>Ga0181525_10001703_pt1 | contig 18557 bp, 14 predicted proteins | sample PEATcosm2014_Bin_48_FD_121100 | JGI IMG/M metagenome (GOLD analysis project Ga0181525, IMG submission 121100) | Peatland microbial communities from MTU Mesocosm Facility, Houghton, MI, USA - PEATcosm2014_Bin06_10_metaG | ecosystem: Environmental > Terrestrial > Soil > Wetlands > Peat | place...
CCGAGCGATGAAGTGCGGCATTGGGTGAAGCAGTTCCTGCAGCCTTGCGGGAGCACCGGCACTATGAGTCTGCTCACCGCGATGAATCTGGCCATCAAGCGCGATTTCGCGTACACCAGGCGCAGCGCGAAGGGCGTGCAGCACCCTGCCGAAACGCTGAAAACGCGCCGCGGCAGTTGCCGGGACTTCGCGGTGCTTATGATGGAGGCCGTGCGTTCGCTCGGATTGGCGGCTCGGTTCGTGAGCGGGTACATCTTCATTCCTGGCGCCAACGATACGGTGGTGACGGGCGGCGGGGCGACGCACGCCTGGATGCAGGTCTACTTGCCCGGAGCGGGCTGGATCGACTTTTGTCCCACCAATAGCATCGTCGGCAATCGCAATCTCATCCGCGTGGCCGTGGCCTGGGACCACAAACATGTTCTGCCGCTGTGGGGCACCTTCACCGGTTCGCCGTCCTCGTTTCGCGGCATGGATGTGACGGTCCACGTGACGGAAGAAGCGCCGGAGGATCTAAAACTACCTGCTGAAAGCCGGTAGAATCCAATGCGATTGACATTCGCTGAAAGGCGTGGCGCGCGCCACTCGTGCGCAAGGTCACTCAGTTTTGAAGCACGCCAAACTATTGAATCCATTGTGGTGCACGCACTCGTGCGTGCCGCGTCGAGACTCCTCTCGACGCCTGCTTTTGCCCGTCGGCGGCTGTCCGCAACAATGCGGACGCAACAATCTGAGAGCGTCCGCCACATCGATTTCGCGGAAGAAACCTGGGACCAAGCCAAAGCGGTTCACACGGAGTCAGCCCTATACTGAAGACGGCTGGGGAACCGTTCCGGCCGTTGGCCTTTTAAGAAACACGCGCAAAACGGAGCGCGGCGCAGGCCAGTTCCTGACAGATTTTGGGGTGCGCGCCGCACCCTTTACGCTTCTGAGGAGCAAATGCCACAGGACGACACCGGAACCTCTTCGAACGGACACGCGCACCCCGATCCCGAACCAGCTACCGAATCCGATTACAGTCCGCCGCGGGGAAATCTTTTTCCGATTGTCGGCATCGGGGCATCTGCCGGCGGTCTGGAGGCTTTCATCGAACTGCTGAGCGCGGTTCCGGAAGATACCGGCCTGGCTTTCGTCCTGGTGCAACATCTCGACCCACAGCATGAAAGCCTGCTCTCCGAGATTCTCGCGCCGGCGACAAAAATGCTGGTACAGACGGTGCAAGATGGCATCGAAATCCGGCCGAACCAGGTTTATGTCATTCCACCGAATGCCAGCATGGAATTGCGGGATGGCACTTTGGGGCTGCTTCAGAGAGAGCCCGGTCTGCACCTGCCGGTGGACATCTTCTTCCGCTCCCTGGCGCAAGTGCAGGGGAGCCGCGCGATCGGCGTGATTTTGTCGGGGAATGCTTCCGACGGCAGTCTGGGGGTGCGCGCCATCAAGGCCGAATGCGGCATAACGTTCGCACAGGATGAGGCTAGCGCGCGCTTCGGGGGCATGCCGCGAAATGCAATCGCTACCGGCGCTATCGACTACGTGCTCCCTCCGGCGGACATCGGACGAGAGCTGGCCAGACTGGGCGATCACCGGTTTATGATCGCCACTACGCCGGGCGTGCCCGAATCGGAGATTCTGCCGGATGGCGATGGAGATCTGAAACGCATTATTGCCTTGCTTTACACTGCCACCAAAGTGGATTTTTCGCAGTACAAGCTCAGCACGATACAGCGCCGCATCGGCCGCCGCATGATGATCCTGCGGATCGAAACTCCAGCGGATTATGCGCGATATCTGCAGCAAAAGCCCGCCGAGGTGGGTGAATTATATAAAGATTTCCTGATCAGCGTCACCAGTTTCTTCCGCGATCCTGAAGCGTTTGAAGCGCTGATCGGGCATTTAGAGAAAGCTCTGGAACAACGCGCGCAGCCCAAGGAAGCGCTGCGGTTGTGGGTGCCCGGATGCGCCACTGGTGAGGAGGTATACTCTCTCGCCATACGCCTGCATGAGTTTATCCAGGACCGGCAGGTTTCGCTTGCCATCCAGATCTTTGGCACGGACATCAGCGAACCGGCGCTGGAGCGCGCCCGTCAGGGCGTCTACGGCGGTGTGATTACCGGCACGGTGTCGGAAGAACGCTTGCGGCGTTTTTTTAGCAGAAACGACGGCGGATATCAGATCAAGAAAATGATCCGCGAATCCTGTGTATTTGCGCGGCACGATGTCACCGGGGATCCTCCCTTTTCGCGGGTGGACATTTTAAGTTGCCGCAATGTGCTGATCTACCTGGATGCCAAAGCGCAGCGCAAGGTGTTGCCGACGTTCCATTACGCTTTGAATCCAACCGGTCTACTGATGCTCGGCAGCGCCGAGACCACGGGAGCGGCGGGAGATCTTTTCACTGTTGTCGACAAGCGGCATCACATCTACGCCAGAAAGGCTGTGCCCACGCGGTTGGTGCTCGAGACACTACCCCGGGCGTATGCGGAACTGCCCCGCGCGACAGTCCGCCCCGAAGCGCCCAGCGGCCCGGACTTCCAGAAAAAGCTCGACCGCATTATTCAAAGCAGATACTCGCCGGACGCCATCGTGGTCACGCCGGACTTGCAGATCGTGCAGTTCAAAGGCCGCACCGCGCCGTATCTTGACCCCAGCCCCGGCGAGGCGGATTTAAATCTGCTTCGTATGCTGCGCGACAGCCTGGTGGCGCCCTTGCGCCGCGCGGTCCAACGGGCGGCCGAAAGCGACATGCTGGTGCGGGAGGAAAGCGCTTCCATCGAGACGAATGGACAGCGGGAACAAGTGGCCATTGAAGTGACGCCGATCGTCGTGGGCGATGGACCCGAGCGTTACTTCCTGATCGTTTTCGATCGCACCGCTGGGGGCGGCCCGCAGAAAGCCGCCGATGCCCTTACGCTGGTTGCGCCCAGCGATCCTCCGGCCCACATCCTCCAAAAGGAACTCGCTGAATCGCGCGATTATCTGCGCAGTATGAGGGAGGAGTACGAGGCGCATGCCGAAGAATTGCGCGCCGCCAACGAAGAGGCGCGCAGCGCCAATGAAGAGCTGCAGTCGACCAACGAAGAACTCGGGACCACCAAAGAGGAACTGCAGTCGGCCAACGAAGAGTTGACGACGGTCAACGAGGAGTTGCAAAACCGCAACCGCGAACTAGGAGCCACCAACAGCGATCTGCGAAATTTTCTGTCCGCTGTTACGGTAGCCGTGGTGATGGTGGATCAGGATCTGCGGGTGCGCCGCTTTAATACGTCGGCCGAAAAACTGCTGGATCTTGGCCCAATTGACATCGGCCGGCCGATCGGGCACCTGCGAGGGCGGGTGCAGACGCCGCGCCTGGAGGACCAGGTCAAAAAGGTCATCGAATCGCTGACCGCAACGTCGGAAGAGGTTCAGGACGTACACGGATGCTGGTATTCCATCGGAGTTCGTCCGTACCGCACGCTGGACGAGAGGATCGCCGGCGCGGTGATCACCTTCCAGGACATCGATCCGCTCAAACGCGGGTTGGAGGCTTCCGAAGAGGCGCGGGAGTACGCCGACTCCCTGATCGAAACAGTTCGTGAACCGCTGGTGGTGCTGGATGCCGATTTACGAGTGCAGCGCGCCACTCCAGCCTTCTACCGGACCTTCCTGGTATCGCGGGAAGAGACCGAGGGACGATTCTTTTACGACCTCGGAAATGGGCAATGGAACCGGCCCCGCCTGCGCGAGCTTCTGGGCTCGGCGCTATTCAAATCCGACCCGTTCCACGACTTCGAAATCGAGCACGACTTCCCGCACATCGGCCGCCGCAGCATGCGGCTGAACGCCCGGCGCATTCCACGGCGCGACCCGCAGCAGCGTACCATTCTGCTGGCTATGGAGGACGTTACCGAACGGCGTGAGATCGCCGAGATTCGTTTCCAGCGGCTATTCGAGAGCGCCAAAGACGGGATTGTGGTGATCGATGCCGAGACCGAAACCGTGCAGGACGTGAATCCATATTTTTTGCAGCTTACCGGCTTTGCGCGCGAGGATTTCGCCGGGAAAAGCGTCGCCGACGCCGGAGCTCTGCTGCATCTGGCAAATGCCGCCGGCATCCTGCCGGAAACACGGCAAGCGGAGATCGTCCGTCACGACGACGTGCAAATAACCACCCGTGGAGGCGCCGAGGTCAGCATCGAATTTGTGGCGAACCGTTATAGGGCCGGCAGCCAGCCGGTGGTGCAGTTGAATATTCGCGACATTTCCGCTCGCAAGCAGGCGGCCAGGGCGCTGAAGGAAAGCGAGGAGCGATTCCGGCTCATCGTGGAGAGCGTTCGCGACTATGCGATTTTCCAGCTGGATATCGAGGGGACCATCATCACCTGGAACGCCGGCGCGAAGCGGCTGCTCGGTTGGGAGGAATCGGAAGTAATTGGCAAGAGCGGCAAGCTGGTGTTCGTCCCGGAGGACATCGAGCGGGGTGAGCCCGAACGCGAGATCGAGAAGGCGCGCATCGAAGGACGCGCGGAGGCTGAGCGCTGGCACATCCGCAAAGATGGGAGCCGCTTCTTCGCGGGCGGAGTACTAACCCGTTCGCCGGACGTAAGCGGGGGCGTTTACACACTCACCAAGGTGATGCGGGACATCACGGCCAACAAAGACCAGGAAGACCGGCTGCGGCGATCTCTGGAAGAGAAAAGTCTCCTGCTGCGCGAAATTCATCATCGGGTGAAGAACAATCTGCAGATGCTGGTCAGCTTGCTTAGCCTGCAAGCCAATCACGCTGCGGATCCGCACGTGATCCTGGCGCTGGAGGAAACCGAGGGCCGCGTCCGCGCAATTGCTCGCATCCATGAACAACTCTACGCTTCCGACGACCTTACTGAGGTAGAGATCGGCGGCTATCTCGACGCACTGGCGCGCGAGCTGGTGGCGCTTCACCCTGGTGTCCCGGGCGGAATCCAACTGGATATCGAGGTCGAAGAAATGGCATTGCATATCGAAAAGGCCATTCCGGTCGGCCTGATCGCAAACGAACTGATGATGAATAGCCTCAAACACGGGCTTCGCCAAGGTACGGGACACTTGAGCCTGAGGCTCAACTCGGTGCGGCACAATGACGAATCGGTCTGGGCGAAGCTGCAGATTGAAGATAGCGGCCCCGGGTTTCCCGCCGGCCTGGACCTGTCGCAAGCGCAATCCATGGGTTACCGGCTGGTTAATCTATTGGTGCGGCAATTGCGGGCGCGCCGGGAAATCGGACCGGGCCCTGGGGCCAGCATTACCATCGAATTCCCAATTATGCGCAAATAGTTGGACGTGGTGTATGGCGTCACGAATTCTAATCGTCGAAGACGAGCAGATCATCGCAGCCGACCTTCAGGACAAGCTCAGACGCATGGGCCACCAGGTGGTGGGAATGGCGATCGCCGGGGAGGAGGCCATCGGCATGGCGGACCAACTGAAACCCGATCTGGTCCTCATGGATATTCAGATCGAGGGTGAAATGAGGGGGACGGAGGCTGCTCGGAAGATTCAGGAACGCACCGGCGCTCCGATTATTTTTATTACCGCCTTCCCCAGTATTTTCCTGCGAGAGACGGCCCAGACGCGGCAAGCGGGAATTTGTCTGGGGAAACCGTTTTCGCGTATTCAGCTGGAAGTAGCCTTAAGAGCCGCGCTCCGGCATTAACCCCGGCTATTAACTATGGCAGGAGCGGCGACCGGTACGCGCCGCCATCCGTCACCTCGCGAATTGCTGCGGGTAACTCGGTCCACATGGTTCCTTTGAGGATGTAGCCCTTGGCGCCGATCTCAAAGGCCCGTTCGACAAAATCGCGATCGCCATGGGCGCTCACGAAAATTACGTGTACCGCCGACTTCTCGCCAGTCAATTTTTCAGCAACCGCAAACCCGCTCATTCCGGGCAACGAGACATCCAGCAGCAAAATGTCCGGTGCGTGCATGGCCACCGCTTCCAACGCAGTCTCGCCATCTTCCACTGTGGCGACGATATCGCAGTGAGACTGAATCACCGTGCGGATGTTCTCCTGGATCAGCACGAAATCCTCGGCGATTACTACACGCGGCCGCGTCGCTTCGGCTAGGGTCTGGAAACCGGAATGAGGCGAGCTGCGCACCTTACTTATTTGACACGGCGGCGGCGGCAATTACAACTCGTAAAATCCCCCAAAAGGGGATATGGAACGCGCAACTAACAGATGCGTTACCTTTCGCAAATGCCACAAAGCTGAAACTTCAACGCTAAACTACAACAAGGCTAAACTACAACAATGAGCAATCGCAGCAGTATTGAAGTGGCCGGCTTGGAGCATGCCAATCCGATCCCCAATGCCAGCCGGTTGGGTCCCTTCCTCGTCAGCGGCGGAATCTTTGGAAAAAATCCAGCCAGCGGAAAAATCCCGGAGGGATTGGAGGCGCAGTGCGAGCAGATGTTCGCCAACGTGCGAACCATTCTGAAGGCGGGGGGCGCGACGCCGGAAGACATCATTAAGTTGAGTGTGTGGCTGAAAGACATCGCGGACCGGCCGGTGCTCAACAAATACTGGCTCGAAATGTTTCCCGATCCGCATTCGCGTCCGGCCAGGCACACTTTTCCAACTCCGGATTTGCGTGCTCCCTTGCTGGTGGAGTGCGAGATTATGGCGGTTATTCCGGACGGGAAGTAAGCGGCCGTTTTCTCGCAAACAATGCGGACTTCAACGCGCGCTGTAGCGCAACCGGACCTCGACGGCCAGGGACGCGCCGGGCTTCACGGCCACTCGATAAACCGTCTGCGGCGGTGGATCGTCCTGGGTGAGCAGGCGCGTTCCATCGGCTCCGGCAGCCTGTTCGGCCTGGGTCCAAGTCTTGCCCGCCCCGCCGGTCAGCTCGAATACCTCAGGCTTTCCGCCGCTCCACTGCTTCTCCCAGCCGGAAACCTGGGTGTCGGAGAGCGCCAGCGCGTCGGTCCCAATGGTGATTCCCTCCAAAGGCTGGGGAGTGAGCAGAACCGTGAGTTCCTCCGCTACCTGATCCGGCCGGCTGCGGCGCAGGGTGAAAAAATTGGGCCGGTCGCCTTGCGCGGGGATGTCCACCAGCTTGCCGCCGGCTACTTTATTGTCGCCGCCGCGGGTGCGCGTGGTGGGAAAGATTAAGTATGGAGTACCGCGCTCACCGGAGGCGTAACGCTCGCGGTCGATGACGTACAGATATCCCTGCTGCGGCGATTCCAGAGTCAGGCGGACGCGATCGCCCGCATTGAGCCGGCTGGTGGACGCCACGCGTTCGGGAATAAACTCGGCCGTCCCGGCGCTTTCCTGCACCAGGATTCGGGCGCCGGTGTCGGAAGCAGCAGCGGAACGAAGACGCCAGATGGTGACGCCAAGTTCACTGGCAGCCGAGGCATGGCGCAGGGACGCGACCACCTGTGGATCGAGCGGCTGATACTTCGGCCTGCTTTTTTCGAGCTTGGTTTTGGCTTTCCCGGCCGGGGCTGCGGGCGGCCGCGCATCAATAACGTCTTCGGGCACAATGCCGCGTTCGTTACTGTCGCTGGCGGCCAGCGAAATACCCGCGAGCAGGATCCCCAAAATCAGTCGATATTTCTGCATGCTCATTTCCAGTCTCCCTGCTGCACAAAGGCAGCCCAATAGTACGGCGATTGCCATTCCTTATGTTTTCGCAGTTGAAGCTGCGCATCGAGCAGCGCCTCGGACGGACGTTTGCCATCGCGCAGCAGGCCGCGATAAAACGATGCCATCAACGTGGCGGTAGCGCGGTCGTCAACGCTCCACAGGCTGACGATGACGCGGGGAACACCGGCGTACAGGAACGCGCGCGTAAGCCCCATCAGCCCTTCGCCGCGCACCTCTTTGCCCAGCCCGGTCTGGCAGGCGCTCAGCACTACCAGGTCCGCCGACAGCCGGCTGTTGTAAATATCGTTGACGCGGAGAAAGCCGTCTACAGGGCGTCCCTCCGGGTCGAGTTGCGAAAGCACTAGCGCGGAAAGCTCCGGACGCTCGGTGTCGAGATAGCCGTGCGTGGCGAAGTGCAGATAGCGATATTGGCCGAGCGCGCCGCTGAGGGCTTCGGCGCGGCTGGCTTTAAAGCCGATGGCCTTCAGGTCAGTCGGATTGTCCGCCACCTGCAGAATCGCGTCGGCCTCCTCGGAAGTAAACCGCAGGCGGGGAATCCGGAGCCGTGCGCCACCCGCGGCAGTTTGCTCTAGGGCGAGATGATCGAGCAGACGAGATGCGGCCGGCTCCAGCGATTGCGCCAGGACGAGCGGCGCGCCGTGCGCCCGCGGATCGAAAGAATCGAAAACCGGACCCGCGAAAACTGCTAACAAATTGGACGCAGGTGCGCGGCCGGCCACTTGGGTCCGCAGCGCGGCGATGGCGGATGCCGAAGGCAGCATCACCACTTCGTGAACGCCGCTGGAAGGCGAGAGCAGGGTGAACGGGATGCGCTGCAGAGCGCCGTCGGCCACAATGGCCAGGCGTTTATTGCCAAGCACGGATGCGGCGGGCGCCAGTACCATTTTGCCGAGCTTGCGAAGAGCGAGTTCCCCTTCGGCATCCGGACGATGTTTCGCAAGAAGCTCGTACACCCGCGTGGCCTGCGCCTCAATTTCCGATCGAGGCGGCAGCGGGAACGCGCGCAGCTGATCCATACCGACCGTCCACAGCCAGCTCGTTTTCTCTCCCAGTGAATATTCGAGCAGCAGAGTATCGGGATCGAGCACCTGACGGCGGATCTCGCCGACGCTGAGCGGCGTGGGCTGGGTGAGGGCGGCGTAGCGCGGGCTCACCGACCGGATGGCCGCTTCTACGTCCTGATACTCGGACTGGAGATCGCGGATCTCGGCAGTGAGCGCGGCGGCTTGAGGATCGTCACGGCCGAGAAGCGGAAGCAGCCGGGAGCCTTTGGCATTCAGGCGATCGGAGAGATCGCGCTCGCGGGCCAGGAGTTTTGGATCCACGCCCTCGCGGATGCCGGCGCCTGAGGAGGCGAGCATGTCGAGCAGGCTGCGCGCGCGCGAGCGTTCATTGGCCTGGAGCGCGGCTGCGGTATCGCCCAGGCGCATGAGCAGATCGACATAGAATGCATAAGAATCCTGCTGCGTGGCGAAAAAGGAGGCGCGGAGCTGTTCGCTATTCGCCGCGCCGCGGCTTTCTTCGGTAAGCCGGAGCGCTTCCTCCATGCGCAGGCGGGCTGCTGGAAGGTTGCCTCCATCGCTCTCGGCGCGTGCGATGGTCTCAAGCGAGAGAGCTTCGTAACTGCGGTCGCCGATGGCGCGAAACTCAACCAGGGCTTGATCGCTCCCGCTGATGGCTTGGGCGGGATGTGCCGAAAGCAGGGCGGAGCGGGCCATAACGGCTAAAGCTACGCCCGTAAGGCGGCGATCGTGGACCGCGCGGGCGAGTTCGAGCGATTCGTCTGCAGAAGCCTGAGCGGCATCGAAATGTCCCAGTGCGGCCTGGGCGCCGGCGGTAAACGCGAGAGCTTCGGCCAAGCCACGTTTATCGCCGGATGCGCGCCAGGCGGTTAAGGCGCCCTCCAGAACGGGCATAGCTTTAGCGGGTCGATTTTCGGCAGCCAGATACAGATTCGCCAGAGCGCCCAGCGTGGTTGCCTCGCCGCGGCGATCGCCCACCTGCTTCCAGAGGGGGAGGGACTGATTGAGATACGTTTCGGCCTGGTCGAGATCGCCGAGCTCTCGGTAGGCCACTCCCATGTTCGCCAGCACGCGCGCCCGCGTCAGATCGTTCGGCGACGTTCGCAATAAATCAAGTGAGCGGCGGTAGTCATCCAGCGCAGCCTCCCAATTGGCCAGTGTGCTTTGCGTCCAGCCGATATTGTTCAACAGGAGCGCTTCGCCGACATGGTCGCCCGTTTCATGAAGCAGACCGAACGCCTGTTGATAATAGTGGAGAGCCTGTTGCGGCTCGCCCAGAACGTCGAAGGCGCCGGCCTCGCTGTTGATGGCGTCGGCTTCCTCATGCGTCGCGCCTCCGGCGTGAAAAAGCTCGGCGGCATTCTGGAACTGCGGCAGGGCTTTGCGAAAGTCGCCGGATTCGGCCACCGCCATGCCCAGGCTGTACAATGCCAGCCCTTCCATATAGCGGTCGTTAGAAGAGCGGAAAAAAGCCAGCGAGCTTTCCAGCTTTAAGATAGCGGCGGAGCGGACGTCCGCAGTGTGCCGTGCCCAAAGCTGGATGGCTTCGGCATAAGCGCGGTGGGCGGCGACAATGTCGTCATCGCCCGGCTTTGACTGACGAAATTCGACAACACGCAGCCGATAGCGGGCAGGTAGATCCACGGGATCCCCGGCTTTCACTTCCAGCGTGTAATCGCCGGTTGATTCGGTAACAGCCACCACGGTCTCCGGACCGTACCGGCCATTGATGGAGTCGGCTTGCATCAGAATATGGCCCTGTGGATCGCGAAGGGCGACGGCAAAATCGGCGCCGTTCTGGATGGCCTCCAGCCGAACAAAAAAGCGGGCGGCAATCGGAATGCGAAGCACGTCCAGACCGGATTTGTCGATGCTCCGCTCAACTTGAACGCCGGCGCGCCAGTCAATGTCGCTGCCGGAAGCCTGTGACCACACAATTCCCGGCAGCGTCGCCACGAAAGCGAAAAGAGCGGGGAATCGCGCAGTGGGGAGCATAGCGTGCCGGTTCAGGCGTGGTGGCCGTGCTTGTGTTTGTGCTCCTGACCAAAGGGCTGGGTGCCTCCGCCCGCGGACCAACTGCCGGGGACGCTGGTGATTCGGGCGCTGTCGTCCTCGATGGCGCCGCTGCCGGTGTTATCTGTGTTAAACGTGCCCGACATCGACGTCCAGTTGCGATTGGCGAAGCGGCCGGTGAAAGTGCATGCGGTGATGTTGTTTTCGTCGTCCAAAGTTACATCTGCAACATCGTGCAGCGGTGCGTCCGAGCATTCACCATTCACTTGCTGGCCGACAGCCATGGTGAATTTTCCACTTGTGCCGGTAGAGGTGAGTTGGATGCAGTGGACGATCTCGTTGCCACCGATGCTGATATTGAAGGTAGTGGGTCCAAATCCGTCGATCATGAGGTTCTCCTTGTTTCAATCGTTGTTTTCAATTATTGATGCCGAAGTTCTAGCGATGCGCCCAGCACGTCTCCGGCGGCACGCAACTGGACGCCCTGCTGTGTGGCCGAAGCTGACGCAGGTGGCAATTGGCTTAGGTAATCGAGTATGCGCCGGGAGACAGAGGGATCGCGGACCTCGCCGGCGTCGTCGTGAACTGTGTTTCGAAGCAGCTCCAGCGGGTGTTCCGCCCATACCAGCCAGAGCCGCTCGACGCCTGGATTTTGATCGAAGACGTACCAGCCGGTTTCAAGCTGTCGGCCGATATCAAGCTGTTGGACGGAAGCCGCGGGCGTGCTGCGCGGGTATAGCACCCAGAGCCGCTCCGCGCCATTCGCGCCGGGGCCGTGATCGATGAGGTAGAAGAAGCCGGGCTGAGGCGATGTAACGCGCAAACGGAAACGCCAGCCGGCGTGAAAAGTGTCAGTGGGCGACGCAATGTACTCTCGGCCCGTGGGGCGGCCATCGAGCATCTGCTGGGCCAGGATGGTGTAAGTGATGGTTGGGGAGTGCGAGGGCCGGGGCAGCCAGAGTCCGGCCGCGGCGGCGATGATGGCGAGCGCTGCGGCAACCAGGCCTGCAATCAGGCCAGCAACCAGGCCAGCAACCAGGAGTGTCCGGCGCGGAATGCGTTTGGGTTTAGGTTCGCTTTTTCCAAACTGTTCGACAACCGCGGCCAGCTCGCGGCACACTACTTCCATGGACTGCGGGCGTTCTTCGGCCTGCTTGGCGAGACAGCGGCCGATCAATGCGGCGAGCGGTTTGGGTATCTTGGGATTCAGCTTCTCGGGCGCGGTAGGGACGTTGTGGACAACGGTATAGAGCGTGGAAGGAAGATCGGGACCGCCAAAAGGCCGTTGGCCGCAGGCGATCTCATAAAGAATGATGCCGAATGAGAAGATGTCCGAGCGCTGATCCACCGGCTCGCCCTTGGCCTGCTCGGGCGACATATACGCGGGCGTACCGAGCACCATGCCGCGGTGAGTGTCCGCAACGCCGGCGGCGGCCTGTTTGGCTAATCCGAAATCCAGGACCTTCACCAGGCCGGCTTTCTCAACCAGGGGTTCGGTGACCATGATGTTTTTGGTCTTCAGATCGCGGTGTATGATGCCGGCAGCATGGGCGGCGGCCACGGCGCCGGCGGCCTGAAGCGCGTATCCGAGCAGAGCTTCCATCGGGAGGCTATGCTCCGCCAGAAGGGCGTGCAGGGTCTTGCCGCGGATGTACTCCATGGCGATGAAGTCCACCTCTTGGTCCGAATCGTACTCGTAGATAGTGACGATGTTGGGATGATTGAGGGCCGAGGCGGCTTTGGCTTCACGAAAAAAACGGCGCTTCTCTTCGCCCGCTCCGGCTAAGTGGGAGATAACCTTGAGTGCGACGGTGCGGCCGAGGCGGGAATCCACGGCTTCGAATACGATTCCCATACCGCCTTCGCCGATCCGATCCACCACCCGGTAATTGCCAATGGTGGCTCCGGTGCGAGCCACCGTCATGTTCAGAGTCGGGCTGAGGGAGGGGAGAAGATCGTGATCGAGAAGGGCATCCTGTTGCTCGGAGGCGGCAATCAGGGACTCCACCTCGGAGCGTAGGGCGGCATCGCCGTCGCAGGCTTCGGTCAGGTACGCAGCGCGTTGAGCGGAAGGGAGCTGCAGAGCCGAGTCGAGGATATCGCGTATTCGCTCCCACTGCCCGGCCTCCAGGCCGTCGGATGGGCGCTTATCCGCCATTTGGCTCAAATCTAGCATAATTACCCGATCTGGACAGGCTGCGCGCATTTGCCCTTTCAATTCCCGCATTTGCACTTTCAATAGGTCACGCGACACCCGGCGCCGGAAAGTCTCACGTGGAGCGAAATTATTCGATGGGCCGCCGGTCCAGCTCGCGCAGCAGCCAGGCGCGCCCGGTGATCCAGTCGCGATTGGCGGTTGCTTTGGAGATCCCCAGGGCCTGAGCCGTTTCGTCGACGGAAAGGCCGGCGAAGAACCGGAGTTCGATCACCTGACTCTGGCGCGCATCCAGGCGGGCCAGATCCTGGAGGGCGTCGTCCAGAGCAATCAGTTCCAGGCTGCGCTGATGCGGCATATCGATACCTTCGTCCAGGGCCAGCACCTCCGCGCCGCCGCCGCGTTTCTCGCGATGCTGGGCCCGGGCGTGGTCCACCAGGATGCGGCGCATCATCTGACCGCTGACGGCGAAGAAATGAGCGCGATCCTGCCATTGGGCCTGCTTCTGATCCACCAGGCGAAGCCAGGCTTCATGAACCAGGGCGGTGCTTTGCAACGTGTGGTCGCGCCGCTCGCGGTTGAGGTGGCGGTGAGCCAGCTTGCGCAGTTCGCCATAGATGAGCGGCGTGAGCTGGTCGATGGCGGCCTTATCGCCGGCAGTCCACTTCCGCAGGAGAGCGGTGACGTCGGAAGGCTGCATGCTCACAGGTTAGAACAGTTTATTGGAACGCGGCGCGAATGGGTGCTAAGATTCTTTCGATGCCCACAGATCAAATCCTTGCTCTTCTCTTAGCGGAACGAGACAAGCTGAACCGAGCCATAGAAGTACTTCAAGGAGTTGTCTTTCCAGTACCCGCGAAACGCCGGGGCAGGGCGCCGTCGAGTGCCGCCGCTCTTGCGCCCGCTGAACCCGCTCCCCCAGCCATCAAAAAGCGCCGGACATTCACAGAGGCTCAACGCAAGGCCGCTTCGGAAAGAATGCGCCAAAGGTGGGCTAAGAAGAAAAAGAGCGCAGCCAAGAGCGCCAAGAAGGCCTAACTAAGATTGAGCCCCGGCGTTTTTCTCGCCATTGGCAGGCGGCTTGTCATCAGTCCGCACCACCACGATGGTGAATTTCGACACTAATGCCGAGATTGCGCCCAGCGCGGCTAACACCGGCGCGAAAACGGCGCCCACCGCAGCCACCGTGACCGGAATCTCGATGAACGTGTTGCCGTGTTCATCCCGGACAATGATCCGGCGCACGTTGCCTTCGTGGATCAGGGACTTCACCTTGTCCACCAGGTCACGCCCCAATACCTGCACTTCCTCGACAAAATCCTGTAATGCCATTTGCGCCCCCATCCAGAGTACGCGAACGGAGCTGGTTTCGTTCTCCACAAATCAACTGGCACTTAGGGCATCCTGAATCGATCACCCGGATCCGACCACACCGATTCGGTCCTCGCGCCTGAATGGGAAAGCGATGTATGATTACCGTTGCGATGGCCGGTTTTCGCGAATTCCAGTTTGAAGGAGAACGGAGATGAAACCGCTCACAAAGGGTCACGGGTTTCTGTTAGCCGCCGCTTGCCTTGTCCTTGTATTCCCCCCGCGCGGCTTCCTGCGCGCGCAATCCGGGGCCTTCAGCGTCACGCTGACCGGACAATCCATGATTCGATCGGACGTTCGCGCTCATGCGCCGTCGGCGGTCCCGGTAATAAAGTCGCTATTGAAGGGCGACGTGTTGTTCACGAATTTTGAGACCACCATCGTGGACGAAAGAAAAGGCCAGTCCCACATGGATGGCAGGTTTCTCTCCCCGCCCGAAGCGCTGGATGCGTTGCAGTCCTTCGGATTCAATCTGGTGTCGTTCTCCAACAATCATGCGTTCGATCTCAAGGTTCCGGGAATACAGAACACGCTCCAGGAGGCGGCCCGCCTGAATCTGGCGCATGCCGGGACCGGGAACACCATTGAAGAAGCCGCCGCGCCGGGTTACCTGCACACGCCGAAGGGAACGGTTGCTTTAGTGGCCATGGCATCCGGCCTGGTGGCCGATGGAGGGTCCGCCACCGCGACCCGTCCGGGTGTCAACGAGCTTCGCGTGGCAGGCAACCAGCCGAACGAGGAAGATACCCAGCGCATTCTGAACAGCATCCGAACGGCCCGAATGCGGGCCGATCTCGTCATCGTGTATGAACACAATCACGTGTTCGACAAGCCCTTCAGCACCATCATGCTGGAGGAATTGCCGGAACGGCTGGCGCCGCCGGATTGGCTGAAGAAATGGACGCACGCCGAGGTGGATGCCGGCGCCGATATCATCGTCATGCATGGCGCGCCCCTGTTGCACGGCGTGGAGATTTATCACGGCCGGCCTATCTTTTACGATTTGGGCAATTTCATTTTTCAGGCGCCGCCAATAGACATATTGCTGGACGAACCCATCGATTGGGAAAGCGTGGTGGCTTATGTCGAGTTCCAGGGAAAGAATCTGAAATCCATTCAGTTCCGGCCGGTGGCGCAGAATAAGATTGGCCAGGGTCAAGCCGACACCCAGGACGAGCACACCAACAACCTGTTCCTCCAGACGCGCGGCTTGCCAACGCCGGCCACCGGTGAACAAGCGCATTATATCCTGGAGCGGCTGGCCGGCTTGTCGCGGCCTTTCGGAACAACCATTGAGATAACGGGCGATACAGCGGCGATCAAACTGAAGGGCGAAAATTAGGGCGACCCCGGCCTAACAGGCTGGATAGACTGGCCAGCCGTCGCGATAAACTGGCGTTGGACCTATGCCCACCGCCGCTACAGAATTCCTGAACGCCCTGCATGAAGCCGGGGTTTCCTACATTTTCGCGAACCTCGGAACCGACCATCCGCCAATTATCGAGAGTCTGGCCGAGGCGCACGCAACCGGACAACCCGTTCCGCAAGTAATCACCTGCCCGCACGAAATGGTGGCGATGAGCGCGGCCCAGGGCTACGCGCAAGCCACGGGACGGGCGCAGGTAGTGCTGGTGCACGTGGATTGCGGCACCCAATCGCTGGGCGGCGCCGTCCACAATGCAGCTAAGGGACGCGTGCCGGTGCTGTTGTTCGCGGGCATGTCCCCGTTCACCCAGGAAGGCGAACTGCGCGGCAGCCGCAACGAGTGGGTGCACTGGGTGCAGGATGTGCTGGATCAGCGCGGTATCGTGCGCGGGTACGTAAAATATGAAAACGAAATCCGCACCGGCAGGAACATCAAACAAATGGTTCATCGCGCGCTGCAAATCGCCCATAGCGATCCCAAGGGTCCCGTTTACATGACGGCGGCGCGCGAGGTGCTGGAAGAAGAGGTCCCCGCGATTCCCGCGCTGGATCCGAAAGTGTGGGGGCCCGTGTCGCCGGGTGCGATTGAGCCATCGGCTGCGGCGCTCATCGCCGGGGATCTGATGTCGGCCCGGCGTCCTTTAGTGGTCAGCAGCTATCTGGGGAGAAATCCCGCAGCGGTCGGGGACCTGATGAAGTTATGCCATGCCCTGGGCATCGGGGTCTGGACCTCTGTTCCCACGTACATGAACTTTCCGGCGGACGATCCCCTGTTTCTCGGCAACCAGCTCAATGCGCCGGTACCAAACTCGCCGGTAACCGAAGCCGACGTGATTCTGGTGCTGGACAGCGACGTCCCGTGGATTCCGGTGGTTACCAAACCGAACGGCGCCGCAAGAATTTATCACATCGATGTGGATCCGCTGAAGGAACAAATGCCGCTGTGGTATTTTCCAATGCGGCACTCATTTCGTGCCGATGCCGCCACCGCGCTGCAGCAGATCAACGCGCACGTTGCTGCCGCCAAAGCGAGCGGCAGGATCGACGAAAGGCTGGTGGAGGAGCGGTGTCAGCATTACGCTGGGCTGCATGAGGCGCGGATGAAGGAACTGGCGGCGCGCGAGACTCCTCATAAAGACGCGATCACGCCGGAACATCTGACGGCGCGGCTGCGCGAGTTTCTGCCGCCGGATGCGTTGATTCTGAGCGAAGGGATCACCAGTCATAACGTCATTGCCGACCACCTCCGCGCCAACCGGCCCGGCAGCTTTATTACTTGCGCCGGCGCGTCCATTGGATGGAATACCGGCGCCGCCGTGGGCGTCAAGCTTGCCAATCCGGATAAGACGGTGGTGGCTCTTACCGGCGATGGCACTTACATGGCCTCCATTCCTTCCACCGCGCACTGGATCGCGGGGCGATACAAAACGCCTTTCGTTCAGGTGGTGTACAACAATCGGGGTTGGAAAGCGCCCAAAATGTCCGCGCTGGCCGTTCACCCCGATGGTTATGCGAGTAAGTCGAGCGATCTGGGAGTGGCGTTCGATCCGCCGCCGGATTATTCGGGGATCGCTGCGGCGGCCGGCGGCGCGTATGCGGCCATAGTGCGCGATCCTTGTGAACTGGATGGAGCGCTGACCCAAGCTTTCCGCGTGGTCCGCGAGGAGCGCCGCTGCGCGGTATTGGATGTGTGGCTGCCGGGATTTTGAGAGCCTGATTTTGAGAGCCGGATTTTAAGAGCCGGATTTTAAGAGCCGGATTTTAAGAGCCGGATTTTAAGAGCCTGGACGGAAGCTCTACAAAGTTCGCTAATGGACGATATGGCAGACAAGGAGAGAAAAGATGTCCACTGCTATTACTGCTATAACGAACGCGACCAAAGCGCCAGTTGAGCCGCCACCCACGGCGACAGGGAATCCAAATCCCACGCATCCGCACACCCGGCCTGCCGGACCACCAGACACCATTACGTTAAGCTCCGCCGCCCAGGCCGAGTTGGCTGCCGAGCAGTTAGCTCAAGATACTCAACAACAGCTTACCGTTCTTGCCGATAGCGGCAACATTGCAGCGCAGCAGCTTCTCGCCCAGGAAACGGCAGACGCAGCCAAACAAGTAACTCCGCTTCCAACATCGCTTAAGTAGTTTAGGAGCGCACTGGATCGCGGGGCGATACAAAACGCCTTTCGTCCAGGTGGTGTACAACAATCGGGGCTGGAAAGCGCCCAAAATGTCGGCGCCTGCCGGTCACCCCGAGTTATGCGAGTAAGTCGAGCGATCTGGGAGTGGCCCTTGACCCGCCACCGGATTATTCGGGAATCGCGGCGGCGGCCGGCGGCTCGTACGCGGCCATCGTGCGCGAACCTTGTGAACTCGACGGCGCGCTGACCAAAGCTTTCCGCGTCGTTCGGGAGGAGCGGCGTTGCTGGGTGTTGGATGTGTGGCTGCCGCGATTTTAGAAACCTTGTGCCCGGCCGACGCTGCCCGGCCAACGCTGCCCGGCCAACGCTGCCCGGTCGACGCACAACCCCACTGACGGGACGCCGGCATCACGGGAATATCCTGTTCCAATAGCGGAAACACTTCCTTTCAGCCTTCCGCGGCTCGGTCTTCTGTTTCGTTTCTGATAAATTGCGGGTATAATTTTAAGCAACTCGCGCAAGACGGAGTGCGGCGCGGGCCAGTTCCTGACCGATTTGGAGGTGCGCGCCGCACCCTTTGCGCTTTTTAAGGAACTCGCGCAAAACGGAGTGCGGCGCGGGCCAGTTCCTGGCCGATTTGGAGGTGCGCGCCGCACCCTTTGCGCTTTTTAAGGAACTCGCGCAAAACGGAGCGCGGCGCGGGCCAGTTCCTGACCGATTTGGCGGTGCGCGCCGCACCCTTTGCGCTTTTTAAGGAACTCGCGCAGAACGGAGTGCGGCGTGGGCCAGTTCC
>Ga0181525_10001705_pt1 | contig 18548 bp, 15 predicted proteins | sample PEATcosm2014_Bin_48_FD_121100 | JGI IMG/M metagenome (GOLD analysis project Ga0181525, IMG submission 121100) | Peatland microbial communities from MTU Mesocosm Facility, Houghton, MI, USA - PEATcosm2014_Bin06_10_metaG | ecosystem: Environmental > Terrestrial > Soil > Wetlands > Peat | place...
GATCCTCGAACACCACCGCGGTCGCGTTTGGAAGCCGCGCCACCTGATCGGTAAACAGATCCAGCAACGTTGCAGCGGGGATCGTCCGCGCCGTGTCGTTCCACTCGTCCACGATGGTCCGCCGCTCCGCGGGATCGAGAATATCCAGGCTGCCGATCGCCCGGTCGGGCTCGGCAACCGAAGCCTCCAGCAACCGCAAAAACCTCTGCTGATGGTCAGCAAGACTCGCCGCAGTGAAGCGCTGCGGATTACCATCGAAGTCGATGCGCAATGGCTCACCGTCGGTGCGGTCATAGACAGCGATTGAAAGTTCTTCGACTGGCCCGAGCGAGAGATTGTGCGCAACGGCGCGCTTACCGGCAAAGCGGAAGCCATAATTGAACGGCATCACGTTGACGCTTACGCCGAAGAACGTTCCGCCGCTATTCGCCAGGCCTTTCCGCAGATTCGTGAATTGATAACGTTGATGCCGCAATCCATACCGAATCTGATCCGCGGTTTGGGCAAGGAGCTCCGACACCGTCGCTCTTGCGTCAATTGAAAGCCGTATGGGAATTACGTTCGAAGCCATGCCTGGAATCGTCCGCGCGACGTCCGTGCGGGCGGCGACAGCCAAGCCAAAAACCAAATCACGTTCACCGCTGATGCGATGCAGAAGTATCGCCGCCGCCAAACTGAGTAATTGCGGCAGTCCCGTGCCCATACGCCGCGCGAGAGAGCGCATTCTGTCGGTTGTTGGATTGGGCAGCGCTAACGACCGACGAACAAAACCGCTGCTTACTCCCGATGACGGATCTGTGAGGTAGGTCGGACCGGACCGGCCGGCAAAATAATCCGTCCAAAAGCGCCGATCCTGCCCAAATATGTCCGACGAACGATATGAGGCGTCTTCGTCCAACAAATGAAGAAGAGAACCAAATGGAGACTCACGGGTTCGTCCAAGGCATAGATAAGTGTAGACCTCGGCCAAACGGCGCGCGATCAGCCACATTCCGTAACCGTCCATCACTACGTGATGATAACGCGCGTACCAAAGGAACCGATCCTGCGTCTCCTTGAACAAGGCAAAGCCAAAAAGCGGTCCGCGCGTGGGATCAATTGGCCGAGCGAGATCGTCCCTCATCCACGCTTCGGCGGCGCCGCGCGGATCAGCTTCAGCGCTGACGTCGACGAACGGCATCGACCAAGAAAATACCGGGCCGAATATCTGCGCTGGACTGTCAGCGACGATTTTCGCGCGGAGCGCGTCGGTTTCGTTTACGACCTGCTGTAACGACTGCTCAAACAATGCGGCGTCGACGGAGCCGTCAATCTCAATGTATTCACCGATGTTGTATGCCGGACTGCCTGGATCGATCTGCTGAGCTAGCCAAATGCCGAGCTGAGCGGCCGAAAGTGGATATCGCTTATTGCTTCGGGTGAGATCACCGGTATCGTCAACAAAATCATCCGATCTGAGATCGAAGATGGACACTGGACAATCGACCCAATTTTATCGGGAATCCCGCCGCCTACTACGGGATTATTCCTGACACAAAGACGGGAAGCCCCAGAACTATTCGACCAATCGTGCTGGTGGTTGTCAAGCGAACTGGACGATGCGAGCCAAGTAACTCTGAGGAAGATTCAACCACTGAAACAGACTCCACCGTTTTCCATTCCAACCGCCATCGCTTCGTTCGGCCCGGTCAGGCAGTTGGCGTTGACCGCCCTGCGACGGCCCACTAAACAATAATAGAAACTTGCTGTCGGCGCGGAATTCCGGAGGTGAAAAGTGCTGGAGACCAGCAGCGAAGTCTTCCTTAAACCTGACGTCAAGATCGAGCTGCTCGTTGGCCGTTGGTTCGCCTGGCCGCATTTAATCGCTCCTGTCCAACACGCGATGAATATCGCATTCCGCCATTTACCGCTGATGCAATCCTTCGTCACGACGCCGCAGGTGCATATTGCCGCTTCGAATGATCCCAATATGTTAGGCGGGCCATTCGTGGATTTGCCGGCCAGCGCCGTACCGGAGATCAAGACACTGATTCAACAGACGACAGCGCAGTTCGCCGAACTGATTTCGTTCGCGCGAGACCTCAAGGCATTCGATCAAGCGCTGCAAGAGGGCGCAGAGGGATTTTGCCTAGCCGAATTCTACAATAAGATGCCTGGGTCGCTCGCGGGCGCGAGCGAAATTTCCTACGATCTGAACAACAACCCGTCGCTACGAATGATCGAGGAGATAATTTACAAATATCATCTGGACAATCGACCCGCCCAAGAGATTTGTCTTTCGCTGACGAAAGATTCAGACCGAAAGTTTTTCATGACAACGCCCCGCGTGTCTGCGCCGGGCTCGTTTTTTGCGGCCGCTGACTTCTCTGCTGAGCCGATGGATGCGATATCGTCAATGAGAACACGTCCACGCTCGATCGATGAGATTTATGTATCGTTTAATATCGAATCCTCGCGTCGAGAAGCCTTCGGAAATTTCTTTACCGCGAGCGCGCCGCAAAGGAAGAGTCCGGAATACAGCGGAGACGATGTGCGGATCAGATATTTCGGCCACGCTTGTGTTTTGATCCAAACGGCGCGCACCTCGATATTAATCGACCCGACCGTGACCTGGGATGCCGATGCGAGCGACGGTAGATTGACGTTTGCCGATCTTCCGGACGTTTTGGATTATGTAATTATTTCGCATTGCCACCAAGATCATTTCTCTCCCGAATTACTGGTGCAGCTGCGCTACCGCGTCCGCAGGATTGTGGTCCCGCGAAACAGCGGCGGCAACGTTGCAGATCCGTCGATGAAGCTGATATTGCAGCGCTTGGGCTTCAACAATATCGACGTTGTCGATGCGTTCGATACGATCGCCTTTGATGAAGGAGAAATCGTCAGTCTGCCGTTTTCCGGAGAGCACGCTGATCTCAATATTCACAGCAAACAGACAATTTTCGTTACCATAAAGGGCCGTAAGTTCTTTTTCCTAGTTGATTCCGATGCGATCGATCCGGCTTTGTACAAGACCGTTGCGAAGATCGTTGGAACACCGGATGCAATGTTCATCGGCATGGAGTGCTTTGGCGCTCCACTGACCTGGTTGTACGGGCCATTGCTCACGAAGCCCGTAAGCCGGCGCAACGACGAGTCGCGGCGCCTGTCGGCGTCGAACTCAGAGCGCGCATGGAGGCTGGTGAAGGAGCTCGGATGTTCCAAGGCTTTTATTTACGCCATGGGCCAGGAACCCTGGCTGCGATACCTCATGGGCTTGGAGTACAAACCCGACGCCATCCAGCTCAAGCAGGCTCGTAGCTTTATTGACCAATGCGTTGCATCCGGCGTTGAGATCGAGCACCTCAACATTGCGCGCGAGATGTTTTACTAGAGCGCAATCGTTTCCAGACTAAAATCACGATCTTTTACGGAAAGCCGTTTCACCTTTCTCGGTCCCGTGCAGTGAGCACTATTCGACAAATCGCCCGTCCGCCATGTGCAGCTTGCGAACGGGCAAGTCGAGCTCCCGAAGATGACGATCATCGTGCGTCACTGCCACGATGGTAGCTCCGGCCCGGTTTAACGCCGGCAGCAACTCAGTATAAAATTTTTGCCGAAATCCCGGATCCTGATCCGAGGTCCATTCGTCGAGCAGCAGAATTGGGCGCTTCTCGAGCAGGGCAACAATAAGTGCAAGACGCTTACGTTGGCCGCCGGACAAATCGAGCGTACGAAATTCACCGTCCGTAAGACGTGTTTTGGCAGCAAGTCCAAATTGCGTCAGTAGGCGCTCAACATCGGCCGGACTTGGATCGGAGATCCCGTAAAGCCGCAGGAACAGATGGTAGTCGGCAAAAATGGCCGTCACCAGCGCGCGATAGTTCTCGCGAGTATTGTCGTCGATCGTTACTCCATCAAGCGTGATTTCGCCCGCTTCCGGCATATACAGCCCGGCAAGCATTTTTAAAAAGGTCGATTTTCCTGAACCGTTGCCGCCGGTGATAAAGACGAGCTCCCCCGACTGCAGCGTGAAATCCAAGGGACCAACCTGGAAAGTAGCCTCGGCGGACGCGTCAAAGTACCGGAAGAGAACGTTACGCAACTCAATCTTATCAAAGCGCTTGGGCAATTTGGCGACATCGAGCTCGACCGATCGCGCAGTCGCGAGAAGATCGGCCTCAAGTCGTTCAATTCTCTCTGCCGCGGCATTTGCCGAGGTCAAAACTGGCGCCGATTGAACGAGACCAAAACTGGCCCCGACAACGAACAACAGAGACAAGATTGCCTTGGTGATGCCGCCTGATCCGGAGCTGGTGAGCACCGGAGCCATGAATACGACAGCACCGAGCAAAAGATACATCGCGATCTGCGAAAAAATCAGACGCTTGAAGTTGTCCGCATCAGTCTTGATTTTGATGGCGGCAGCGTTGCTCGATACGGTCATAATATCGTCAAACAATTGATCGCTTCGCAATTTGTTAAGCCGCACCTCCTTGAACCCGTCCAGGAGGTCCGTCAGGCGATCAAATAGCCGATTCACTTCCTGGGCCGCCTCACGCTGCCCTTCGGCAAGCTCCCGGCCCTTGACGTGGAAAATCACTCCAGCTCCGGCGACGACGAGAATGCTCAGTAAAAATGCCGCCAGCGACAAATACGCCACATAAAGACCGACAAAAACAATGAGAACGATGCTTTGAATTGAAAATACCAGCACGCTGCTGGCTTGCGTAAGCACCGCCGCGTCGCCTGTGATAGCGGCGACGATTCTCGCCCGTCCAATTTTGTCCAACGGAACAAGCTCCGAGTGCCGCACCTCATCGAGAAGGCGCACTCGCAATTTATGGATGATCGATTCAATCTCGACTGTGGCCGTAATGAGAATGTAGTTTTGCGTTTTGACAAACAGAAGAAGGGCTATCACGAAAAGGCCCGCAGCCCAGAGATTGGGCTTCGCATCGCTCGCCGCGGTTTCCGCTCCGGCATTGATCGCCGCCAAAAGGGCGGCATTGCTGATACCGCCGAGAGCGGACATGAAAATCAATCGCGGCAACGAGCCGTGCATTTCCTGACGAACGAGTTGGATGAAGTTCATAGGTTCGGCGCCATCCGGTTACATACTCGTACAGGCAGCTCGTTCAGAGCGTGATAAGCGCGAAATTGCCACGTCGTTCGCCGTTAAATCCATTGATCGTCCGATTGACGTTGCCGCGTGAGCCGGTAACCTGACCCAAGCGATGCAGCCCAGTCAAAGTGCGATCCCTCGGATTAAATACCAAACTCGCAGCATTAGTCCCAGAGTCCAATCATGACACAGGTGAGCGCGCATTGTTGGCATAATGGAGAAATCGACGATCGGGAAAAGGGAGCACCGTCCGTAGCGAGCATTTCATTCCACCTTGGGACCGGCGTATTCGATGGGATCATGGCCTATTGGAATCAAGACCACTATTACTTACATCGCGCCGAAGAACACCTGGTCCGTTTTCGTCACGGGTCAGCGTGCATGGGTCTCGCCTTTCCCTGGTCGGTAGACGAATTACAAGCTGGCATCACGGAGCTCCTTAAGTGCGAGCCGAAAGGCACCCAGTATATTCGCCCAATAGCATTCAGGGGCGGGCCGGAATTGTGGGTCACGGGCGCAGAAGGTCGACCCGTTGACGTTACAATATTTACGGTGCGCACGGAATTGCACCGTGATTTGGACGAACCTATCAGGTGCGAAATTTCTCCGATTGAGCGGATCTCAAGCCGCTCCATTCCGGGCCAAATCAAAGTAAGCGGCGCGTATGTGAACAGCTTTCACGCCCGCAAGACTGCGGAAAAGTCCGGTGCCCATGACGGCCTCATGTTCGATCGCGACGGCCACCTCGCGGAAGCATCAGCGGCCAACGTTTTCCTCGTCGTCGACGGCCGTCTGGTGACACCGCGACTTAAACCGGATGTCTTTCCCGGGATTACGCGGCAAGTTATCCTGGAAATCGCGCACAAGATGGGAGTAGATGCACGGGAAGCCGAGTTGCGCCGCGAGGACCTGGCTCACATTGACGGCGCATTTGTCTGCTCCACACTTATGGAAATTAGGGCAATATCGAAGCTAGGCCAACAAGACTTAGCGACAATCGAGTTGCCGCTGTATCAATCGCTGTTAACCAGCTTCCGCGCGCTTACACGTCAATAGGCGGGACCGCCTAGCATCAGCGAATTCTGGAGCGACCACGTCGCACGCGAATTCGATTCTGATATGATAACAATTTTCCCAGCTATGCTGCGCCAAACTTACGGAGGTCCTAGTGGCCGGCTTCATGAAATCACTAGCTACGGTTTGGCGCCTGGGCATCGGCTATTTTCACTCCGATGATCGTCGGCGAGGCCTTCTTCTCCTACTTGCGGTGATTGCGATAGAGCTGGGGCTTGTCGCCGTGACGGTCATGCTCAACCGATGGTACAACGGATTTTACAACGCGCTGCAAGACCGCAATTCGGCTGCGTTTGTTTTACAAATTGCTTATTTCTGCGGCATCGCGACGGCCGCCACGCTGCTGAACGTTTACAAGCTTTATTCGAATCAATGGCTGGAAATCCGTTGGCGGCGGTGGATGACCGCGTCATACCTTGATCATTGGTTGACCGAAGCGATGCACTACCGGATGCAGCTTACCGAAAATACGACCGACAATCCCGACCAGCGAATTGCCGAGGACATAAAGCTGTTTGTCGAGCAAACACTGGCTATTGGACTTGGATTGTTGAATTCGGTCGCGTCGGTCGGTTCATTCGTTGTGATTCTTTGGGGCTTATCAAACGAAGCGCCGCTTCGGTTGCCTGGAATGACATTCGCCATTCCGGGATATTTGGTTTGGGCCGCGCTCATTTACGCCCTTGCCGGCACCATAATCTCGCACCTGGTGGGCAGACCGCTTATTGGACTTAATTTCAATCAGCAACGCTACGAGGCGGATTTCCGTTTCAGCCTAGTACGCGTACGCGAGAATTCCGAACAGATCGCACTGCTGGCCGGTGAAACGCTTGAGGCCGACCGCTTGCACGCGCGCTTCGACAACATCGTAGGAAATTGGCACCGCATCATGTCACGCCAAATGCGCCTCACGTTCTTAACTGCGAGCTATGGGATGGTCGGCATCCTGTTTCCATTTGTCGTCGTGAGCCCTGCCTATTTCGCGGGTGCTATGCAACTCGGCGGGCTTGTGCAGACCTCTGCGGCTTTTGCCACCGTCCAGGTCGCGCTTTCATTCTTTGTCACTATCTATCCAAACTTTGCACAATGGTGCGCGGTGATCGCCCGTCTTGACGGATTCGACCGCTCCATTAAGGCGGCACGCTCCGCCGCCGCCACTCCATCAAGTGTCAATGTGGTTTCGCACCCTGAGAATGCCGAACTCACTATCGATAATCTGGAAGTCCAGCTGCCCTCTGGAGGCATGCTTGTCGCGACCCACAATATCGCGATCAAGGCCGGCGAGCGCGCCTTGATTACTGGGCCCTCCGGATCCGGAAAATCGACATTCTTTCGCGCCCTCGCAGGTGTCTGGCCATTCGGTACCGGCACCATTGTCGTGCCAAAAGGCGCCAGGCTGATGGTTTTGCCGCAGCGACCCTATTTTACCATCGGCAGCCTCGAACAAGCGGTGAGCTACCCATCAATGCGCGGCACCTTCCCACCGGCGCGTGTTGCCGAAGTGCTTGGCGCGGTGGGATTGCCGGCGCTGGCCTTGCGGCTATCGGAAGAGGCGCATTGGACCCAGACATTATCACTCGGTGAACAGCAACGCCTCAGCATCGCGCGCGCGATACTGCATGCTCCCGATTTCCTGTTTCTCGACGAGGCGACCGCCTCTTTGGACGAACCGTCCGAAGCTCACTTATATGCGTTGCTGAAAGAGCGACTCCCGGAGGTAACGGTCGTGTCAATTGGACACCGCTCCACACTTGCAGCTTTCCATGATCGGCGGTTGGCGCTTCACGCCAAGCAGAGTTGGCATCACATCAGCGAAATTTTCGACTGACCGAATCCTTGACGGCGAGCCTTGCCGGATTGCGCTCTATTGCGTAAAAAATGGCAAAAGAAGCTGCATGTTCTCTTCGGAGGTGATCCATGCCCCAATCCGATGATCCAATTTCCGCCGAACGGCGCCAGTGGGAGCGGCCGACGATCACTGAGCTGAAGGTCGGCACCGAGACGAAAGCAAACGACCGTGGCGGACCGGGCCCGCAGCAAGCCGAACCTCCGCAGCCTGCGGCATCCTCGACCAAGCTTGGATTCGCCTTCGAATGGGCATTTCCACTGTCAGCTCGTCGCGATAAATAGATTCCGGTAGTTTGTTTTCAGCGAATTGTTGAGCACTTCCGCTGCGGTCATCGACTACGCGGCGCGCTGCCGATCGTTTGCGGATTCCATCCAACGTAAAAATCGGGCACTTGCTATGCCGCGCGCGAGCGCAAACTGATACTCGTCCGTAACTTCCCGCGTGTGCCAAGCGCACGTCGGCCAATTCTTCATCGCCTTGTCGAGTCTTGCGAAGTCAATCGCCCGGTTTGCCAACGGCGATGCGGCAAGTTCTGCGAGTTCCGCTGCAATTTGAGCGTGCCTATTTTCCAGCTTTTCATGCCAGTCCGCGGCTTGCAGGCCACTTAACCGATTGGCCAGCACAATTTCAGGAAGCAAGCCCCACATGGCCCGGCGGATAAGCGACCGATCAATATTCTCGACGAGATATTGCTCGGGTGGAACTCCGAAACAAAACGAGACTACGTCAATATCTGCGGTCGGATCACGCGTTTCCACCCCAGTAATGGCCTTTTCGGCCGCGAACCAGTCCCCAATATAGTCGACCGGAGTGAGACCGGCCGTTCGTTCGCCGCGCCGCATTCGATAGAGGAAATCATGCCCGACATTTTCGGCGCGTGCCTCAACTCCCATCGCGATTGCATAATCGGACCGTATCGCAGCGTGGTTGTGCCACAGTGCTTCTCGACGTCCACGAAAAGAAAACTGCGCAACTTTGCTCGGCAACAACGGCTCTACTATGAGCTTGTAAAAGGCGCGCCATTGCGAATAGGTCGATCGACGATAGAACAGGCGCCATTGACGATAAGCCGTGATCAGTCGGCCTGACCGCACATGGTCGGCAGCCTGGGACCAACCATTCCAGCTGATCGTGTTGTTTCCAAAAAAGCCGCTCAGCAGTACGCGCCGGCCTTGTGCGCGCGCATTGTGCTGGATCGAAAGCATACCGTCGAGCGCCGTCGGATTGCGCACGGGGCCATCGTATGCAGGGAAGAACTCCTCCAGCTTGGCATCGCCGGCGTGGTCGCGAACATACGTAACGTCGATGTTCCCGACAAAATTTCGTATCGCTTCCACAAAGAGCGTTTCATCGGCGTAGCAGCCGTCGATAACGGGTTCATTGAAGCCTAGGCGCGGCACATGAGTGAACGCGGAAAGGCGCTTGTTCTTTTCACCGAGCGCGCGAGCCGCCAGCACCGAAACTGACGATGAATCCAGCCCCCCACTTAGATGACAGCCGATTGCATGAGCGCTGCGCATCTGACGCCGCACAGATCGATCAAGACATTCGCGCAACCCCTCCGCATACGCCTGGTCTGAATGAAGACGGACAGTTTTGATATCGGCCGTCGACCAGTAGCGGCGCTGTTCCGTCGAACCGCTGGCCGTCACTTTTACGAAATGTGCCGGCGGCACTCGAAAAATGTTCCGGTAATGGGTCGTCTCATGATCAGCGTGGTTGAGTACAAGGAAGTCGGCAAATTTTTCTTCGTTCAATTCGCGCGGGACCTCCGGTATTGCGAATAATCCCTTCGGCATGCTGGCGAATGCAAAAAATTGTTCGCTCCGATGCCACACCACCACATTGAGCCCGAGATGGTCGCGGGCCAACGTAAGGATCTGACGGCTCGTGTCCCAGATTGCGGCGGCAAATGGACCTCTCAGGATCGGCCAAACGTTATCGCCGAATCTTTCCCAGGCCTTCAGCAAAACCTGTGAATCCGGCCAAGTTGCCGCATCATGCTGCTTCGCACCCATGCGGGCGAGCAGGTCTTGGCGATTATCGAGGCGAACATCCGCGGTAATTACAGCCTCGCTTGAGCCGACCAGGGGCTGACGGTCGAACCGATCCTCAGGAGTAATCCGCATCAACACATTTGCGAGCCCGACATGATTATTCACCACCACGTGAGATCGATCGGGTCCATGCGGACGGAGCGCATTTGCCATTCGTTCAAGGTCCCGCGGTTCGACGGCTTGGCCTTGAAAACGCAGAAGTCCCGCAATGCCGCTCATGACGCCATCAGGCAACGCCGCCACCAAACTGCGCCAATGGTTTGAAATGCCCAGTCTCGGTTCGGCCAACGATCACGTCCCCGGCAATCTCAATCCATGCATGGGCTGCGAGGACACTATTCTCGCCGTCTACGCCCAGACATAGGCGGCTCTTGATGCCGCGTCGGCGTAACATTCCCTGTGCGGCGAGTGCGCATGACAGGCACGACGCATTCATCCAGCGCCTGGCGCCCATTGCCTCGACAGACCACGCCACCCAGCGGGCCTCATAGCTCGCAAAGCGTTGCACCCGCCGGACTGGCCGGTTCGCCCACTGGAAAATCTGCGGCATAGGCAAAAATCGGATCGCAATCCGAGCGACGATGAGCATCAGCATCGCCTCTCGCAAATAGGCCCGTCGCATCACGCGCGGCTTCATCGGACCTCCGCCGGTTTAACCACGCGAACCAGCTGTCGCTTAAGCAACACTTCAAGGAAGTCCATGACGTCTCGAGACAGAATGCCAGTATCCGCATTATAGGATTGCGATAAGCCCGCCAATATCTCGTCGACGTGGCGCGGGACAGTGAGCATATCCCAGATCTGGGCGCCCACGCTGTTGAGCCGAAAATAGCTACCCGCGCGAATACTCAACAAAACTATATCTTGCTGGATCCGAATAGATGCCGGTTCGCTCTCCCGAGCGAGAATAGTGTCTGGCCCCACCAAGCGCCTGGTCACAACCATCGGCCCGACTATTGAAGCAGAACACCAAAGCTTTGCCGTCTGAAAGCCATGTGCACTCTAGAAGGTAGCTTCGACATTGAGCCCCGTAAACCCACATGGTCGAGCGGCCGCCGTCCGGAACCCGGCTGAACGTGGCACACAATATTTGACCGGATTCGACCGCGTGGTTTTGCCATATCGCGAAATCTGAAAGCATCGACGACATGCCGTTGGCGATGCATCGATAAGCACGTCGCGCGAATGTCGCTGTCGTTGCAGCCGCTTGGCATCGGATGTTCAGTCATGATATCGTTTAATTGTCGGATTGCTCGCAGCAGTGACGATGACTAGATAAATCAAAGTCAATCCAAGTGGCCGGCACCCTGTATCAGAGAGGATACGAATATGGCACAGAAACCGAGTGCGCCTGACACTTCCGTAAAGGCCGAAATAGTTCCATCGACTTCGGAAGATTCGACGGGCAAAGCCTCGAGCGAGATTTCCCCCGAGCAACGCGAGGTATTCGCTTCCAAGCTGGTCGATCGATTCGCCATATGGTCGGGAGTTGCCGGACTTGTGCCGGTGCCTGTTGTTGATGTCCTGGCAGTCGGTGGGCTGCAGCTCCAAATGCTGCGCCGCCTCTCGCAGGTTTACGGGGTGCCATTCTCTGAAAATAGAGGTAAGTCGCTGATAGCGAGCTTGGTGGGGGCAACAATTCCGACGAGCAGTGGAATTGGCGCTGCCAGCGCTCTTAAAATTGTGCCGATTATTGGAACGATCGCGTCTGCGTTCGTCGCTCCTGTTCTCTCTGCAGGTGCCACCTACGCCATCGGCAAAGTCTTCATTCAACATTTTGAATCCGGCGGAACGCTTCTTGACTTTAACCCTCCCTCTTATCGCGAGTTCATCAAAGCCCATAAGGAAATGTGGGACAAAAGATCGACCGGTTCGAGTGGCCCTTCCAAGCCCAGTACGTCCGACCACGCGAACAGTTCTACAGGTGCGACAGCCACGATTTCCTGACTTGCACCGAAGTTGCGTCGGCGAGACTTAGTTCCGTGATCGAAGCAACCGTCTATGTGATAATTTGTGTCCTTACCGGAATCCTCGGCAAGCGACGCCGGATGGGATTCCTGGGAACTTTCGTCTTTGCGCTTGTCGTTACGCCTCTCATTGTTCTGCCCGTGCTGTTGCTAACGGGTCCATCGCATCGCTTCCGGTGGCACCCGCGTGAGTAATGGTGCATTGTGTGACCCTCTAATGAGTTCACGGGCGGCCTTGAGTAGCCGTTGCGTTGAGCAGCGTCCGAGGGAGGCAGGTTGATGATAAAATATCCCTGGTCTCGCGGCGCAGGTTCGACGCCGGCGCCTTCGAAGACGGGATGGCGAAGTTTCCTTAACCGCCACTGGCAGGGCGCTACCGTCACGTCGATGGTGGTGGTGCTCCTTGCGTTCGTTCTTTATCCCAACATGCTGGTCACGGTCCCGAGCGGAGAAGTCGGGGTCCTTTTTAAGCAATTCAGCGGTCCGGGCATCAACTGCTGGTGCATTCTTTCACGCGGCACCGTGCTTGATCCCGTCGAACTAAGAAACGAGGGCCTCCATATAATCTGGCCTTGGGACCACCTCTTCATCTATGACTTGCGGCTTCAGACGATGGCCGAGAAGTACAATGCAATTTCCTCGGACGGCGTCGCCGTAACGGCAGAAATCAATATTCGATATCAGCTGAACCATGGTTCCGTCGCCGTACTGCACAAATTCATCGGCCCCGGATATTTTGCGTCGCTCGTGAGTCCGGAAATCGGCAGCCAAACGCGTCAAATCATCTCGCAGTACAAAGCCGAGCAAGTGTACATATCGCGCCGAGAGATCGAGTCTCAAATTCAAACAGCTGCCCAGAAAAGTCTGGGTGAACATTTGAACGACCTATTCCAGCGTTCGGCCAGCGAGCAGGAGGACCGCGATCTGTACAGAAACTTTCTCCAAAATGCGATCAGAATTCTTGATACGCTCGTGCTCTCAATCGAACTGCCGCCCGAAATAATTTCGGCCATCAACAGCAAAACCCAACAATACTATATGATTCAAGAGTACAAATACCGGGCCGAGCGCGAGGTGGAAGAGTCAAAACGCAAGCAGATTGAGGCGAATGGTATCGCCGCGTTTCAGCAGACAGTCACCCAGGGCATCTCGGAATCCTATCTCAGATGGCGCGGCATCGAGGCTACGCTCGCGCTCGCACAGTCGCAGAACACAAAAATTGTCATCATCGGTAACGGCAAGGATGGCTTGCCGATCATTCTCGGGAACGCAGATTCGGTGAGCACTCCGCCGGGCACTCCTGCGATCAAGCCGCCAACTACTCCCGGGGAGACCCCCGGCTCGACTTCACACTCGAAATCGGAGGATACGTCCTCCCCCAGCACCGCGGAGAAACCCGGTTCGACTCCCGGCGCCTTGACCAGCTCCGACAAACCAGACACTGGCAGCGCGCCGAAAAGTCCCGTCACCGATTCATCCACCGTACCGGCGAAACCGCTGAGCTCGACACTCGATCTCTCCGATATCAAAGATTTCATTTCTCGGCTTGCGGGCTCGTCGACCCGACCGAGTTCGGCCAAGCCGTCGCAGTGAATACGGCGCGCTCAGGATGTAGCGTCGCCGGCGCGGAGAAATGCCACCGCCAGCAGGTGTTGGGACAAGCAGAATTCGAGATTGACGACGCGACCGTTGTTCACAACAGCCTTACGATTATTCAAGCTTACGCTTACGTCATGATGGTCCAGAAATATTTCATCGAGCGGGTATACCGCCTTATAGACGGCCTCTTTGGCGACAAATAACAAACGCCCACGATACGGATCTTCCCCTATTCTCATTTTCTCCTGCGGAGTTGCGACATAATCGAGTAGCTCTGATGGCAAGGCTTCGGCTGGCTCAACGTCGATTCCCAGCGCAATGAAGTCTCGGCGCAGCGCGACCGCCGCAACAGCAATACTGGAATTGTGGCTCATGGAGCCGACGATACCGTCTGGCCAAACGGGCGCTCCACGCCGGCCCTTTGGCAATGCCCTTTCCGCAACGCCAATTCGGGACAGGAGTTGGCGAGCCACTATGCGCGCTGCGCCGCTGGCACGCCGAACCGCCAAAACGCTCTGATTAAACGCCGCTATCTCCTCCGGCATGAGTGCATTTTCATCTCCCGGTAAAATCGTACGATATCCGATCATGATCCCCGGCACCGCCAGGGCATCGATTGCAGGCTGAAGCGACCGATTGAGGGAAGAGGTCATTTCAAACTACACTTCCAGAAAGGCTCCCCAAATTACCCGGTGAACCTAGGTCAACCCAATGAACACATCACTTTGAAATTGCAATCCGGCTCATAAATCGGCCATCATCATAAGCGTACTCGCTTAGGCGCCGACGAAGGGATGCGTCTTGACCCAGACGACCACATCGGAGCACTCGCTCCCCAGACGACGAATGCCTTATTGGTTTCCGTGGGATTGGCTCCGATGGCCGGCTCGCGTGCTGGTCGTCGTGGCGATGGCGGCCATATCCTATACGATAGGCCGTCACTCCTACAGCCACGCGCTCGACGAGTATAAAGAAAACAACGTACAACTCGTAATCGAAAAAGGAAAGCTCAGCACAGAAAATACGAGCCTGGAAGCGCAAATTTCTACGCTGCAATTACAACTGGATCAGAAAAAACAACAATTAGCGGCGTTGATGCCGTTAGAGAATACTTACAAACTCATTCCCAATCAGTCGCTGACGATTGCGGACGGACTAGTCATTGGGCTGATCGGCAATCCAGGCAGTCAAAGCGTCAAGCTCAACATCAACAACAAACAGCAAACCGCGGCGGCCGGTGACATTATTACGTTCACGCCCGACGCATCAAGGACCTGCGTGGTAGAAATCGCATTGATCGATATTGTCAATTCGCTGGTTCAGATCAACGCAACGTGCACCCAACGGAAATCCTGAACCACCGCCGAAATCAAAAGCTGCCGGCCGTTACGCGGCGCCACTCTCAAAGTGTTCGACGAAAACAAGACCGATACCGCGCGTTACCGCCGCTGCGCTGACCGAAGAAACCGCAAGGCCAAAGAGACCACTGGCCGGGAAAATAAAGGCGAGCGTCGAGGCCGTCGCTGCCGCGAGGCCCGAAGGGACGGCACCCGCAAGCAGCGCCATGATGATCGATCGTGTCCGGTCGCGCTCGAATGGCACGCCATAAAGCTCGCTCAGCGCCTTGACCATGCGCGCATTGATGGCCGTCAAGCCTGCAATGTTTATGACCGGCAATGGAAACAGTCCGCCCATGGCCGCATAAACCTTATGTCTGTCGACAATCTTTTGGGCCCTGGCTCGTCGCTGCACGTTGTTCGGCGCCGCGTGACTGGATTCGGCAGAAGGCGAAGCGCCGGCATGGGGCGGCGGCAAAATCTCAGGCGCGGACACGCCCTCGGTTGCTCCCTGTAGCAACGTCGCGTGTGGCGCGGGAACTGGTTCGTTCGGTGCAGATTTCGGCTCGGCGGTAGACCTTCGTTTTGGTTGCGGAGCGTCATCCGCTATTTTGGCCCGCTGTCCTTCATCGCTCGTTCTCACGATAACTTTGGGAAGCGTTTTTCGGATCATGCCGCGGCCTGCTTAAATCCCAGCACAAAGTCGAGCTCTTCCGCGAGCGCTGCGATTTCCAGCGCAGCGTGCCCGCGCTTGTCAATCAGGCTCGGCGTTGCTCCCCACAGCGTTGCTTCCGGATAGGCGACTCGATTGGTCATTTCGCTGCGCATGACCGGTAAACCGGCCTCTACCAGTTCCGACCGTATCTGTTTTGCAATCACGGAACCGTGGGTCGTCTGCGTCAACAGACAGCGAAACAATGGAGTTCGACCGTCCACAGCCTCGGTGAGAAGGCCGAGCATATCCAGCATGCGGTCCACATCGAAGGGAGAGGCCTTCACCGGAATGAGGACAAAGTTTGCAACCGCCAAACAATCAAGCGTCGTCTGAGATCGAAATCCCGGCGTGTCAATGATCACCGGACGCCCGGAAGATGCGAGGCGCTGTGCCGTCTTCGCGGCATCGGCTGTTGCATCCTCGACCACAGTGGCGCCGCCGAGTGCCCGTTCACGGGCTGCGACGCGCATAACTGACCGCTGCGGATCGGCGTCGATGACGATCGGTTGTCGCCCGGCCAAATGCCAATAGACCGTAAGGCAGCTCGCCACCGTACTCTTACCGCTACCGCCTTTCATCGTGGCGACCGTGATGATCGTGCCCGCCATGATCACGGCTCCTTGCACAGCTCAGAATCAGATGATTCGGTCCGCCATAATATCGGTTTCCGCGCTTGCCTGCCATTTGTATGCGGCTGCGCCAGGAGGTTATCCCTTTGTTTCTTGAAGCGCTTTCACACGATCATGGCGACCGGAGGATATGCGCTCTTGCCGCCAGGCAATCTCGCCACGTTTGGAAACATCCAGTAAAGTAAAATGAATTGCGCTAGGTGAATCAACGCCGTTGCTGGACGGTGCTGCGCACGCGGTTTCTTGGACGGAATGCATGCCTTCAACTGGGGCTGAGTTGGTTCACATTTGGAACCGCTGCCATGCTTGCGGCGCCATACCAATTATCGGTCAGCGTTTTACCTGCAAAACATGCCCTGCGGGCGCCGGCAATGATTTGTGCGAGAGCTGCTATCGCCTCTTTGAGCAAGGCCGAATCGAACATCCGTCGCCCGAGGCCCGTGAGGCACCACTAGGCCCGCATGTTTTTCGCGCATTTGAGGGCACTGAGAAAGAGCAAGCTCTTCCCTGGCTTGCGGTGCCATGGTCCGACGGAATTGCTCCCAAGGTTCTCGACCGTTTCGTGGTTAGGCCGGAATTTCGCAGCGGACGCGAGTCGTTTGTCGGCAGCTACGGCTTTGCCGTCGCCGCCGAGGACGGGAAAGCGCCGGTGATGCTCACCGCGCTGCACGTTTTGGACGAGCTTGCAAAATTTAGGGGCATTGATTGTTTCAGCAACGACACCGGATACATCGCTCGCGAGCTTCCTCAGCAGGTCACCGGCGTTCAGCTGCATGATCCATTCGCGGCGAATTGGGTGTTGGCGGAATTCGGCTCCGCCCGAAATATGCTACCCCTATCCGACACAAGAATTCCCGCCGCGGAGCCCCACTCGCAGCAGGACATTGCGGCATTCCGGATTGATCCGTCTTCCCCAGTGCAACCAGTACGGCTTGCGACCGCACCGCCGGCCGTAGGCGAGCCGATTTGGTTGGCAGTGAAACCTGAGCGGAACGCCCGGGAGCGAACGACCCAAGCCGTCGTAGTCGAGATCAGCAGAGAGACTTTCGTCTTTCGCTTTGGTTCGTCTGGCACGCTGGCCATTCACAGCAGCGGCGCGCCCCTGTTGAATCGCGCCGGTGAAGTTGTCGGCATAAATGTCGGCGGAGGAATGCTCGACAAACAGATTCTGGGCCACGCAGTTCATGTTGCGAGTGTGCGCCGTCATCTTGGCTGGTAGCGATCGAGGGCGCGCGGCCGGGGGATGCCGCACAGATTTCTTCGCATATGCCGGCTGAGGACGCAGTCCATCGCGAACCCGTCTCCGCCCCAAATTCCCTGCTAACAGGGAAATAAACGGGGAATTTTGCCGAATTCGGCCCTCCAACGCGCCTCTGCCGTCCAGTCAACGCGGAAATTCAATCACTTGCAGACAAATTCCCTGCACGAGAGAACAGGGAATTTTCAAACGTTTGCAGGGAAGATTCTTCGACGAACAGGGAAATTTTCGCTCCACCGCACACGTCGATGAGCCCGCAAGCGATGTCCGCTTTTCGGGGGCAAAGCGGACATCACGGCGAAGCCGAAAAATGTCGGCTAATGACCCAAAACTGACATCCCGGTCAAGGAGCCGCGCAGCCCTACCAAAAAACTCAGCAAAAAACAGGAGCGGTTAAAACAGACTTCCTGACCGGCAGAGACGTCGGATATCAACGGCAGGCAACAAAACCGACTACTACCCTACCAAAAAACCAAAAAGTAATTGATGTCAGCAGCCCCTCCTGGGGAAAGTAGGTTCCGGCGCCGCTGAGACGGTAAAAAGTCACCATTTTTTGCGTCGCAGCGAATGACGCGAATGGCCCCGAACGTCGTTTGCTGCGAGACAGCAAAATGTCCGGAGTTGGCAGAGAAGCGGACATTGCACGGACATTGCGAATGTGACGCGAATGACCCTATCAGACATTGCTGCGCCTGTTGGTAACTGCGCCCAAGCCAGGCTTGTCGTGTCCAGTCGTCGTCAAAGAAACGGAGAAATGGTCGAAGGTGGTCAAGCCCACCGGTGCCACGGCAGCATGAGGCGCAAACTTCGCTCAAAACGGCTGTGCGCGCCGCAGACACTTCTTGGTGCGCGAAATTCCTTTGTTGATGTCGCCGCCAGTGATGGCCTTGATCTCGTCCTTGTCGCACACGCCGTCGTCGACCAGCACGGTCTCACCGGTTGGCAATCGTCCGATTGCC
>Ga0181525_10001707_pt1 | contig 18536 bp, 17 predicted proteins | sample PEATcosm2014_Bin_48_FD_121100 | JGI IMG/M metagenome (GOLD analysis project Ga0181525, IMG submission 121100) | Peatland microbial communities from MTU Mesocosm Facility, Houghton, MI, USA - PEATcosm2014_Bin06_10_metaG | ecosystem: Environmental > Terrestrial > Soil > Wetlands > Peat | place...
CAGGAACGGCCGGTGCCCCAGCAGGGCTTCGTCGCGGTCCTGCGGGCCGGAGCCGGTGATCAGCAGCACGACCGGATGCGGGCCCGGCGAGCGCGGCAGGTTCAGGGTGCCGGCCAGTTTGTTGCCGGATTTCGGATTGTCGTATATGACATCCTCTTCATCGTAGGGGTAGGGCTTCTTGGGGTTCTGCGGGCGCACCAGTTCGGGTACGGGGCCGCGGTGAAACGCCAGGGGCCGATCCTGGCCGCGCTGGTGGAATTTGCCTGAGAGTTCGGCGCCATCGGCGCTCCATTGGGCGTCGTAGGTGGCGCCTATGGACTGGATCTCGATGGCCAGCGTCCGGCCGGTTTCCACGACCTTGGAGACCGGGATGCCCATGGCGCTCTGATCGATGCTGTCGAGCGCGCCGGTAAGCGATCCATCGGCGGCGCGCGAGAGGTGCAGCGCCAGGCGCAGTTGAATTTTGCCGAGATCCAGCGTGCCGCTCCAGTCGCCTTCGATGCCGGTGGCCGCCATGGCGAGGATGGGGACCGAGAAGAGCAGCATGGCAATTCGCAAATGGGTCATGGCACCAGCTTAGCGAATTGCTGGAACGCTGCCAGCGCCGTGGCGGCCGTGCGCGCGGCGGGCGAGCCTTTGCCGCCGAGATCGTGCCCCGCGCCTTCGATGGCGATGAGCTCGTGCGGGCCGGCGATTAGGGCGACGGCGGCGCGCATTTCATCGATGGAGCCAAATGGATCGCGCGTGCCTTGGACGAACAGCGCGGGGGTGGAGAGCTTCGGAAAATGCGCGGTGCGCAGATCGGCCGGGCGGCGCGGGGGATGCAGCGGATAGGAGAGCAGCAGCAAGGCCGCCGCGAGATCGGGTTCGTCCGCGGCCAGCATGGTGCATTGCCGGCCACCGTAGGAATGGCCTCCAAGGAACACTTTGCCGGGGAGGCGTTCGCGAAGCAGGAGCACTGCGCGCTTGAGGCCGGCGCGATCCTGGACAGCCATGGCGGGGAAGGGCGGCCCGTGCGGACGCGCCTGGCGAAACGGCAGATCGCAACGGAGCACGGCGATGCCCGCCGTGCTGAAGGCCTCCGCCAGGGCGCTGAGCAGGGGTGCGTTAGAGTTCGATCCGGCGCCGTGGGTCAACACCAGGGCGTGGCCGGTGGGCGTGCCTGGCGTGTGGAAGAATCCGCGCACGGTAGGGGCGGAATGGGCGTCTTCGAAGGGTGTGACGGTGGGCACTGTATTCACGCTAACAGGAAGCTCGCCAATCGATCGGGACGTGGTACGATTTCGCAGAAGTCACTTCATGAGCGACATATTCATCAGCTACGCCAGGCAGGATCGCCCGCGCGCCGAAGCTATAGCGAAGGCGTTGGAGGATCATGGCTGGTCGGTTTGGTGGGACTGGAACATCCCTACGGGGAAGACGTTTCGGCAGGTGATCCAAGAGCAGCTCGACGGGGCCCGTTGCGTCATCGTGCTCTGGTCAGCAACTTCGGTAAACAGAAAGTGGGTGATCGAAGAGGCATCCGAAGGGGATGAGCGCGGCATCTTGGTTCCCGTTCTGATTGAGAACGTCCGGCCCCCGCTTGGATTTCGATCAATCCAAACGGCCGATTTGACAGGCTGGGCTGGCGAGAACACCGCGCCCACATACCTGAGATTGTGCGCGGATATTGGAGCACTCATCGCGGCCCCCGAAGTTGAGGCGCCAACCAACCCGAACGACGGCTCACCTTACGCCCGGATCGCCGCCGGATTGTTTCGGATGGGCGCAACACCGGACGATAATGAAGCTGCGGACAACGAGATGCCGCGCCACGAAGTGCGCATCACCCAGGGCTTCTGGCTGGGCGAGACGCCCGGAACCGTCGCAGCCTACAGGCGGTTCGCGCGCGCGACCGGGAGGGCGATGCCGCCTGCGCCGGACTTCAACCCTGGCTGGGGCAAGGAGGATCACCCGGTTGTGTGCGTGACGTGGGACGAGGCGAATGCCTACTGCGAATGGGCCGGAGGTGTGCTCCCGACCGAAGCCGAGTGGGAATATGCGGCGCGTGGCGGCAAGGACGCCCTGAAGTACCCGTGGGGGAACAAGATCACGTCAAGGAATGCCAACTACCAAGGAAGTAAATGGAAGGGGACCTCGCCGGTGCGATCATACCGTGCGAACAACTGGCGGCTATTCGACATGGCCGGCAACGTCTGGGAATGGACGGCGGACTGGTACGACCAATACTATTCAAGGCTGAGATCGCACACCCCGCCGGATGATCCGCTCGGACCCCGATCCGGCATGGCGCGAGTGCTGCGGGGGGGATCTTTTGACGTTGACGCGAGGCACCTGCGGACCTCTTTCCGCCATATCGGCAGGCCGGGCCTTAGAAACGCCGCGATTGGTTTTCGTTGCCTCCGGGAAGAGGCCCCTTAATCCCGCGGGACAGCGCCAAGGCCGATTGGCAATAATTGGCAATCGGCGCGCAGGTTGCCTACGTTGCCAACCTGCCCCATACGGCGCATACTTTGATTGATGGCAGATGCCGCCGACTATGGTGAGCTACTCCGTCAGCTTCGGGAAGATATCGTCTATCGCCGGCTGGAGAGCGGGATGCGATGCCTGGAAGCCCACCGGAGCCTGATCGGATCGCTCGCCCCTACACGCAAAAGCGCCGGCGTCCTGTTAGGATACCTGGCGCAGTGGGTGGATATCGGATTTGAAGGCCCACAACTCATCAAGCGCCTGCTACCGCGCTTTCCCAAGCAATCGCGCGCCGCCCTTTCCTTGCTCGACTACCTGCACCTCCGCATGGCCGAAGGCCTGGTGGCCATGGCGGAGGAAGACTTCGAGAAGGCCATTGGTCATTTTGCCTTCGTCGAGGCGGTGGAAGAGGAAGTGCGCGATCGCGAGATGCTGGCCATTTCGAATTTCTGGATCGGGCGGTGCCTGCGCAGCCAGGGCCGCTATGACGACGCCCTGAGCTACACCGTGCGGGCGCGCGAACTGGCCCAGGAGCTGGGCTACGCGAAGATGGCCGCCGTCATGCAGGTGCTCGAAAGCTGGCTGGCTTTCCAGAAGGGAAAGCTGCAGGAGGCGGCGCGCACGCTGCAGGAGGCCGAGGCCGCGCTCAGCCAGACGGACGATTACGTCAACCGCGGCAATATCCAGTCCGCGTACGGCAGAATCGCGCGGCGCGAGGCGCGTTACGAGCGCGCCCTCGAGTACTTCGCGAAGGCCATGGAAGAGTACGCCAAGCGCAATTCACGGCATCCCAACCTGGCGCGGTCGCTGGTGAATATGGCTTCCGCCGAGCGGCTGATGCGCCTGCAATTGCGCAAAAAGATGGACGCCGCCGCGGCCAGCCGCAAGGCTTCCGGCGGACGGGAGCCGGCCTCCACCGCGGAAAGCGCCAAGGCGATGGCCGACGCGCGCAGGCAGTTTGTGGGCTTGCGCGAGAAAGCGATCGAGCAACTGGAGGCGGCGGGGGCCATCTACGAGGGGCAGGGAAATCACCGCGGCATGGGCGCGGTGCATATCCTGCGCGGATTTCTGTGCCTGGACTCGGGCGAGTTGGATAGCGCCGGCGCCGAGGCCGCGGAAGCCTTCCGGCTGGGAGAGCCGAAGTCCGATTACATCCTGATGGCGCGGGCGCGCATCCTGCAATCGATCGTGGAGAACGCCCAATTCGACGAACAGATCGAGGAGGCTGCGGGCGCCAACCAGCACGCGCAACTGGCGCACGATTTCGCCCGCGACGCCGTGGAGTTCGCCAAACACACGCAGAACCGGCGCTTGCTGGCCCGGGCGCACGTGTGCCAGGGCATGGCCTTCGCCAACGATTTCTTCGATAACGTGGAAGCCGCCCGGCAGTGTTGCGACGCGGCGGCGGCCTTGCTGAAGCCGCAGGGGCCGGACTATATCTGGGACGACCTGCAAGAGCTGAAAGGCCGCATTCTGCGGCGCGGGCCGGTGGAGACGGTGCTGCGCGAATGGTCGCAGGGGTTGGTGGGAGACAAGACTTTCCAGCAGATCACCGAAGACTTCGCGCACATCATCATTCCCAAGGTCTGGGAGCGGGAGGAGCGCAAGGTGTCGCGGGTGGCGGCGCGCCTGTCGGTTTCGCCCAAGAAGGTGCGCCGGGTGCTGCGCGCCGCCGGCCTTTTGAGCTGACGGGGCGGCCTGAAGGCCGCCGGCAGGCTATGAGCCTGCGCCACGGGTATGCGCAACTTGTGCGAAGTCTTCGGGTTTAAGTTTGTTTGAGGGGCAATTGAAAATGAAGAAGCAATCGGAGCGGCCGTTATTTGCACCTACGTTCTGGCCGGCGCGCAGACGCCCATCTTTACCACGTTCGATGTTCCGGGGGCCGGCACGGGCCTGAATCAGGGCACGGAGGCGCGCAGCGTTAACGCGACGGCGACCCTCGCCGGGGATTACACCGACGCGAGTAGTTCGGTGCACGGCTTTGTGCGGACGGCGGACAGCACCATCACCTCTTTCGATGGTCCAGGTGCTTCCGACACGTTCGCCACATATATCAACGCGGTGGGAACGATCACGGGGTATTACGAGGGCAGCCAAGGCGCGGGCGGCGCCAAGCTGTCTGTACTTCGTGCGCGCCGCCGATGGCACGATCACCACGTTCGAGGCTCCGGGCGCAGGCACGGGTTCCCGCGAGGGAACTCAGGCGATGAGCATCAATGCGGGGGGCGGCATCACGGGGTCATATGCGGACGAGAGCGGAAAGGCGCACGGCTTCGTGATGGCCGCGGACGGCGCCTTTGCCACCTTCGATCCTCCCGGCTCGGGGTCAACCTTGCCCCAAAGCATCAACGAGTCGTACGCTGTCACGGGATATTATTCCGACTCGGCTGGCGTGGCGCACGGCTTCGCGCGGGCCGCCGACGGCGCGGTAACGGAGTTCGACGCTCCCGGCGCGGGCACAGCCGGCGGCCTGGGCACGTACGCTTTCAGCATCAACACGGCTGGAACCATCGCGGGGTATTACGATAACGGGGACAATGTACATCACGGCTTCGTGCGGGCCGCCAATGGCTTCATAACCACGTTCGATCCCCCAGGCTCCGGTACCGGGGAGTTCCAGGGCACCTACGCATTGAACATTAACGAAGATGGGGCAATCGTGGGGCACTACGTCGACGCGAATACCCTGTATCAAGCCTTCGCACGGTCGTCCAGCGGCGCCATCACCTCGTTCGAGGCGCCGGGGGCGGGCACACACGTCGATGAAGGGTCTTCGGCCACGAGCATCGGCAACGCGGGGAATATCGTGGGATCATACTCGGACGCGAGCCATGTGAATCACGGCTTCGTGATGACGCCGTAGCGGGCCGCCTCAAAGGCGGCTGCGGGCAAAATTGCCCGTCCTCCAGCCGCATATTAAGCTGGAGTTGTGGTGGTGGCCGGACGGCAGAAGTCGATCGCTTTCTTTATCGCGCTGGGCGCCGGCCTGATCTGTGTCATCATCCTGCTGTATGTCGGCTGGGTGCTGTTGAACTGGCGGCACGGCATCCTGCTGGTCTTGGGCGCCCTGCTGATGGCGGCGATCGTCAGCGGCGTGGTGCTCAACACCATCTTCCTGGTGCGTGAGATCCGGCGCAACGCCCAGCACGACGCTTTCATCAACGCGGTCACGCACGAACTGAAAACCCCCATCGCTTCCATCCGGCTGTATCTGGAAACGCTGCAAACGCGCGCGGTGGACGATGCCAAGCGGCTGGAATTCTACAGCATCATGGTGGACGACAGCGAACGGCTGCTGGGGACCATCGAGCAGGTGCTGCGCACGGGGCGGATCGGCGTCTCCAGCCGCCGCCTGAACGTCTCGCGCATCGACCTGGGCGGGGTGATCGAGCGGTGCGTGGAGCGGGTGCGAACGCTGCATAAGGTTTCGGCGGAAGCGCTGGCGTACCGTCCCGGCCCGCCGGTCACGGTGGTGGGCGATCCGGAGGAAGTGCAGGCGGCGGTTTCGAACCTCATCGACAACGCGGTGAAGTATTCGGGAAACGACGTGCGGGTGACCGTGGAAACGGCCAAGGTGGATGGGAATTACGTGGCGTTGCGCGTGACCGACCACGGGCCGGGCATCGAAAAAACCGAGCTGAAGCGGATCTTCAGACGCTTTTACCGGGTGCCGGGAGCGGTGGCCACGCGCGTGAAGGGGACGGGCCTGGGCCTGTACATCGTGCGCTCGGTGGCCAAGCGGCACGGCGGCCGCGCCTGGGCCGAAAGCGAGGGCCCGGGGCACGGGGCCACTTTCGTGCTGAAGCTTCCGATAGTGAAATGAGCCGGATTCTGGTAGTGGAAGACGAGCGGCACCTGGCCGAAGGGCTGCGATTCAACCTGGAGGCGGAAGGCTATCAGGTGGAGGTGGTGGACACCGGCGAAGCGGCCCTGAAGGTGTTGCGGCCCGAATCGCAGCCGTTCGACGTGGTGATTCTGGACGTGATGCTGCCCGGCGTGGACGGCTTCGAGGTCATGTCCGAGATGCGGCAGAGAGGGCAGTTCGTGCCGACCCTGATGCTGACGGCGCGCGGCCATCCGGACGACGTGCTGCGGGGCTTCGCGGCGGGCGCGGACGACTACCTGACCAAGCCTTTCGAGCTGGCGATTCTGATTGCCCGGCTCAGCGGACTGCTGCGGCGCCGCGAGTGGCTGCGCGCGTCCATGAATCCGGTGACGGAGCCACTGGCCGGGCCTCCCGCGCTGCCGGACGAAAGGTTCGTATTCGGCGACAAGTCGATGTACTTCGACCGGCTGGAGCTGCACGTGCGGGAGCAGGTGTTTCCCCTGACTTTGATGGAGGCCAACGTGCTGCGATACCTGATCCGGCACGAAGGCAAGCCGGTATCGCGCAAGGCCATGCTGGAAGAGGTGTGGGGCTTGCACGAAGACACCGACACGCGGGCCATCGACAATTTCATTGTGCGTCTGCGGCGGTATATCGAAGACGATGCGACGCATCCGCGGCACCTGCTGACGGTGCGCGGAGTGGGATACCGGTTTGTGGCCGCGTCGCTGCCGTGAGAGTGCTGCAGCGGGGCTAAAGCCCCGCGCGGGCTTAAGCCCGCCCTCCAAACGACGTTATCATTAAGGATAGTGTTGAAAGTGGGGCTCACGGGCGGGTTGGCATGCGGCAAGAGCTTCGTGGGCGAGGCGCTGGCGCAGTTGGGCTGCCATCTGCTGCAGGCGGATCGATTGGGGCACGAAGTTCTGCTGCCGGGCGGCGAGGCCTACGCCGCGGTAGTCAGTGAATTCGGCCCCGGCGTGCTGGACGAATCCGGGGAAATCGATCGGCGTGCGCTGGCGGCGCAGGTCTTCGACAATCCTGAGCGGCTGGCGGTACTGAACAGCTTCGTTCATCCGCCGGTCCAGCGCCGGGAAGAGGAATGGCTGGCGCGCGTGGCCCAGGAGGATCCGCACGGCATCGCCGTGGTCGAGGCGGCCATTCTAATTGAGACGGGCAGCTACCGGCGCTTCGACAAGCTGCTGGTGGTTACCTGCGACGAGGAACAGCAGGTGCAGCGCTCCATCAAGCGCGATGGCGCTACGCGGGAGGAGGTGCTGGCGCGTCTCAGCCGCCAGATGCTCTTGGCGGAAAAGCGCAAATTTGCGGATTTTACGATCGATACTTCAGGCACAAAAGAGGAGACCCTGCGCCAGACGCGGGAGGTCTACGAATCGTTGAGGGGAATAGAACAATGAGAATGCGGCCTTTCATCTGGGCCGTCGCGCTGGTCGGCGGCTTCTGGTACCTGACTTCGGTGGCGCAGTGGGGCCCCGGCCGGTTGTGGCAGCCCATCCGGCAAACCGGGCGGCTGTGGAGCGCTCCAGCCGCGGCGGAATCGGCGGGCTTCAGCACCGACGAGAACAACAATATCGAGATTTACAAGCTGGCTCGCCCGGCGACGGCCAACATCACCAGCATCGTGTACCGGGAGGACTTTTTCTTCCAGGTTTATCCGCAGGAGGGCACGGGTTCGGGGTTTGTGGTGAAGCCGGACGGGTTGATTTTGACCAATAATCACGTGGTCACGGGCAGCCAACAGTTGACCGTGACGCTGGCCGGCGACAAGAAGCAATACAAAGCCCGGGTACTGGGAACGGACCCGCGCAACGACCTGGCGCTGGTGCGGATCCAAGCCGACCGGCCGCTGCCGTTTCTGAAACTGGGCGATTCCGACGGACTGCAGGTGGGGCAGAAAGTACTGGCCATCGGCAATCCATTCGGATTCGGAGGCACCCTGACCACCGGCGTGGTCAGCGCCCTGGGGCGCAGCCTGCAACCGCAGGAAGGGCGCCGCCTGGAGGATATGATTCAAACCGACGCGGCCATCAATCCGGGCAACAGCGGCGGGCCATTGCTCGATTCGCACGGCGCCGTAATCGGCATCAACACGGCGATTTACGGACCGCAGGGAAACATCGGGATCGGCTTCGCGCTGCCCATTAACCGGGCCAAAGCCATGCTGGACGAGTTTCAGGCCAAGGGGCGCGTGACCCGGCCGTACGTGGGGATCGACACCGTATACATCTCGGGAGACGTGGCGGAGGAATTGGGCTTGCCCGGCGAGGGCGGCCTGCTGATCCAGCGCGTGGAACCAGGATCGCCGGCGGCCGAAGCCGGTCTGCGCGGCGGCACGCGCCGAGCCATAGTGGGCTCCTACCAGATCACCATCGGCGGCGATTTTGCGATCGCAGTGGAAGGCCAGCCCGTAGAGAGCATGGATGCGCTGCAGCGAGCTCTGAACCGCAAGCGCGTCGGGGACATGCTGGACCTCACGATTTACCGGAGCGGGCGCACACAGCGCGTACGCGTGAAGGTGGGAGAGGCCACCCCGACGCTTTAGCCGGCCGTTGAGCGAACGGGCCGGCGCGGACGCCGGCCGCAGAACTGGAGTCCACTACCCGATAGTGGTAGCTCCGACGGACTTCGGAGAGGATTTGTTCTTGCTGCCCGGCGGACGGCCGCGCCGCTTAGCCGTAATCTCGGCCATCCAGGACGGCGGCCGGCCACGCCTCCTGCCCCGGCCTCTGGCCAGGCGTTCCAGGCTTAGAATTGCTTCTTCGATTTGCTCTCGTTCCTGGCGTAATTCCACGAGAATCTTGGCAACATCCATTCGGTATCTCCCAGAGCTCTGCAGGCGGTGTATTCGGATCTGTGGTTGGGTGAGCGGATGCCGCATTCCACAAAACCAGCCTGCACCTCTTTTTTTTAACGTAAAGTGCGGAGAATATCAAGCAGTCATTGGGCTATTTCTTGGTGAAAACGCCCACCAAATAGTTTTAGGACCAATAGGACCGGCGGATGCCTCTAAGTTCGCCGCTTCCAATGAAAGTAGAATGGCAATCCAAGAAAGATCAATCCTAATCCAAGCAGCGATTCCCGCGGTGAATCGAAGAGAGTCGAAACCACCAGGGAGATAGCCACAAGCACGAACAGTACCGGAAGTACGGGATAGGCTAGCGTCTTGTAAGGCCGCGGCAGATCAGGCCTCTTGTGTCGTAAGACGATGACCGCCGCGGTGGTCATGCCATATAAGATCCAACTGGCGAAGATAACATAAGTGAAGAGTTGTTCGTAGCGTCCGGACAGAACCAGCAGCGCCGACCATACACTGAGAGCCAAGATGGATACTCCGGGGGTGTGATACCCGGCATTCACGCTAGCCACGGGCGCAAAAAATAGCCGGTCCCGCGCCATCGCGTAGGGTACCCGCGCGCCGGTGAGGATGGAGCCGTTTAGCGCCGCGAAAATGCTGATCATGGCGGCCATGGCAACCGCCTTGGCTCCCCAACCGCCCACCACCCGGCGCATCATTTCGGCCGCGACGCGCTCGCTTGAGCCCACCTGCTGCGCGGAGAGCACGTGAAAGTAGGCGGCGTTCGCGGCCAGGTAGATGGCAATCACCACCAGCGTTCCGGCGATTAACGCTAGCGGCAGGCTGCGCTGCGGCCGGCGGATTTCGGAGGCCACCATGCTGACGTTGTTCCAGCCATCGTAGGCCCACAACGCGGCCACCAGCGCGGCGAAAAAGCCGGCTATGGTGAGCGGTTGCGCGGCCGCCGCGGGCGCCGGAGCGTGCGCCTGTCCGAAGCCCAGACCGGCCACCACGATAAAGGCAATTAACAAGACTTTTATAATTGTGACGACGATCTGAACCTCGCCTCCTAACTTGACTCCGAAATAGTTCACGCCGGCCAGAAACAGAATCAGACCCATGGCCAGCAGTTGTCCGTAGCGCAGATCGAGCGGTGCGCCATGGGCTCCCAGCGGCAGCGGCACGGTGTAGAAAACGCCGTCCAGAAGCGGGAAGAAAGTCGTCAGATAGTAGAAGAAGGCAGTAGCCAGAGTGGCGATGGACCCGCTCTTAGCTACCCACATTTGTGTCCATCCATACAGAAAGCCCCAGAGCGGGCCGTAGGCTTCCCGAAGGTAGACATATTCTCCTCCCGCCTCCGGCATGGCGGCGGCCAGCTCGGCATAACTTAGTGCGCCGCAGAGTGACAGCAGCCCGCCAAACACCCAGACGACAAAAACCATGAACGGCGTTCCCACCCGCAGGACCATGGCGCGCGGTACCAGGAAAATCCCACTTCCGATCACCGTACCGACCACGATGGAGATAGCACCCCATAGTCCTAAGTCTCTCCGAAGTTCTATTACTTTTGGTTCATTCATGAGAAACCTCCGGAGTACCAGACTGGAGAAACGACGCCCCATATCCGGCGGCGAAAGTGACTGTCGAACCGATCGCCACCCACCAGGTCCAAGCGATGGGGGTCGCAAAGCAAACGTATAGAACCGCTGCGAGCCCCGCCAGGACCCCGGCCATGGCGGCGCGCTCGCGGACGCGCCGGGTGAGCGCGCCAAGCAGAAACACGCCCAGCAACAGACCCAGGGTCACCGACGCGATGGAAAGGCCCGATTCCAGCACGGATCCCCAACGGCGGGCCAGCATGCCGATGGCGACCAGGACAATACCCCACGCCACGGTCATGGCGCGCGCGCGTTTGAGGGACGCGGCCTCGGCCGGGCGCTCGCCCGCCGGCCGCCAACGCGCGAAATCGATCACCGTGGTGGACGCCAGCGCATTCAGGGCCGCGCTCAAGTTAGCCATCGCGGCGGCGAGAATGGCCGCCATGACCAAGCCGGCCACACCCACCGGCAGATGGCGCCACACGAAGTCCGGGTAAATGCGGTCCAACGTCAGCGGCTTTACCAAATGCGTATCCTGGTAGTAAACGAACAGCAAAAGGCCGATGGCCAGAAACAGGCTGAACTGCAAGAATATCACCAGCCAGCTGGCCAGCAGCGCGCGGCGGCTTTGCGCTTCATTGCGCGCGCTCAGCAGACGCTGCACCATGAGCTGATCGGTGCCATGGCTGGCCATGGTGAGAAAACAGCCGCCCACCAGGCCCGCCCAGAAGGAATATTTCTGGGCGAAGAAGAGCATGGTAGGCGCGAATCTGAAATCGAAGATCTGCAGCTTGCCGGCAGCCCCGGCCACGGCGAAGGCGTGCGCCCAGCCGCCTGGGATCTCAGCCAGAATCACAAAGAGGCTGACGGCCGCTCCAAATACGTACAGAGCCATCTGCGCCACATCGGTCCAGATCACGGCAGTCATGCCGCCTTCGAAGGTATAGAACAGGGTCAGGCAGACGATCAGCACGATAGAGGCGGCTTCGCCGGTCCCCAGCACGATGGAGACGACCAGGGAAACGGCGAACACGCGCACGCCTTCCGCCAAGGCGCGAGTGACCAGAAAGATGGCCGCGGTCAGACGGCGGATGCGCTCGCCAAAGCGACGCCGCATCAATTCGTAGGCCGTGAACATCTCGCCGCGAAAGTAGAGCGGAAGAAACAAGACCGAGACTGCCACGCGGCCGAGCAGGTATCCGAATACCAGTTGCAGGAAACCGAGGTTTCCGGCGAAGGAAAGGCCGGGTGTTCCAACTATGGTCAGTGTGCTGGTTTCCGCGGAGACAATCGACAGGGCGATGGCCCACCAGGGGGCACTGCGCCCTCCCAGGAAATAATCGCCGAGGCTCGTCTGGCCTTTGCGGAAGCGCGCCCCGAACCAGGTGATGGCGATCAGATAGGCGAGGATGACCGCCAGATCCAGGAAGCGCATGGAATGGCCAATCTAGCACACAGAGGTTCTTAACCGGTTTGGGTGAGCGTGTCGAAAACCCAGCACGCGGGGCTGAAGCCCCGGAACCCCGCTCGGGCTAGATCCCGCCCTCCATTGACAGACCTGGAGGTCTGCCCCACTGAAATCGACTGACGGCCGCACGATCTGTTATGATTCTGAATTCGGAACTCGGGGGCGACCGGCAGCGTCGAATATGTTGCGCCGCCAATGCCGTTCAGTTATACTCCGCAAATACCCGCTAACGCGGACTTTGACGGTGGGACGGCGGCCAACGGCAAGAGAAGCCGGCGCAGCAAGCCCACAGATCGAACTTTTAGGGATATCGGCAGGAGGCAGCAAGTGCAGCATTTCTTACGAAGGTTAACGGGGATTACGGTTATCGCTCTGATGGGCGTCTTGGTTGGCTCGGCACAGACCAGCCAGCCGGCGCCGACCGAGAAGAAGAAGAATTATAAGGACCAGCAGGAATATACGCTGTACGACTCTGCCACCAAAGAGACCGACGCGAACAAGAAGCTAGCCACGCTCAATACCTGGAAGGAGAAATATCCGGACTCCGACTTCAAGTACGAACGCCTGGTCCTTTACCTGAATACGTATCAGGCGCTGGGTCAGGGCACCAAGATGGTGGATACCGCCAAGGAAATCCTGGCGCTCGATCCGAAGGACATCACGGCGCTCTATTGGATCACGTTCCTGGCGCCTTCGGGGGGGAATACCAGCGCGGATGCGGTGGCCACCGCGACCAAGGCGGCGAATGGGCTGCTGGCGGCGGAAAAGCCGGCTACCACGAAGGACGAAGATTGGAAGAGCGCAAAAACGAACTTCGACGCGATCGCCTACAAGACTCTGGGCTGGGCGGCGATGACCACGACGCCCAAGAACTTCGGGGAAGCCGAGGCGAATTACAAAAAGAGCCTGCAGGCCGATCCCAAGAGCGGGGAGGTGGCGTATTCGCTCGGCCAGGCACTGCTGGCGCATTCGATTGCGGAGAAGAAACCCGAGATGCAGTCCGAGGCACTGTATTACTTCGCCCGGGCGGCGGCATACGACGGGCCGGGAGCGCTGACGGCGGATGGGCGGCAGAAGATCGACGCCTACCTGACCAAGGTTTACAACACGCTCCACGGGGACAGTTCCGGATTGGCGGAACTGAAGGCGATGGCCAAGGCCAACCCCGTGCCGCCTGCGGACTTCAAGATCAAGACCGCCGCCGAGGTGGCCGCGGAGCAGGAGGAAGAGCTGAAGAAAACCAACCCCACATTGGCTCTTTGGAAGACCCTCAAGGGACAACTGCTCTCGCCCGATGGGCAGACCTATTTTGACAGTTCCATGAAAGGCGCGGCCGTGCCCAAGCTGAGGGGCTGGATTATCGCGGCCAAGCCGCCGGTAAAGTCGAAAGAGTTGCAGCTCAGCATGGAGGGCAAGGATCAACCGGCCAACGTGACCCTCAAACTGGTGGGCTCCGACGGCACCACGGTGGCGCCGTTAACCGGCAAGCCGGACGTGGGTGTGCTGATCGAGTTTGAAGGCATCGGCGACTCTTACACGAAGGATCCCGCCCTGATGGTGACGTTCGATGTGGAGAAGGCCAAGATCGAGTCTTGTAGCGGCGATCCGGCGGTCTGCTCGGGTCCGCTGAAAGAGGAGAAGGTCGCCGCGCCGGTGCATCATACGGCCAAGAAGAAATCGTAGAAAAGGGCGGGTCCTGGGGCCCGCCGCAGGCGTGGACGCCCGCCCCGCGGCTCTTACGAGTGCACTAGCGGCTTGGGTGCGTGCCGAGGCTTCGCGTTCGCCAGCACCAGGCTGAACATCACCCGCTCCACCGGATTCAGGGGCTCTTGCCGTAACGCCTGAAAATATTGGTCGAAGGCCTGCGCGGAGCGCACTACCGCCACAGCACAGAAGTGGCGGCTTTCGGTCACCGCCAACCCTGTTGCTATCAATACCGTAAGTAAGATTGTCCGCTTCCGCATATGGTTAAGACGTTGGAGAGGGGCCAGAGGTTAGCGGCTGGCCGTATCGCCGGCAAACCTGCTAAAATGATACTCAGATCTGGTATTTGGGCAATCGGAACTCTATGCCGTTGTATGAGTATAAGTGCGCTAAGTGTGGCGATGTTTTTGAGTTGATCCAGAAGTTTTCAGACGAACCTCTGCACGAGCATCCGGGTTGCGGCGGCGCAGTCGAGAAGTTATTGTCAGCCGCAGCGCTGCAATTCAAAGGCTCCGGGTGGTACGTGAACGATTACGGCAAGAGCGGCTCAGATAGCAACAAGAAGAAGCCAAAGGCTGAGGCGGACGGCAAGAAGAGCGAAACGACCGAAACAGCCAAACCGGCTGCCTCGCCCGCGAAAGAGAGCCCCAGCACTACTAAATCGGCGTAGTTGCGGGACTGAGAGTCCCGCGCAGGCCGAGGGCCTGCCACGGTTTTAGCTGCGGGCGACGGCTTCCGCCCAGCGGCGCAGCTTCTGGTCGCTACGCGCGGACCACGGACTTTCCGGCAGAATCCGCGCCAGCGTCCGGAATTCGTACTGCTCCAGGGTGGCCGCAGCCGTGCGCCCGGCGCTTCTAAGCACCCGGCCAAAGCCAATCAATTGCAGAGGACAACGGTTTTCGAGCAGCGCCGGCCAGGCGATCGACACCTCGATATACGCGCCCGCAGGCAGTTCGTTCTCCGTTACGAATGCCACGCCGTTGCTGCTCAAATTGATGGTTCTGCCGCTTCCGACAGCGATGATTTGGTCCTGCTCCAACACCCGGTAGCGGATCTCGCGCTCCATAACGAAGCGTTTCTTGGCACGCCGTTCAACCGGCGTGTTCGCTTTTTCTAATCCCATTGTTTTGTCCGTACAATCATGTGTGTAAGTGCTGGGCAATGGCTGCCGGCGACGACCTGAGGAACTCGCAACGGGGCGGCGGGAGCGCCTGTCTCTCGGCAGCCTTTTGCTGAATGTCTTCAACAGCATAACACGCGTGAACCGTAACCCGGGTTAATTCTGCGGTCAGCCGTGGGTTTAGCCCGCCAGACCCGGCAGGCCGCCCATGGACGGTGCGTTCTTCACGGCGCGTACCACGGCCTGCGCCACGGCCTCGGCCGCCGCCACGCCCAGCGTGTTTACGTCCGCGCGGGCATCGCCTAGCGAGAGGGCGAACAGGGTGTCGCCGTCGAACATGGTGTACACGGGGTAAATGGTGCGCGCCATCCCCAAGCCGGCGAGCTCGGCCAGTTTGGCGGCTTCCACCTTCGACAGCCGGGCGTTGGTGGCGACCACGGCCAAAGTGGTATTGCGCCGCTCGCCGGCCGGTGGCCCGCCATCGCCCAACCCGCCCGCCTTCATGACGGCTTCGGTATCCGCCAATTCCATGCTGTCCGGAGCGCGGCGCGCGCCGGCGATCAACTGGCCGGTGGCGGGGTCCCGCACGTCGCCAAAGGCGTTGACCACCACCAGCGCGGCCACTACTACCCCGCCCTTCAGTTCCACTAGTCCCGATCCGGCGCCCGATTTCATGGCCTGCCGCCGGCCGAAGATTTTGCCCACGGTGGCTCCAGTGCCCGCGCCCACCGCGCCTTCCTTCACCGCTTCGGTGGTGGCCGCCGCTGCGGCGATCTCGCCCATTTCGCGCGTGGGGCGGATGCCGGGCTTCCCGATTTCCAGATCGAACAAAACCGCGCAAGGCACAATCGGCACCACAGCGCGTCCCACTCGGAATCCGGCGCCGCGCTGCTCCAGGTAATGCCGTACCCCGGAAGCCGTCTCCAGCCCGAACGCGCTGCCACCCGTCAGGACGATGCCATGCACGTGTTCCGTAATGTGGCGCGGCTGCAGGGTGTCGATGGACGACGTCTCGCTCGCCGAGCCGCAAATATCCACGCCGCCCACGGCGCCGGCTTCGCACAGAATCGCCGTACAACCGGTCAGCGCGTCGAAATTCGAGGCGTGCCCGACGCGAATGCCCGAGATGGCGGTAAGTCCCTGCACAGCGCCCGCAACTTCGTATGGTAGCATCGAATTTCGGGGACCCTCCGGTTTGCTCGACTATCTAAAGGAACCGTTCATCGCCATCCAGGAGTTTTATCTGCTGACCGGACGCGCGCTCCGGAACGTGGGCGCACGTCCGCATTACGGCGACGACATCACGGCGCAGATGGATCTCATCGGCGTGGGCAGTTTGCCCATCGTGATCCTGACGGGCCTTTTCGCCGGCGCGGTGATGGCGCTGCAGATGTCCCGCGCGCTGGCGCAATACGGCCAGGTGGACCAGACCGGGACGCTGGTCTCGATTTCACTGGTGCGCGAACTGGGTCCGGTGCTGACCGCCCTGATGATGGCCGGGCGCAATTCTTCGGGCATCGCCAGCGAGCTCGGTTCCATGAAGGTGACCGAGCAGATCGACGCCATGCGCGCGCTAGGCACCGATCCGATTCAGAAGCTGGTTACCCCGCGCATGGTGGCCACCGCCGTGATGCTGCCGCTGCTGACTATCCTGGCGGATTTCATCGGCATGTTCGGCGGCTGGTTCGTTTCGCGATTTTTCCTGGATCTGCCGAGCCAGCAGTATTGGTCCACCGTGTGGCGTGCCCTGGAATGGAATGACATCACCCAAGGCTTATTGAAACCGTTCGTGTTTGCGTTCATCATTTCCCTGGTGGGCTGTTATTACGGGTTGCGCGCGTCGGGAGGCACGCAAGGAGTGGGCCGCGCGACCACGCAGTCCATGGTGGCCGCCTCCGTCCTGATCCTGATCGTCGACTTTTTCCTGGGCAAGATTTTTGTCAGCCAAATCGTGTCGTGATGCCTGCGGATACGCCAATTCCGGTCCTGCAATTCGAGCGCGTGAGCGTCTCGTTCGACGACGTGCCCGCGTTGGCCGATGTGTCGTTCCAGGCCTATGAAGGCGAATCGCGCGTGATCATGGGCGCCACGGGCAGCGGCAAAACGGTGTTGCTGAAGACGGCTCTGGGCTTGCAAAGGCCGGATTCGGGGACAGTCTACGTTTTCGGCAAAGACATCAGCCGGATGAAGGAGCGGGAATTGTTTGAGATCCGCAGCAAGATCGGCATGCTGTTCCAGGAGAGCGCCCTGTTCGACTCGCTGAACATCGAAGAGAACGTGAGCTACCCGCTGCTCAACCAGTTGTCGATTCACTGCCCTCCCGGCGATGTTCTGCCGCGCGTGGAAGAGGCTTTGAAGTTCGTGGAATTGGACGGCATCCTGGAGAAATTTCCGAGCGAGCTTTCGGGCGGCATGCGGCGGCGCGCGGCGATCGCGCGGGCCGTGGTCACCAAGCCGCCGTTGCTGCTCTACGATTCGCCCACGGCGGGACTGGACCCCATCACGGCCAACACCATCGTGGCGCTGATCGTGAAAGAGCGGGATTTGAACAAGACCACCACCCTGATCGTGACTTACCGCTATCAGGACGGTAACCTGGTGGCGAATTTCCGTTACAATCCGGAGAATGGCGGTTTGGAGCCGGCGGGCAACCATACAGGCGGCCAGGGCGGCGCCGCGCCGCGCACCCTGTTCATGCTTCTGCGCGAAGGCCGGTTGGTCTTCGAAGGGCCGCAGACGGAGCTGGAGGCGTCCAAGGATCCATATATTTCGAAGTTTGTGAAGCATCGGGAATAGCGCATGCCGGAGTTGAGCAAAGTCCGCTGGTCGCAGTTGAAGGTGGGGGTGGTGGCGTTCGCCGCCATGGTCATCCTGGCGGTGCTGATCTTCCTGTTGACCGGAAGCCGCGGCATCTTCCAGCGCAACGAGAGCGTTCGCACCTACATGGCGGATGGCGCGGGCATGACCGAGAGCACCCCGGTGCGGCTCAATGGCATCCTGGTGGGCGCGGTCCAGGGGATCAAGCTGTCGGGATCGAAAGACCCCAAACGGGCCGTGGAGTTTGAGCTGTCGATCCAGGATAAGTACATGAAAGACATCCCGGAGGACTCTACCGCCGCGGTCACCGCCGCCAATCTTCTGGGCAGCAAATTCATCGACATCACCAAGGGGCAGAGCGCTACGCCCGTCAAGCCGGGAGGCGAATTGCGCAGTTTGCAAACGCAGGACATCCCCGAGCTGATGGCCCAGAGCGCCAACTTGATCCAGACCCTGCAGGACATTTCCAAGCGCGCCGATTCCATGCTGGCGGATATCGACGAGGGCAAAGGCAATCTGGGCAAGCTGCTGCGGGACGACGAGCTGTACAAGCGCCTGAACGCGATCGCCGCCGAAGGGCAGCAACTGCTGGCCGACGTGCGCACCGGCAAGGGCACGCTGAGCAAGCTGATCTACGACGACAGTCTGTACCAGGAAGTGCGCGCGCCGCTGAAACGCATCGACGCCATGCTGGACGATTTGCAGCAAGGGCACGGCACCGC
>Ga0181525_10001708_pt1 | contig 18530 bp, 17 predicted proteins | sample PEATcosm2014_Bin_48_FD_121100 | JGI IMG/M metagenome (GOLD analysis project Ga0181525, IMG submission 121100) | Peatland microbial communities from MTU Mesocosm Facility, Houghton, MI, USA - PEATcosm2014_Bin06_10_metaG | ecosystem: Environmental > Terrestrial > Soil > Wetlands > Peat | place...
AATTTTTGCCGGTGTTTTTTGGGCAGGTAGCGAAAGGGTGAAAATGAACGCTAAAATGAGGAAAATCTAAATCTTCAGAATAACCTTACTATCGTTTTCGAAGATGTTCTTCATTTCGTTTGTAACCCCAACACGTTGGTTTTTTACACGCCTGAAGAGTTCATCAAGCCTGGTAAGAGCACGTGCTTGGTCTTCCGAAATGACTTGATCAGAAACGAGTGCCTTGCTTACATCTATGTAGTTGTACCGACTCATGGAGCCATATTTGCCCCTGCGTCTTCCATCGCTTAAATTATCAATTAAATCCTCGACCTTAGTTTTCACACTTTGCCATGTCTTACTTACGTATTCCCAATTATTAAGCTCGTTGTTTGCTACGGCGGTTGGCTGCAATGTTTCCTGAGATAAAACAGGCGATTGACTCTCGTTTAACTTTTGAAGGTCCGAGACGTTTCTATTGATAACGATGATTTGATTGTTGATCGCATTCAGGGTTTCAAGCTTCTTATCGAGGTTAGAAATTTCACTGTTAATCTTGGCTAATTCCTCAGAAGCGCTAGTAATTTTTGAAATGGTCTCTGGCAGATTCTTGGCGATTTCAAGGGCTTGAATTAATGCTGAAATCTGCTTAGTCGATAGTCTCCACACAATTGGGTAAAGTAGTATTATCCCACCGAGGATAATTACGGTATTTGAAATCGGCCCAGTCCAATATTGTGAAAATGTCGAAAGCATAACGGTACCACCAGTGCAATTTCGTACTAATATTTATTCTAATCTAAGAGTTGAAGCATTTAAAGGTAAATATTTTAAGTCGCCGGTTGCACCCGCTTAAGCAAATGCAGCGAGATCATGGTTTCCAATCGTATGTTTTGCTTCATCGCTAACGTGGTACAAATGTTAAATTTCAAAGTTTTTTTGCTTCTTTTTGTTCACAAAAAGAAGTGCTTCCTTTCCCTTTTACCCTGGCGGCAGCAGCGCCTCCGCGCAGGCGTCGAGGATGGCGGAGGCGTCTATTTCGTATTCGCGGTAGAGGTCTGTGATGTCGCCGGATTGGCCGAAATGGTCGGGGCCCAAAGCCATGACGCGTTGGCCTCGGACGGCGCCGAGCCAGGCGTGGGCGGCGGGGTGGCCGTCCAGCACCGTGACCAGGGCGGCGGTGGGGGCGAGGGGGGAGAGGAGGGATTCGATGTGGGAGGTGGCGGGGTGGCCGAGGCGGCGGGTGCGTTGGGCGTCGCGCCAGGCGGCGTAAAGGCGGTCTGGGCTGGTGATGGCGAGGAGGCCGGCTTCGGGGAGGTCTTCGCGCAGGGTGGCGAAGGCGCGTTCGGCTTCACCGGCGACAGCGCCTTGGTAGGCGATGGCGATGGACGCGCCGGGTGCGGGGGGGATGACCCAGTGGGCGCCGGCGATGACGTGGTCCGGGTTTAGGGTGCGCTCGGGCTGGGGGAGGATTTGGGTGGAGAGGCGGAGCCAGACGGCGGAACCGTCGGGCTGCTGCATGTGGGCGAAGGCGTGGCGCAGCAGGATGGCGAGTTCGTCGCAATAGGCGGGCTCGAAGCTGGCGAGGCGGTCCTGGACGATGGCGAGCAGGGGGGTGTTGGTGGCTTGGTGCTGGCCGCCTTCCGGGGCCAGGGTGATGCCGGAGGGTGTGGAGATGAGGAGGAAGCGGGCGTCCTGGTAGCAGGCGTAGAAGAGGGCGTCGTGACCGCGGTTTACGAAGGGGTCGTAGACGGTGCCGATGGGGATGAGGCGTTGGCCGGTGAGGTCGTGGCTGAGGCCCGCAGCACCCAGGAGGAGGAAGAGGTTTTGTTCGGCGATGCCGAGTTCGATGTGCTGGCCGTCCGGGTTGGTGCCCCAGCGCTGGGCGGAGGCGAGTTTGCCGTCGCGGAAGACGTCGTCTCGGGTGTGGCGGTCGAAGACGCCTCGGCGGTTGATCCAGGGGCCGAGATTCGTGGAGACGGCGACGTCCGGGCTCATGGTGACGATGCGGCGGGAGAGCTCGGCGCTGTCGCCCTGGGCGCGGCCGATTTCGGAGAGGAGTTCGCCAAAGCCGGTCTGGGTGCTCATGCGGCGCGCGGTGATGCGCGGCTGCGGCAGGGCGGCGGGGATGGGGATGGTGGCGGCGGGGAGGCGGCGGCCATGCGGGGTGAGGGGCGTGGCGTAGGGGACGGACTGGATGAAGTCTTCCACGGCTTGCGGGGCGGGGAGGCCTTCGAGGCGGTCCCATTCATGGCCGGGGCGGATTCTTAAGCGCTCGCGGAAGGCGTCCATCTGGTCGAGGGTCATCATGCCGGCGTGGTTGTCTTTATGGCCGGCGAAGGGGAGGCCCATTCCTTTGATGGTGTAGGCGAGGAAGACGGTGGGTTGGTCGGACTGGGCGGCGGTGCGGAAGGTTTCGGTGAGGGTGGTGAGGTCGTGGCCGGCGAGGTTGGTCATCAGGGCGGCGAGTTCGGCGTCGGACAGGGGGTCGATGATGGCGCGCAGGCCGGTTTTTTTACGCATGTCGGCGAGGAGGGCGGCACGCCAGGCGGCACCGCCCTGGAAGGTGAGGGCGGAGTAGGTGGAGTTGGGAATTTCGTCGATCCAGCCGCGTAGGGCGGAGCCACCGGGGCGGGCGAAGGCGGCTTCCAGGCGCTTGCCGTATTTGAGGGAGAGGACTTGCCAGCCCATGTCGCGGAAGAGGCCCTCGAAGCGGCCGAAGAGGCGGTCGGGCATGACGGAGTCCAGGCTTTGGCGGTTGTAGTCCACCACCCACCAGACGTCGCGGACGTCGTGCTTCCAACCCTCCAGGAGGGCTTCGTAGATGTTGCCTTCGTCCAGCTCGGCGTCGCCCGCGATGGCGATGTGGCGGGCGCGGGGGGTGTTGGGCGCGGTGAAGTTATGGGCGCGGACGTAGTCCTGCATTAACGAGGTGAAGCTGGTGAGGGCCACGCCGAGGCCGACCGAGCCGGTGGAGAAGTCGATTTCCGGGCCGTCCTTGGCGCGCGAGGGGTAGGCCTGGGCGCCGCCGAATTGGCGCAGGGCGGCCATTTGTTCGACGGTTTGGCGGCCGAAGAGGTAGTTGATGGCGTGCAGGACGGGGCCGGCATGCGGTTTTACGGCGACGCGGTCTTGCGGGCGCAGGGTGTCGAAATAGAGGGCCGTCATAATGCTGGTGACGGAGGCGCAGGAGGCCTGGTGGCCGCCGACCTTGAGGCCGTCGCGGTTGGGGCGCAGGTGGTTGGCGTTATGGATCATCCAGGAGGCGAGCCAGAGCAGTTTTTGCTCGATCGCTTCCAGTGTTTCCAAATTCCCTAAACCAGCTTCTATGGGCCGTATTTCGTTCATGCGGGGAGGTTAGCGCAGGTCGAAACAAAAGGGCAGAGGCTTTGAGCGCGGCGTACCGGGTTTGGCCGGTGCGCCGCGCGGTTAAGCGTTATTGGTTGTTCATCATCGAGTTGAGAATAATGGACGAGATGATGCCGCTGGCGATGGCGATGAGGACGAACTGGTCGCCGTCCTGCACCCATTCATAACCGTACGGCGGCGGCTGGAGGCGATAATAGCCCCAGTTGTTGATGACCTCACGGTGGCCGCCGTAATAGCCGCCGCGCTGCCAGTCGTGGTGGTCGTTGTAGCCGTAGCCGTTACCGTAGCCGTTATGGCCCTGGTACTGACCCTCGGGGTGACCCATCATGCCCATGCCCTGCTGGCCGGGGTAATGCTGGCCTTGGCCGCCGGAGTAGTTCTGGTCGTGCTGGCCTTGGCCGCCGGGGGAGCCGCCCTGCTGGCCGCCGGAGTAGCTCGGGGTGTGGTTGCCCTGGCCGCCGGTGTAGCTCTGGGTGTGCTGGCCTTGGCCGCCGGACGAACCGCCTTGCTGGCCGGAGTAATGCTGGCCGCCGGAGCCGTTTTGGTCGTGGTTGTTCGGCCAATTCTGCTGCTGCGCCGAGGCGAGCGGGGCAGTGGCGAGCGCCAAAGCCAAGCCGGCACTCACGGCGTTGCGATAAATGTTTTTCATGTGACTTGATCCTTGTTCTTGATACTGGCGCGGCGTTTCAGGGGCCCCAGACACGCGGGATGGTACCATTTCTCTTGAGCAACGGGAACCATCGGGGCGCGGGCGCTGGGGTTAGACGGTGGAGGCCAGGGGTTGCGGTTAAGAGGCGCAGCACCTTGCCGACACTGTTTAAATGGGGGTGGAAAGGGGCGGAATCATGGTGTGCCGTGCGGGAATTGTAAGAAATAGTTGCTGGTGGGGGCCGGGAAGTTCTGGAATGGGTGAAAGTTATGTAACGTAAGGTTAATCGTTGCGGTGCGGCACTAGGGGCGCAGGGCGGCGAGGAGGGGGCCGAGATGGGCGGGGAGGTCTTCGGCGAGGAGGCCGGGGCCTGCTTTCTGCGCGGCCTGGCCATGCAGGAATACGGCGGCGCAGGCGGCTTCAAACGGCTTCATGCCTTGGGCAAGCAACGCGGCGATGATGCCGGAGAGGATGTCACCCGTGCCGCCGGTGGCGAGCCAGGGCGGGGCGTTGGCGTTAATGGCGGCGCGGCCGTCCGGCGACGCGATGATGGTGTCGGCGCCTTTAAGGACGGTGACGGCACCGGTGGTTTTCGCGGCACTGCGCGCGGCGGTGAGTTTGTCGGACGGGATGGGGCCGAAGAGGCGGGTGAACTCGCCCGCGTGCGGGGTGATGACGGTGGCGCCGCGCAGGGAGTCGGGGGTGATGAGGGCGTCGGCATCGGCGACGATGGTGCGGTGGGCGGCGATGAGCTGGGCGAGTTTTTGCGCGGCGCTGGGACCAAGACCGGGGCCGCAGACCCAGACCTGGCGGCGGGTGTCTTGCAGGAGGGTGCGCATTGGGTCTGTGCGGACGATGAGGCCGGATTCGGGGAGGATGAGGGGCGTGTCAGCGGCCAGCGTGACCATGCCGGCGCCGGTGCGGCGCGCGGCGGCGCAGGCCAGGCGGGCAGCGCCGGGGAGGGTGCCGGAGAGGACCGTGACGTCACCGCTGGTGTATTTGTGGAGGGTGGCGGGGCGGGGCGGCAGCGTCCATAGGCGGGGGCTGTTGAGCCAGGTTTGCGGGGCGAGGGGGGGCAGGACCGATTCGGGGAGGCCGATGTCGCAAAGCAGAAGCTCACCGCACAGGGCGCGGCCTGGGTAGAGGTAATGGCCCGGCTTGGCGCGGAAGAAGGTGATGGTGAATTCGGCCTGGGGGGCGAAGCCTCGGACCTGGCCGGTGGCGCCGTCCAGGCCGCTGGGGACGTCGATGGCGACGAGGCGGCGGGCGGCGGACAGGGCTTCAGCGAGTTCCGGGGAGATGTCCCGCGATAGGCCGGCGCCGAAGACGGCGTCGATGACAAGGTCCGCGCGGGCGGTCTCGGCTTGCGTGGCCTCGGTATGGGGGCGGATTTTGACCGGCCAGCCGGACTGGCTGAGGATGGCGCCGGCGATGCGGCCGTCGCCGCCATTGTGTCCGGGTCCGGTCATAATGAGGGTTTTGCACGGTGCATAATGCTGCATGACGGCGCGGGCGACTGCCCAACCCGCAGATTGCATTAAAGCCTCGGCGTTGCCGGCGAGTTTGTCGGCTTCGCTCATTTCAGCCGGGGTGAGGAGTTCGTTCATAAAAACCGTGGCCTTGTATGTGAATATGCGGTTAATTCGAATTATTCAGGAGGGGTAATTATGGGCAAGGTGATTGCAGTTGCACAACAGAAGGGCGGCGCGGGCAAGACGATGCTGACGGCACAGTTTGCCGTGGCTTTGGCGGAAGATGCAAGCGTTGCGATTCTCGATATTGATCCGCAGGGAAGCCTGACGATTTGGGGGAAATTGCGGGGAACTGCGCCGAAAGCACTGCATCATGTGACGATTTCGACGATTTCGGGCTGGCGGCTGGCCTCGGAGGTGGAAAAACTGAAGGCGGCGCATGATTATGTGCTGATTGATACCCCGCCGGTGATCGATAGCGACGCCAGACGGGCGATTCGGGGGGCGGATTTGGTGCTGATCCCGCTTAATCCGGCGCCGCCCGACCTCTGGGCCGCCGAGGGGACGCTGAAATTGGCCGCTGAGGAAAAACGCAAAGCGGCGCTGGTGTTTAACCGCGCACCTGCGGCGTCCAAGCTGCGGCGGCGGCTGGAGGCGGAGATCGCAGCGCGCGGGCTGACCCTGCTGGACGCGGCGCTGGCGAATCGCGCCGGGTACGCCAATGCGTTTGCCGACGGGCTGGGGGTGACGGAAGCCGGGCCGGCGACGCAGGCGGCGGAGGAAATCCGCGCGGTGGTGGCGGCGTTACGGGGGTGCTTGACTTAAATTTTGGAAAGATCAATCTCAGGTGGTGAGAAAAGCTCAAAACATGCAATAAAACTCATCGGCGGGACTTGCATGGTAATCTCTTTTCCGCCACATTCCGCGCAGTGAGCTGTTTCATTATGTAACACATAAAGAGCCAGGTCAGCCCGCCAAGTTTAGGGAGTAAAAACAAGGCGTCGAAACGGCGCAGAAGGCCGGTCCTCGTGACCGGCCTTTTTTATTTAGCCCTTGCGGCGGTGGAAGCGGGAGATGGTGATGTTCTCCCACAGGCCCGCGCGCACGAAGGGGTCGGCTTTGACGAAATGCTCGACACTGGTGCGGTCCGGGGCCTCGATGATGAGGAGGGAGCCGGTCATGATTTCACCGTCATCGGACTGCAACGGGCCGGAGAGCATGATGTGCAGGCCGTATTCAGGCGCGGTTTCCACAAAGGCGCGGTGGTCGGCGTAATGCTCCAGACGCAGGGGTAAGGAATCTGCGCGGTCGAGCGCGTGGAGGGCAAATAACGGCATCGTGTTAATCACTCCCGAAAGGCCCGCAGCAGCGGGACAGCCGGTATGAGTAGAATGAAACCGCCGGTTTGACATTACATCTGTACGCTGCCCAGCTTTGAGCATAACGCTTACGGTGCAATTTTGGAGGAATTTTAGACATGAAACTTCTGCGATACGGCGAGACCGGGGAAGAGAAATGGGGCGCTCTGGACGCGGCGGGGAAGATCCGCACGCTGGATGACGCGCTGGTGGGGGTCAGCGGCGGCGTGCTCAGCCCGGAATGGCTGGGGCAGTTGCAGGCGCTGGATGTGGAGGCGCTGCCGCTGTTGAAGACGCCGCGGCGGATTGGCCCGGCGGTGCCCAGGCCGGTGAATTTTGTCTGCGTGGGGCTGAATTATGCCGACCATGCCGCCGAGACGGGGGCAAAAATTCCCAAGGAGCCGGTGCTGTTTTTGAAGTCGCTCTCGGCGTTTAGCGGGCCGTATGATGATATTTCCATCCCCCCAGGGGCCAAGCAGACCGACTGGGAGGTGGAGTTGGGCGTGGTGATCGGCACCAAGGCGACGCGGGTGAGCGAGGCGGAGGCGATGGCGCATGTCGCCGGATATGTCGTGGTGAATGATGTGTCCGAACGGGCGTATCAGAAGGAGCGCGGCGGCACCTGGGACAAGGGTAAGGGCTGCGATACGTTTGGGCCGGTGGGGCCTTACCTGGTGACCAAGGATGAGGTGCCGGACCCGCAGACGCTGGCACTGTGGACCGAAATTGACGGCAAGCGGATGCAGGACAGCAATACGTCCAACATGATCTTTGGCGTGCGCGCGCTGGTGAGTTATGTGAGCCAGTTTTTCACGCTGTATCCGGGGGATATTATTTCCACCGGCACGCCGGCGGGCGTGGGGCTGGGGATGAAGCCGGAGCCGGTGTTCTTGCATGCCGGGCAGAGCCTGCGCGTGGGCGTGCAGGGGCTGGGCGAGCAGGTTTATAAGACGGTGGGAGGCTGAGGGATAGGAAAGGGTTCTTTTTTGAAAAAAGAACCAAAACACTTTTGATACGCGTGGGCTTTGGCGCGGTCAAAGCCCATGTCTCAGATTAATAAGCGTTTTTTGCGCGCTTTTTAGTCGCATAACGGTTTTATGAGGAGCCTGGTAATGGTGACAGAATTTGCTGAGATTGAAGTGAAACCGGGGATGGAGGCGCAGTTTATCGCCGGGGTGGAAGCCAGCCGGGCGGCGTTTGCGCGCTCGGAGGGGTGCCATGGGCTGGAGCTGCATCGCTCGGTGGAGAACCCGGCGCATTTTGTGTTGCAGGTGAAGTGGGAGAGTGTGGCCCATCATATGGAGAAATTCCGCGGGGCGCCTGAGTTTCAGGAGTGGCGGGGCAATGTGGGGGCTTATTTTGCCGCGCCGCCGAAGGTTTGGCATGGCGAGACGGTGGTAGGCTGACGGGAAATTTGGTAGGGCGTGGCGATGGACCAAGCCTTAACCGTTGCCGAGACCGCTGCCGGCATTCCGCCGCGCCGGACATTCGCCATTATTTCCCATCCTGACGCGGGTAAGACCACGCTGACGGAGAAGCTGCTGCTGTTCGGCGGCGCGATCCGCGAGGCGGGGATGGTGAAGGCGCGGCAGGACCGGCGGCAGACGCGCTCGGACTGGATGAAGATTGAACGCCAGCGCGGGATTTCGGTGACGTCCTCGGTGATGACGTTCGAGTTCGGCGGGGCGGTGTTTAACCTGCTGGATACGCCGGGGCATGAGGATTTCTCCGAGGATACGTACCGGACGCTGACCGCCGTGGATAGCGCGGTGATGGTGATCGATGCCGCCAAGGGCATCGAGCTGCAGACCAAGAAGCTGTTTGAAGTCTGCCGGCTGCGTAATATTCCGATTACCACGTTCATCAATAAGGTGGATCGGGAAGGGCAGAATCCGTTTGAGCTGCTGGACGAGATCGCCAATACGCTGGCGCTGGATATTTGCCCGATGGTTTGGCCGATCGGCACCGGCGGGCTGTTCCGGGGGTGCTATGATCTGGTGCAGGACCGGCTGGTTTCGGCGGTGAAGCCGGGGCAGGATGCGGCGGGGGTGAAGTTTGCTATTCCGGCGGATCAGCAGGCGCAGCTGGATGAGGATATTGAACTGATCCGGGCGGCGTTTCCGCCGTTTGATTTGCAGTCTTTCTCGGAAGGGCATTTGACGCCGGTTTATTTTGGCTCGGCGTTGAAGGATTACTCGGTGCGTGAGCTGCTGGAGGGCTTGGTGGCCAATGCGCCGGCGCCACAGCCGCGCGCGGCGGATTCGCGGGTGGTGGAGCCGAGCGAGACGCCGGTGACGGGGTTTGTGTTTAAGGTGCAGGCGAATATGGACCCGCAGCACCGCGACCGGATTGCGTTTACGCGGATCTGCTCGGGCAAGTTTACGCGCGGGATGAAGCTGGTGCATTCGCGCACGCGCAAGCCGATGGCGATTCAGGCGCCGATTTTCTTCTTTGCGCAGGATCGCTCGTTGGCGGAAGAGGCTTATCCGGGGGATATTATCGGGATCCCGAACCATGGCACACTGCGGGTGGGCGATACGCTGACCGAGGGGGAAGTGCTGCGCTTTACCGGGATACCGGATTTTGCGCCGGAGATTTTGCGGCGCGTGCGCCTGGCGGACCCGATGAAGGCCAAGCAGCTGCGCAAGGCGTTGGAGGATCTGGCGGAAGAAGGGGTGACCCAGGTGTTCCGGCCGATGACGGGCTCGGACTGGATTGTCGGCGTGGTGGGGGCGTTGCAGTTGGATGTGCTCTCCAGCCGGATTGAGGCGGAGTATTCTGTGCCGGTGGCGTTTGAGGCGGCGCCGTTTGATACGGCACGGTGGATTTTCTCCGAGGATTCGGCAAGGCTGAAGGTATTCATTGAGCAAAATAAAAGCGCGATGAGCGAGGACCGCGAGGGGGCGCCGGTTTATCTGGTGCGCAACTCCTGGGAGCTGAACCGGATGAAGGAGAATTTTCCGGAGATTACGTTCTCGGCGACGCGGGAGAGACGGTAGGAGAAAGCGGTTCTTTTTTGAAAAAAAGAACCAAAAAACTTCTGTTAACTGGGGGCGGTGACGGCTTCATAGCCCACGATTAAAAAGAGTTTTTGCGCGCTTCTTTATCGCATCTTCGACGGGAGCTTGATTGTTTCGCCGTCCACGGCGAAGCGGCCGTAGCCTTGGTGGTGCAGGGTTTTGGGGTGTTTCTGGGCGGGGTCGATCCAGGCTTTGACGACTTCCAGGATGAAGAGGTTCATGCTGTTCACCATTTTGGTGTTAATGACTCTACATTCGAGGTTCGCGAAGCACTCGGCGATGAGCGGGGCGGAGACGAGGCTGGCCGGGAGTTTGGTTAGGCCGGTGGCTTTGAATTTGTCGGTGTCGCGGCCTGTGGTGTTGCCGATTTTGACGGCTTGGGTGGCGAGGTGTTCGGCCGGGATGGCGAGGACACATTCGCCGGTGTTGCGTAAGGCAATGAAGCTGAAATTCGCGTTGCTGACGACACAGGCGATTTGCGGGGGCTCGAACTCCACCATCATGTGCCAGGTCATCGCCATGACGTTGGCGCGGGATTTTTCCGCCGTGGTGAGCAGGACGAGCGGGCCGGGCTCGATGAGTTGGTAGGCTTTTTCGAGAGGAAATTCTTTCATGCGCAGGGGAAACTTTGCACCAGGGCGTTGTAGATGATGATGGGGACGGGCTGGTTCAGCTTGCCGGCGTTGCCGTCCATGTAGGATTTAACGACGAAGACGAGTTGGTTTTTGTTGACGGCGGCGGGCAGGCAGAAGGCGGTGTTGGTGGTTTTGATCAGGCTTAGCGTTTCCGCGACGCCGCCGATATAGCCGACGCAATAGGCGGCGGTGTTACTGCTCAGCGCCGATTGCGGACCGGAATAGGCGGAGCAGAAGGTGATGAGCTGGTCGCTGGTCATGTTTTTGGCGTGCGCGAGGTGCGATGTGAGGCTGAGGCAGGCTGCTAGTAGGAGAGCTTTGCGCATGGCCGTTTCCCGGTTGTTGGGGTCGTTTTAGCGGGGTTTTGGCGGGAAATATAGGAAAATGTGGTGAGGGTCTTAAGCCGGCTGCGCTACCGTTAAAATCCCGGAGATGGCGTTAATCGCTGCTTCGAAGGTTTTAATTTGCTTCGAATCTTTCTCGATCAGGCTAAAGACTTCGTACAGTTTCGGCATTGCCCACCATAGAGCTGGGTTGTCCGAAAGTTCTGACAGAGGCTTCCAGGTTAGAGAGGTTTTTTTGCTAAATTCGTTGACTTGAATTTCATGCCGGTCATTTAAATATCTTACGCGGCAACACCTTATGAAACGTGCGGGAGAGTTATACTCGTTTGGGTCTGGGGCGTTCGCATATATTGAAACGAGGACAATCTCGCCGAAGAGTTTTACCTGGTCGAGTGCGTCGGAAAATACAGAGACGTTCCAATCGCTTCGATATTTAACCTCAACGAGGTATTTTTCAGTCTGGTTTTTGTCCATGACGGTAAAATCTGGAAGTTTGCGCAGCGCACTGGGATAGGCGAGGTTGCTGTATTCATTTGCGCTCAGGCACGATAATTCGCGGTAAAATTTTTCTATTCCGGAGTCGATGACTCTGTAACCTGCTTGTTCGAGGATTGCGCGGACGATTCCCTCGGTCATTTCTTTTTTGATTCGGTCTTCGAATTTCACGCGAACAATTCCTTGGCGATTAAACGTTAGGTTGTTGCTCTTTCTCTAATGCTCGCCTTCCCCCTGCGCAAGTATCGGGCGGCAACGGGCGTGGATGGGGAAAGTCACCGGTGCCGGGTTGTCCTGGCGCCGGTGATGAAAGTGGCTTGTTAGCGCAAATCCCGTTTCGGTTTTTCCGCATCGGGAACCGTGAAGCCCAGGTGCAGAAAGCTGTCGCGCATGTGTTTGGGCAAGGGGGCTTCGACTGCCAGGAAGCCGCCATCGGGGTGGGGGAATTTTAGGCGCCGCGCGTGGAGGTGGAGTTGGGGGGCAAAACCGTCGGCGAAGGCGGCGCCGTAGGCGGCGTCACCCAGGATGGGGGTGCCCAGCGCCAGCATGTGGGCGCGCAGCTGGTGCATGCGGCCGGTTTGCGGGTTGAGCTGGGCCCAGGCGAATTTGTTGCCGGCGTAGTCGAGGATTTTGTATTCCGTGACGGCTTTTAGGGCCTCCGGGTTTTTGCGGTCGGCGGGTTCGGCGCGGGAGGTGCCGCCGACCTCGACGCGCAGGAGGGGGAGGTCGATGCGGCCTTCAAGGACCTGGGGCACGCCCCAGAGGAGCGCCCAGTAGGTTTTTTCGACGTCGCGGCCACGGAAGGCGGTGGCCAGCGCGGAGGCTTGCTTGACGCCGCGCGCCAGGACGAGGACGCCGGAGGTGTCGCGGTCCAGGCGGTGGACGAGTTTGGGGCGTTCGGTGCCCTCAAAGCGCAGGGCGTCCAACATGCCGTCCAGATGCACAGCGATGCCTTTGCCGCCTTGGCTGGCGAGGCCGGCGGGTTTGTTGAGGACGATGACGGCGTCGTCACGGTAGAGGATGGAGGCTTCCAGGTCGCGGATGGCGTGGGCGTCCATCACCATGACGTGGCGGACCTTGGGCATCTCCTTGGGCGGCACGATTTCCGGGACGAGCACGGTGTCGCCTTCGGCCAGGCGCGTGTTGGCTTCAGCCTTGGCGCCGTTGACGCGGATTTTGCCGGTGCGCAGGAATTTTTGGATCATGCCCTGGGTCAGGCCTTCGACCTGGCGGCGCAGGAAGCGGTCGAGGCGGGTGTCGGCCTCGGCGGCGGGGACTTCGTATTGCTGGTTCATGCGCCTGTTTCGCGCAATTTGGCCCAATAAGCGAGACGCTTGGAGATTTCTCGCTCGAAACCGCGTTCGACGGGGCGGTAAAGGTCCGGGCGGCCCATGCCTTCGGGGAAGTAATTGGCGCCGGAGAAGCCTTCGTCGGTGTCGTGGTCGTATTCGTAACCCTCGCCGTAGCCGAGGTTTTTCATCAGCTTGGTGGGGGCGTTGAGGATGTTGGCAGGCGGCATGAGGCTGCCGGTTTCCTTGGCGGCGCGGGTGGCAGCACCCAGCGCGCGGTAGGCGGCGTTGGATTTGGGGGCGGTGGCCAGATAGATCACGGCCTGGGCGATGCAGAGTTCGCCTTCGGGGGAGCCCAGACGCTCGTACGCCTCCCAGGCGGCGAGGGCTTGCACCAGGGCTTGCGGGTCGGCCAGGCCGATATCCTCCGAGGCGAAGCGAGTGATGCGCCGTGCGATGAAGCGGGGGTCTTCTCCGCCGGCGAACATGCGGGCGAGCCAGTAGAGCGCCGCGTCGGCGTCTGAGCCGCGCATGGATTTATGCAGGGCGCTGATGAGGTTGTAATGTTCTTCGCGGTCGCGGTCATACAGCGCGGCGCGGCGGGAGAGCAGGCGGGAGAGCTGGTCCTCGGTGAGGGGGACGGCGCTGGGCAGGGAGAAAAGCTGCTCGGCCATGTTGAGGAGGGCGCGGCCGTCGCCGTCGGCCATGGCGCGGAGCATTTTGCGGGCCTGGGGGGCGAGGGGCAGGGGTTTGCCAACTTCGGTCTCGGCGCGGGTCAGGAGTTGTTCCATGGAGTCGTCGTCGAGCCGGCGGACGAGGAGCACTTGGCAGCGCGAGAGGAGCGCACCGTTTAGGGCGAAGGAGGGGTTTTCCGTGGTGGCGCCGATGAGGACGATGGTGCCGGCTTCGACGACGGGGAGGAAGGCGTCCTGCTGGGCGCGGTTGAAGCGGTGGATTTCGTCGACGAAGAGGAGCGTGGCGCGGCCGGCGCGTTTGAGCTTCAGGGCGTCGTCGAAGACTTTTTTGAGATCGGCGACACCGGAGAAGACGGCGGAGATTTGGGTGAAATGCAGGCCCGCCGCCTTGGCGAGCAGGCGGGCGATGGTGGTTTTACCGACGCCGGGCGGGCCCCAGAGGATGAGCGAGGCGAGCGAGCCGCGGGTGAGCATGCCGGTGAGGCTACCGTCCGGGCCGAGCAAGTGGTCCTGGCCGACGATGTCGGCGATGACGCGCGGGCGCAGGCGCTCGGCCAGCGGTTGGCCGGGTTGGGGGCCAGCCGATTCGGCGGCGGGCGGTGGGGCGAAGAGGTCTTCTTCTGACATGAGTGCAATTTAGCCTTGTGTGGGCCATCGGCCAAATGGGGGCGTTGGAGGCGCGGCAGGGCCGCCGTGAACACGATGTTGTGAGCTATGAAGGATTGCGGATGAAGGATAAGGGACGTTCTTATGCTGGCGGCGAATTGCTGCTGGTGTTTTGCGAAGCGGCGATTTAAGAACTTGACCCGTGGAGGGGCAATGAGCGACCTGATGAGTGAGCGAGGCATACTCGAAGTCGAAGCCCTGCCCTTCTGGACCGGGTCGATTAAGATATGGCCGATTAGCCAGGGAACGACCAACAGCAACTACGGCGTGCAACAGGCCGATGGGCAGCGCTTTGCCGTGCGCCTGGGCCAGGATCTGCCGCAGCACGGGATTATGCGCTTTAACGAGCAGGCAGCCGCTGTGGCGGCGGCACGGGCCGGGATTTCGCCCAAAATCTACTTTACCGCGCCCGGCGTGATTGTCAGCCGCTTGCTGCCGGGGCGCAATCTGACGCCCGAGGAAGTGCGCCAGCCGCAGAATTTGTTCCGCATCGTCGCCCTCATCCGACGCTGCCACACCGGCACGGCAACGTTTTTGCAGGGGCCGCTGCTCGCCTTCTGGGTGTTTCATATCAACCGCTCCTACGGCTCGGCGCTGGATAAATCCGACTCACGGCTGGCCGATGCGCTGCCCCGGCTGCTGGCCATTAATGATGCGCTGGAACGCCGCGTGGGCAAGGTGGATATTGCGCTGGGGCATAATGATTTGCTGGCGCAGAATGTTTTTGACGACGGCGTGCGGCTGTGGCTGCTCGACTGGGACCATGCCGGGTTTAATTCGCCGTTGTTCGATCTGGCCAGCCTGTCCGTGAATAACAGCCTAGCGCTGGATGACGATAATATTCTGCTGGAGACATATTTCGGCGATACGCTGGAAGCCAATGTGTGGGATGCGTTCCGCTCGTTTAAATGCGCAGCACTGCTGCACAAGACGCTGGAAAGCGCGATTGACGAGATGTCGCCGGGCGGAAGCCGGGTGATGACCGATGAAACTCTGGTCCGGCTGGACGCAGCGCTTGCCGATCTCGATTGAATTGAGCGGGGCTGGGACTATATCTTGGCGATGAAAGATTCAGAAGGGCCGATTATCGACATGACGCCGGATGGCGCATTTGTCGATCCGCCGAAGGCGACGCTGGGCACGATCGTGCTGCGCGTGCTGGTGTTTGGCATTATCCTGTTCGTCGGCGCGGTGGCGTTCTGGACGGCGCTGTTCATGCTGCCGGTGCTGATCCTGATGGGGCTGGCGGCATATCTCGTGATGCGCTCGCAGATGCGGCGCTGAGGGGGTAGAAGGAAGCAGCGCTTTTTTGCAAAAAAGCGCGCAAAAAACGCTTGTTAATCTGGGGCTTTGGCGTGGACAAGGCCCGCGAGGCGCAGAAGTTTTTTGGTTCGCCGCGCCCCGATGACCGAGCGCCAGCGAGGTCTGAAGCGGGCCGCGCAAAATGGTTAAAAAAGAACTGCTTCTGCCTAGCTCTTAAGTCAGCACCACGTCGAGATCGACGTTGACGCGCAGGGCGTGGCGTCCGCCGCCGAGAATGATTCCCCTTAATGGGCTGACATCCTGGAAATCCCGGCCCCAGGCCAGGGTGACGTGTTCGTCGCTGACCAGGAGGTTGTTGGTGGGGTCGAAATCGACCCAGCCGATCTCCGGGCCGAGCCAGGAGGCGGCCCAGGCGTGGGATTGGTCGGCACCACGGCGTTTGACTTGGCCGGGCGGGGGCGAGGTGCGCAGGTAGCCCGAGATGTAGCGGCCTGGGAGGCCGAGCGAGCGCAGGCAGGCGATCATCAGCTGCGCGTAATCCTGGCAGACCCCGGCGCGGGTGCGCAGGGTGTGGGTTGCCGTGGTGGAATTGTTGCTGACGCCGGAGCGGTAGGTGAGGTCGTTCCAGATGCGCTGGTTCAGCTCCAGCAGGCCGGTGAGGATGCGCCGGCCGGGGGGGAAGCTGACGGCGGTATAGTCCGCGATGTCGCTGCTGGGACGCGCCAGGGGGCTGGGCAGGCAGAACTCAGCCACGGTGGGGTCGACGATGGATTGCAGGGCGATGGCCTCCCAGCGCGGGGTGGAATCGGGCTCGGGCGGGGTGGGGTGGAGGACGTCGACGGTGGCGCTGAGGGCGACGGCGAACTGTTTGTGCGGTTGGGTGAGGGAGACCGTGGTGGTGAAATTGCCGAAATGGTCCACCTCGTTGCGGCGGCTCTCGGGGTTGGGGGAAATGTCGAGCTGGGCCTCGCGGATGAACTGGCCGGGGCGGTCGCGCGGCAGCAGGTGCATGAAATGCGTGCCCAGGACGACGGCTTCGGCATAATCGTAGATGGTGGCGTGGTGCAGGCGATAAATCATGGGGTTACTGCGCTGCTTCCAGTTCTTCGTCGTCTTCAAGCTGATGCGCCTCGGGCAGCAGGGTGAAGAAGCGGCGGTGCACGCGGTCTGACAGCAGGCGCAGCTTGGCGCCAGCGTTGCTTAAAGGGGCGGCGAGGTCGGTGGAGCGGCCAACGAGGTTGACCGCGTCGGTTTGCAGCTGGCGGGCGGACTCGGCGTCGTCCTCCGCGCCCAGGCGCTCCAGGCAGCTGCGCAGGGCCAGGCATTGGAAGGCCAGGCTGCGGGGGTTGCTGGCATCGGCCAGGAGCATGGCCAGGACCGGGGCGGGGGCGAGGATGCCGGCGTGGCGCAAATCGTAGCTGAGGACGGAGTCGGCGAGTTCGATGCCGAGCGCCATGCCGGGCTCCAGGCGCTCGGGCGGGGCGTCGAGCAGGATGGCCAGGGATTCGGCCAGGGTTTCGCCACGCTCCAGGCGGCGGCCCATTTCCAGGAAGAGCCAGCCGCCTTCCCGCGACATGTTTTCCGCCGCGATGCCGGCGAAGGTGGCGGCGAAGTTCAGCATGGCGGGCAGGGCGGTTTCTTCGTTGGGCAGGGAATCGGCGGCTTGATTCAGGGCGAAACGCACGGTGGCGAGCATGCTGGGGCTGAGGCGCTCGCTGGCGGCGTTAACCAGGCGGCCCACTTCCTTGAGCAGCCCGGCGAGGGGTTTGCGCTGGGCCAGGGTGCTGCGCAGGAGGCGCCCGGAGACGGCGCCGCCGGCGAGGTCGGCAGGCAGCAGGCGGGCTTTGGCGAGGCAGCGGGAGATGAGGATGCGCTCGGCGGCGTCACGCGGCAGGGAGGTGCCGGATTCCAGGCGCGGCAGGGCCAGCATGAGCAGGCGGGCGGCGGATTCCAGGCGCTCCACCGAGCGGCCAAGCCAGAAGAGATTGTCGGCGATGCGCGAGGGCAGATGCGCGGCGGCGAGGAATTTGGTGCGCTCGGGCGGCTCGGAAGGAGCCGCGCCGGAGGTGAAGTGGGGTTCGTCGGCGTCCAGGACCCAGACTTCCTTCATGCCGGACATGACGGGGGGCTGCGCCGGGTCCGGCTGTTCCAGGCCGAAGGCCAGGCCGCCGGGCAGGACGCGCCAGTCCTCGCCGTTATGCCAGGCGTACATGCGGAATACGGTGGGAGTGGAAACCAGGGTTTTGCCGTTGACGAAGGGCGCCTTGGAGGCGGCGGTCATTGGGTCTTCGCGCGTGGCGGGGAGGTAGGCCTCCTCGCCCAGGAGGCGCTGGAAGAGCGGGGTGATGTATCCCGCAAGTTCAGGGGCTTCCAGCAAGGCGCTGCCGGGGGTGTTGAGCATGGTCAGCACGCCGGCGCGAATCGCGCCGAAAGCGCCGGGGATGCCGGCACCGGGGCGGCCACCTTGTTCAAGCGGGTCCAGCTCAATGCCCGAGAGGCCGCGGATGAGGGTGGCGACGTGGAGCAGGCCGCTGAGGGTTTTAACGTGCAGGGCGCCGCTGCGGGTGGCGAGGTCGCCGGGCTCGATGAGCAACACGCCCAGGGCGCGGGCGAGCAAGGCGTCGTCCATCATGTCGCGCGCTTCGGCCTGGGAGGCGGCGCCGGCGGAGAGGACGGCGACGAGGCTGCCTTCGGCGTCACGCTGGAGGTGGTCGACCAGCATTTCACGCTCGGGGCGCAGGCTGCGCAGGCCGCCGGAGCGGAAGAGTTCGGGCGCCGTGCTGGCGAGCTGGCGGCGCAAGGTGAGGGCGTGGCCCAGGCCGGGGATGACGCCAGTATGGTCGCGCACGAGGTGGAAGCGGCCATCCGCGCCACGGATGAGGTCGGCGGCGTAGAAGGACAAACGCGGGTAGCCGAGATGCTCGGTGGTGTGCAGGCTGCGCAGAAAATGCGCGTTGCCGAGGACCAGAGCGGGGGGGAGATAACGCTCGTGCAGCAGGGTTTGCGGGCCGTAAAGGTCGTCCAGCGCCAGGTTCAGCAGGTGGACCCGTTGCAGTAATCCAGCTTCCAGCACGGAAAACTCCGAGGCGGTGAGCGGGGCGGGCAGGGGGTCGTATTGGCGGTTGAGCGTGGCGCCGAAGGGGGCGGCGAGGCGCATCTGGCGGTTGAGGGCGGCGGAACGGCGGGCCAGCTCATCCGGGCCGAGGTCGCGCACCGCCGCCATGACCGGCACCCACGGGGTTCGCAGCCTGCCGGAGCGGTCGATCATTTCGTCGCTGGTCGCCATAGGACACATG
>Ga0181525_10001709_pt1 | contig 18524 bp, 18 predicted proteins | sample PEATcosm2014_Bin_48_FD_121100 | JGI IMG/M metagenome (GOLD analysis project Ga0181525, IMG submission 121100) | Peatland microbial communities from MTU Mesocosm Facility, Houghton, MI, USA - PEATcosm2014_Bin06_10_metaG | ecosystem: Environmental > Terrestrial > Soil > Wetlands > Peat | place...
GCTCTCGATGCCGCATCTCGGCCTCAACGTCCTCATCTACGATCCGATGGTGCACTACCAGCAGGTGCGTGACGCTTGGGTTGGCGTGCGCAACCCGGACGGCCGGTAGCCCGGCATGGCCGGAAGGCCCGGTGATTCGCCCGCCGGCGGGTCCAGGTTGCCTTCGACTTTTGCTATGACATACTTAACGCGCGCGTTGCATAGTTACGCTTACGTGATTCGCGGCCGGCAGCCCGTTCATCGTCAGCTTGGTTTGCCGGGTCCGCACCGGGGGACACGCACGGATTAAAGCGAGGATGCGCGCATGACGCAGCCGGCCAAAGCGCAAGAACCGTCGATGGAGGAGATACTCGCCTCCATCCGCCGCATCATCGCGGATGATGACGCCAGCAAGTCGGTGCCGAAGGCCGCCGATCCGGCGCCGCGTACTGCCGCGCTAGCGCCCCCGCCGTCCGCACCTGCGATGCCGAGCCCGGCGCCTGCGAAAGGGCCGAGCCTGGAAGAGCAGGCCTCCGACATTCTCGACCTGACGGAATCGATGGCGTCGCCGTCATTCACCCAGGCGCCTGAGCCGATGCCGAGCCCGGCGCCGCAATTTCGCAAGATTGACGGCGGGTCGGACGTGAGTTTCGACGATGCGGAACCGGCCCAGGCCATGCCGAAGACGGCCGAATTGGGCTCTGCGAACGGGCGCGAGCAGCTCATTTCGAGTGCGACCAGCGCCGCCGTCGACTCAGCCTTCAATGCCTTGGCGCAGACAGTGCTGGTGCAGAATGGGCGCACGCTCGAAGACTTGGTCCGCGAGATGTTGCGGCCGATGCTCAAATCGTGGCTCGACGACAATCTGCCCGGTTTGGTCGAACGGCTGGTGCGGGCCGAAATCGAGCGCGTCGCGCGCGGCCGCTAACTGGGCAACAACCTTAAACCTCTTGCGCGAGTGTCAGGTGCCCTTGAGGGCGGCGGCGAACTTGGCCGCCTGATCCGAAAGCACGGCCGGATCTTCCTTGACGCTCGCCGGCGGCTTGAGTGAAACGCCATTTTTCCGCGGAATGACGTGGACGTGCAGGTGAAAAACCACCTGGCCGCCGGCCGGTTCATTGAATTGCTGCAAGGTCAGGCCGTCGGCTGAAAAGACTGTCATCGCCGTACGCGCGATCTTCTGTGTAATCTTCATCAGATGCGCGAGATCGTCGGCTCCGATGTCGAGAATGTTGCGAGCCTGCGCTTTGGGGATCACCAACGTGTGGCCGGGCGCGCGCGGCATGATGTCGAGGAACGCGAACGTCTTGTCGTCCTCGTAGACTTTATGCGAGGGCAATTCGCCGCGCAGGATTTTGGCAAACACGTTGTTCTGATCGTAACCGGGCATGCAGCCCTCCCAAATCAAAAGCCGCCGCGTTCAATCGGTTTCAGCCGCGACATCGTGGCGGTAAGGACCGGCGGCGGCAAGCTCGGCTCCGGCCGCCGTGACATAAGCGCGCTCGCGCTTGAGATAGTCATCGATCGCCCGCCGCAGCGCGGGGTCGGCGATGTAATGCGCCGAATAGGTGGCCGCCGGCATGTAGCCGCGGGCGATCTTGTGCTCGCCCTGGGCGCCGGCCTCGACGCGCGGCAGCTTGTTGGCGATCGCAAACTCGATCGCCTGGTAGTAGCACAGCTCAAAATGCAGGAAGGGATGATGCTCGATCGCCCCCCAATGGCGGCCGAACAAAGTGTGCGAGCCGATGAAATTGATTGCGCCGGCGATCCAGCGTCCGGCACGCTTGGCCAGCACCAACAGGATACGGTCGCGCATGGTCTCGCCGACCAGCGAAAAGAATGGCCGGGTGAGATACGGCCGGCCCCACTTGCGCGAGCCGGTCTCCATGTAGAACGCGAAGAAATGATCCCACGCGTCTTCGGTAAGGTCGCGTCCGGTGAGCCAGTGCACGCTGACGCCGTTGCTCAAGGCTTCGTGCCGTTCGCGCCGGATCGTCTTGCGCTTGCGTGCCGCGAGCGCGGCAAGGAAATCGTCGAAATTGCCATAGCCGGCATTTTCCCAATGGAATTGCTGGTCCATTCGCTGCAGGAAGCCCAATTCGCCGAGCAGGCGATATTCCGTCTCGGTGGCGAAGGTGACGTGCACGCCGGATGCCCGGTCGATGCGGCATAAATCGACCAGGCCGGCGGTCAGCACGCGGCGCATCTGTTCGGCCCGCGGGCCCGGCGGCACCAGCAAGCGCGGGCCGGTTGCCGGGGTGAACGGCACCGTGACCTGAAGCTTCGGGTAATAGCTGCCGCCGGCGCGCTCGTAAGCATCGGCCCAGCCGTAGTCGAAGACATATTCGCCGCGCGAATGGCTCTTCAGATAGCAGGGCGCAGCTGCGACCAACTTCCCATCGGCGGTCTGCACAATCACGTGCTGGACGTGCCAGCCGGAAAGGCCGCCGACCGACTTTGAAGCCTCCAAGGCCGAGAGAAAGCCGTACGATAAGAATGGGTTGAAGGCTGGTTCTTGAGCTATCGATTGAGGGAGCGACAGTCCTTCTTCACATTTTGGTTTAACCGGCGGATTGGCGCAGGCGTCCCAAGCCGCGCCGCCGACCTCGCTGATCGCGTTCACCGCGACCACGCGCAGCTCGCCCGGCATGGTGCCGGCAGGGTCGACGGGGGTCGGCTTCTCGTTGCTCATGGCCGAAAGCTTTCGAAGATCATCTGGTCGGCAAAACGCTCGGCCCGCCGCCGCTCGATCGGCGTCCGCACCACCCAAGTTAGCAGCGGCAGGCACAAAGCGTGCCGCGCAAGATACGGCGCCAGGGCCGGGAGATTATCGACCGCATAAGCGACGAAATGCGGGCGCGCGGTCAAGCCCGGCAATAGCGAACCCATGCCGTAACGTAGCCAGAACGGCATCTGATCCCAGTAGGGATGCGGGCGATATTTCGCCGCCACAATGCCGCGCGGCAGGCCGGACGCCTTTTGCCGCAGCATCTCGATCTGCACCGGGTCGAACGACATCGGCGCAACCGGTCCGCGATAGCCGGACAGGACGGCGGCGACACGAAGCGGAAGGCGTGCGTCGCCGTCAAACCGGCTCTTTAGTTCGGGCAGGATCGGAACTTGTCCGCCGACCAGATCGCACAGATCGCCCAGCGACATCATGCGCGCATCGCTGCCGCGGAACGCCACACGCTTGAGCGCGGCGGCGCTCAATTGATCGAGCCGGCCCTCACCCTCGGTCAACCGGCCGAGCACATCGTCATGATGCACTATGGCCTCGCCGTCGGCGCTGATTTGGAGATCGACCTCGATGCCAAAGCTCGCCGCAATGGCTGCACGCACCGCCGCGGGGGTATTCTCGATCACGCCGGCCGCGGTGTCGTGCAATCCGCGATGGGCGACCGGTCGCGCGGTCAGCCAGTCGAGAGCGGTTCGCACCGTCTAGGACACTTCGAACAGGCCCTCGACCTCCATCGCCGCATCTTGCGGCAATGCCGAGACGCCGACCGTGGTGCGTGCGTGTTTGCCCTTGTCGCCGAACGCCGCGACCATCAGATCAGATGCGCCGTTCATCACCTTCGGACCCTCGGTAAAGCCCGGCGCCGCGTTGACGAAGCCGCCAAGCCGCACCACGCGCACGACCTTGTCGAGATCGCCGATTGCCGCCTTGACCTGCGCGAGCAGATTGACCGCGCAGGCACGCGCCGCTTTCTGGCCGTCTTCGATCGACACGCCGGCCCCGAGTTGTCCCCTGGCGACGAGCTTGCCGGCATCGAAGCAAATCTGGCCGGAGACCATCAGCAAATTGCCGGTGCGTACGAACGGCACATAATTGGCGACCGGGGCGGCCGGCTCCGCCAGCACGACGCCGAGTTCGCCCAATTTCTTCTCCACCGTGCCGGCCATCCGTATCCTCCAATTCTCATGAAAACAGTGAGTTTTTCGCCGATCGGGGCCTGCCACGCAAGCCGCGATCGGCGGTTGCGGCGCCAGCGTAACGTCCTTATCTTCGCCGCCATTGGAACACAAAAAAAAGGCCGGTTCGCACGGGAAACGCGCAAGGGACGTTTGTTCCGGGATCTGGCAAAGGAAGAAGAGTGTCAACGTCTGTGTTTCACACTCCGGCAACGCGCTGCGTCCTGCTCGCCTGCACCGTTGTTTTTGCAGTTCCTGCCGCCGCCGATGCGCAAGAAGCCCCGGTCGTGCTGGTACCGCATCGGGCCATCTACGATCTCACGCTCGGCCAGACTCGCGATGCCGCGCAAGTCGCGGCCGTGCGGGGGCGCATCCTGTACGACTTCGACGGCAACGCCTGCGATGGTTACACGCTACAATTCCGCCAGGTCTCGGAACTCGATTCCGGGGAAGGCAAGATATCGACCAGCGACCTGCGCTCGACGACATGGGAAGGCGGCGACGCCAAGCGCTTCAACTTCACGTCGCAGAATTTCCTCAATCAGAACCTGATCGATTCCGTCGACGGTCATGCCGAGCACCGCGCTTCGGCTACCGCCGTCGACCTTGCCAAGCCTGAACACAAGAAGCTCGACGTCGATGCCGCGGTCGTGTTCCCGACCCAGCACATGGTGCGGGTGATCGAGGGGGCGCGCGCCGGCAAAACGATCCTGGACTTTCCGGTCTATGACGGCTCCGACACCGGCGAAAAGGTCTACGACACGCTCACCGTGATCGGCCGCAAGCTCGCCTCCGACGAACGTCAGCATGTTGACGCGGCGGCCGCGGAGCCGAAGCTTGCAAGCGTTCCGCGCTGGCCGGTCACGATCAGCTATTTCGATAAAACTAAAGGCCAGGAAAGCACCGAACAAACGCCGGTTTACACGATCGGCTTCGAGCTTTACGAGAACGGCATTTCGCGGGCTTTGTCGCTCGACTATAACGATTTTGTCGTCGTCGGCAGATTGTCGTCGCTGGACATCAAGCAGGCGAAGCCCTGCCCGTAGCGGTCAAGGCTTCTCGGGCCGCTCGAACGCCAGCCCCCTGAGTACGGCTTCATCACCGAAGCGGGCGCGCACGCGATCGACGGCATGCTCGGCTTCAACCGCCCGCCTATCGACGAAATCCGCCGGATCGGCGAGGTCCGCGGAGGTAAGCGCGCTCATGCCGACACCCAGGAGCCGGTATTTCGTTCCATCGGTTTCGCGCTCCAGCAGCACCCGCCCGGCCGCAAAAATCTTCCCCGCGAGTTGGGTCGGCGAGGCAAAGGATTGCGCGCGGGTGCGGATCTTGAAGTCGGCGGTTTTCAATTTCAGCGTCACGGTGCTGCCGGCAAACGCCTTCTCCTTCAGCCGCGCCGAAACCTCTTCGGTCTGCGCCCACAGAATCCGTTCGAGAGCGCGGAAGTCGGCGATGTCGCGATCGAACGTCGTTTCCGACGATACGCTTTTGGTCTCCCGCTCGGCGCTGACAAGCCGCGCATCGATGCCGCGGGCAAGCCGTGCCAGCCGGCGGCCCTCGTCGCCGTATTTGCGCATCAAGTCGACCTCGTTGGCCTTTTGCAGATCGGCGATGCGATGGAATCCGTCGCGCGCAAGCCGCGCCGCGCTGACCTTGCCGACGCCGAAGATGAAGCCGACCGGCCTCGACGCGAGAAATGCCGCCGCCTCGCCGCCGCTCAGCACAGCAAAGCCGCGCGGCTTGTCGAGATCGGAGGCGATCTTCGCCAGGAATTTGTTGCAGGACAATCCGATCGAGACGGTGATGGCGAGGTTCTTCTCGACCGCGAGCGCAAAGCGGGCCAGCACCCTGGCGGGGATGGTTTCGTGCAGCCGTTCCGTGCCGGCGAGATCGAGGAACGCTTCGTCGATCGACAGCGGTTCAACCAAAGGCGTCAGCGCCCGCATCATCTGGCGCACCTCGCGGCCGACGCGGGCGTATTTTTCCATGTTCGGCCGGATGACGCGCGCCTGCGGGCAGAGCCGCAGCGCTTCGAACATCGGCATGGCCGATCGCACGCCATAAGTGCGGGCGACATAGCAGCAGGCGGCGACCACGCCGCGCTTGCCGCCGCCGACGATGACCGGCTCGGCGGCGAGCGCCGGATCGTCGCGCTTCTCAATCGTCGCGTAGAAGGCGTCGCAGTCGACATGGGCGACGGACAGCGTGTCCAGCTCGTTGTGCCGCAACAGGCGTGGCGAGCCGCAGGCTGCGCAGCGGGCGGTTTGCGGCGCGGCATCGGCAAGACAATCGCGGCAAAAGGCGTTCACGTGCGTTCCCATGTCCCGCCGAGCACGCCGCGGGCACGCGCGACGTCGGCCGGGTTGAAACCGGCGCTGTCGGCAAACGCGATCAGGAGACTCTCGTCGCCGAGCATATGCTCGAGAACGCCGGCCAGAAAGCCGGACTCGCGCGCGGCCATGCGGATTTGCTTAGGGGGTATTCCGGTGATGTCGAGGAAGCGCGAAAGCCGCTGCGGCTCTTCAGCGATGAAGCCAAGCGCCTGAATTGCCGCCATTTCCGCCGCTTCGCGGGTTCCGCGCGAAAACCCTTTTCATGCGGTTCCATTTGCCTTTCCGTAATGAATCGCCGCTAGCTTCAATATCGAGCACAGCCGGGGGCAAATCAGGGGTCGGGGATGGCCAAAACCGTCCTAATCGTGGAAGACAACGAGCTCAATATGAAGCTCTTCCACGACCTGTTGGAAGCCCATGGTTACAGCACCGTGGCGACCCGCAACGGCATCGAAGCGCTCGACCTCGCCCGCAAGCATCGCCCGGACCTGATCCTCATGGATATCCAGTTGCCCGAAGTCTCGGGGCTGGAAGTCACCAAGTGGCTTAAGGACGATCAGGATCTGCGCGTCATCCCGGTAGTGGCGGTGACTGCTTTCGCAATGAAGGGCGACGAGGAGCGCATCCGCGAGGGCGGCTGCGAAGCGTATCTGAGCAAACCGATCTCGGTGGGAAAATTCATCGAGACCATCCGCCATTTTCTCGGCAATCCGTAAGGACTACTGAATGACTGCGCGTGTTCTGGTCGTTGACGATGTCCCCGCCAATGTCAAGCTGCTCGAAGCGCGGCTGTCGGCGGAATATTTCGACGTCGTCACCGCCATGAGCGGACAGGAGGCGCTGACCATCTGCGAACGCGCGGAATGCGACCTCGTGCTGCTCGACGTGATGATGCCGGACATGGACGGCTTCGAAGTATGCCGCCGCCTGAAGACGAATGCGGCCACCCATCACATTCCGGTCGTCATGGTAACGGCGCTCGACCAGCCTTCCGACAAGGTGCGCGGACTGGAAGCCGGTGCCGATGACTTTCTGACCAAGCCGATCGCCGAAATGGCGCTGATCGCGCGGGTGCGGTCGCTCGCCCGGCTCAAGATGGTGACGGACGAGCTGCGCATGCGTGCGGTGACCTCGCACGAGATCGGCATTGAATCGCCGGAACGCGAGGCGGTGGCCGATACCGGCCGTGCCGGTCGCGTGCTTATCGTCGACGATCGGCCGGCGTCATATGAGCGCATCGCTTCCACGCTCGCCACCGAGCAGAGCGTCGAAATCGAAACCGATCCGAACGAGGCGCTGTTCCGCGCCGCCGAGGGTAATTACGATTTGCTGCTCGTTTCGCTGGGGCTGGCGAATTTCGACGCGTTGCGCCTGTGCAGCCAGATCCGCTCGCTCGACCGCACCCGCAACATCCCCATCCTTGCTATCACCGAGCCCGACAACAACGCGCGCATGGTGCGCGGGCTGGAAATCGGCGTGAACGATTTTCTGATGCGCCCGATCGACAAGAACGAGCTGCTCGCGCGGGCGCGCAGCCAGGTACGCAAGCGCCGTTATACCGAGCGGCTGCGCGACAACGTGCAGATTTCGATCGAGATGGCGATTACCGACGCGCTCACCGGCCTGTTCAACCGCCGCTACATGGAAAATCACCTCGCCACGCTGATCGAGCAGGCGGGCGCGCGCGGCAAGCCGCTGGCGGTGATGATGCTCGACATCGACTATTTCAAATCGATCAACGACAGCCACGGCCACGACGCCGGCGACGACGTGCTGCGTGACTTCGCGTTGCGCATTAAGCGCTCGATCCGCGGCATCGACCTCGCGTGCCGCTGCGGCGGCGAGGAATTCGTCATCGTCATGCCGGAAACCGACGTGACGGTCGCGGCCATGGTCGCGGAGCGGCTGCGCCGGCGTATCGCCGCCGAACCGTTTGCGATCAGTCAGGGAACCAAGAGCATTCCGGTGACGTTGTCGATCGGGATCGCGGCCTTGCGCGGTCAGAATGACAATGCCGCGAGCCTCATCAAGCGCGCCGACCAGGCGCTTTACCGCGCCAAGCGCGACGGCCGTAACCGGGTGGTCCCGGACGCCGCGTAGCGGGCAATTCAGCGGTTCCTAACTGATATTTGACGATTGATTTCGTCTGCCGTTGCGATAGCCTTGCGGGCCAATCAGCCATGAAAATTGCCTTCAGCGGACCAAACAACGGCCGCAAGAAGGCTCGTTGCATCGCGTAGCCCTGCGGAGTGCTCAGGTCCGCCGCATCTCCTGGGTCCGTGGGGTTCGGCCGGCACGGGGGCGGTGCGAGTGGCCTCCTCATGACATCGCTCCCGGCCGGCCACCAGCCATGTGAGCATTAAAAAGGGCGCCAAATGGCGCCCATTTTTGTCGCAGCCCGGTGGCAAGCGCTACTTGATCTTGGATTCGCGAAATTCGACGTGCTTCTTGGCGACCGGATCGTATTTCTTCTTCACCAGTTTGTCAGTCATGGTACGCGAATTCTTGCGCGTCACATAGTAGAAACCGGTGTCGGCGCTGGAGACGAGCTTCACTTTGATGGTTACGTTCTTGGCCATGGGCGTTTATCCATTCGCTGTTGGCCGCCAACCTAGTCGGCAAGCTGGTAATGTCAAGAAAGTCCCGAAAGTTGCTGGGGGCGCCGTTAAAGGACATCGCGCACCGAACGCCTGTGGACGACGTGATAGAACGGGACCGGATGATCGTGGCTCATGCCGGCGGCGATGCGGTCGCGCAAATCCTCCAGCACAATCGTGGTGATGCGCGGCATATCGAGCCGGCTCGCCCCGGTGATCGGCAACCAGACAAGCTCGACGAGCTCAGCTTCGGGTCCAACCACGCCTTCGACTCGATGCGCGACTGCGGAAATTTCCGCGGCGAAAAAGCGGCTGTCGAACCGCCGCGGACGGTTTGTCGGGGTGATGGCACGGGCAACGAAGTGGATCGCGCCGAGATCGGGCAGCACGCCGGCTTCGGCGAAGGCCCGCCACGGCCCGGCCGGCGCGGCGATTCGCGCGGCGGCACGCGTTCCCAGCATCAGGCCCGTTTCTTCGTAGGTTTCACGCACGGCAGCGAGCGCATAACCCGCCGCCTTGACCGGCTTCGGCTCCTTGACGTGCCGCATCAGCCGTTCGGTGTCGTGCGCATGCAAGGGTGCGGCGACCGGCATCAATCGGTCGGTGCGCTCGGCGCGGCCGCCGGGAAAAACAAACTTGCCTGGCACGAATTTGTGCCGGGAGTGGCGGCGGCCGAGTAACACCTTCGGCACCGCCTCCGAGCGGTCGATCAGGATAAGCGTCGCCGAGTCCTTCGGCCGAATGTAAGGCAGCCTGACGTCGTCGCCGACGCCGCGGTCGCCTTCGCGCGGATCGATCAGCCGCCCGCCTGGCACCGCGCTTTCGATATCGTCACTCATCGACGTCCGCCGCGCCTGCTGCGATCTCCGTGCCGCTTGTCCTGCCGTCCTAGTTCTCGCTGGCGCGGCGGCTTGTGTCCAGAGCTTCCGCCGGCGGCTCGCGAATCCACCACCAGCCGAAAACGCAAGGCACCGGCTACCGGCGCCGCTTCGACCAGTTCGACCGTCACCGGATCGCCGAGCCGGTAGGTCGCCGCGCTTCCAACGAAAGCGCGGCCGGCCTCGTTAAAGCGAAAATATTCGTCGCCGATGTAGCGCGCCGGGATAAGGCCGTCGGCGCCGGTTTCGTCGAGCTCGACAAACAGCCCGGCGCGGGTCACGCCCGAAATATGCCCGTCGAAGGTGGCGCCGACGCGGTCGGCGAGGAAATGCGCGATCAGCCGGTCGGCGGTCTCGCGCTCGGCTTTCATGGCGCGGCGCTCGGTCGCGGAAATGTTGGCGGCGACTTCGGCCAGCGAGGCCATATCCGTTCCATCGGGCAGACCGTCGTTGCCGAGTTTGACGGCGCGGATCAGAGCGCGATGCACGCTCAGATCGGCATAACGCCGGATTGGCGAGGTAAAATGCGCGTAGCGGCGGAGATTAAGGCCGAAATGGCCAAAATTTTCCGGCGAATATTCCGCCTGGGCCTGACTGCGCAGCACCACCTCGTTGACCAGCCGCTCGACGTCGCGACCCTTGACCCGTTGCAGGATGGTGTTGAACGCGTCCGGCCGCAGTGCACCGCCTTTCGGCAGCGAAATGTCGAGCGTGCTCAGGAACTCGCGCAGCGCGACAAGTTTTTCCGGCGCCGGTTCGTCGTGCACGCGGTAGATCAGCGGGATGCGCGCGCGTTCGCAGGTCTCCGCCGCCGCCACATTGGCGAGGATCATGAATTCCTCGATTAGCCGATGCGCTTCCAGCCGCTGCGGCATGACCACCCGATCGACCGTGCTGTCGGACTTGAGCAGGATCTTGCGCTCGGGCAAATCGAGGTCGAGTGGGCCGCGCTCGTCGCGGGCGTGTTTCACCGCGCGATAGGCCGCGTAAAGCGGTTCGAGGATGGTTGCGATGATCGGTTCGGTGATCTCGTCTGGGCGGCCGGACACTGCGAGTTGCGCCTGCTCGTAGGACAGCCGCGCCGCCGAGCGGATCAGCACGCGATGGAAGGCGTGCGAGCGCTTGCGGCCGTCGGCGCCGATCACCATGCGCACGGCGAGCGCCGCGCGATCCTCGTGCGGTCGCAGCGAGCATAGATCGTTGGAGATGCGCTCGGGCAGCATCGGCACGACGCGGTCGGGAAAATAGACCGAGTTGCCGCGTTCGGCGGCAGCGCGATCGAGCGCCGACCCCGGCCGCACGTAATGCGCGACGTCGGCGATGGCGACGGCGACGACATGCCCGCCGGCGTTGCGCGGGTCCGGATCGGGCACGGCGTAAACGGCGTCGTCATGATCCTTGGCGTCGGGTGGGTCGATGGTGACAAACGGCACGTTTCGCCAGTCCTCGCGACCCGCGGCGGCGGCGGGTTGCGCGGCGTCGGCCTCGGCGATGACGGCGTGCGGAAAGACATGCGGGATGCCGTGCGCGTGAATTGCGATCAGGCTGACCGCACGCTCGCTCTTGAGCGAACCGAGACGCTCCACCACGGCGCCGGCGGCCAGGCCGTAACGCCCACTGGCCGCCACTTCGACAGCGACCAGGTCGCCATCCGACGCGCCGCCGGTGCGTTCGGCGGCAATAGTGAGTTCGCGGCCCAGCTGCTTCTTATCGATCGGCACCAGGCGGGCGCCGCCGTTTGGCAGGCTGCGGAATATCCCAAGCACACGCTGCTTGGCCCGATCGATCAGTTTGATGACGCGCGCGGTCGTTTCTTCGTCGCTTCTACGCTCGATGCGCAGTAGCGCGCGGTCGCCGACGCCGGCAATCTCGCCCGGCCGGGCGCGGCGCGGAACGGTGACGTGGATGACGGGCGGCGCGCCGTGAGCGTCTTCGTTCCATTCGGTTGGCCGCGCCACAAGTTCGCCATCGCGATCGCGGCCGGTGATGTCGGCGAGCACGACCGGCGGCAGCGTGCCGGCATGATGGAGGCGCTTTTTGCGCCGCTTGATGTGGCCCTGCTCGGCGAGCTCGCGTAGCATTCGGTTGAGCGCGGCACGTTCGGCGTTCTTGGCGCCGAAGGCGCGTGCGATCTCGCGCGCCCTGACTTTGCCGGCGCGCTCGCGAATGAAGCTCAAAAGCTCCTCGCGCGAGGGCAGCGGATTACGGGTCATCACGCGCCCCCTGGCAGCAATGGCCAAAGACCGCAAAAAGCCGCGTGACTTGAAAATCTATTCGGCAGCGTGTGTGGTCTTGCGTTGCGGTTTGCCGGCGGCGCGCTTGGCCGGGCGAGCTCCCGGCCTTTTCGAGGAGGCCTTGATGTGGCGGGCTGTTCCCGGCAACGGCCGCTTCGCCTTGCGCGGCCGCGCATGCGGCGCGGGACCGCGATCGGCGCGAGCGTCGATCAAGACGGCGGCTTCCTCAAGCGTGATCGTCTCGGGCGTTTTGTCGCTCGGCAGCGTGGCATTGACTCCTTCGTGGCTGACATACGGACCGTAGCGCCCGTTCTTTGCCACGATCGGCCCACCTCTGCTCGGATGCGCGCCGAGCGGACGGCCCGGGTCGGCGCCAAAGCGGCGGAAGCGCGCTGGCTTGGCGCGCTTGTCGGCGATCAGCGTCACCGCCCGGTTGAGCCCTATATGGAAGATGTCGTCGCCGGCCTCGAGATTGGCGTAGGTCTTGTCGTGTTTCACATAAGGTCCGAAACGGCCGATACCGGCGATGATCGGCTGGCCGTCCTCCGGATGCAGGCCGATTTCCCGTGGCAGTGAGAGAAGCTCAAGCGCGCGGTCGAGTGTGACCTCACCGGGCACCGTTCCCTTCGGCAGACCGGCGCGTTTCGGCTTTTCGGCGTCCTTGACGGTTTCGCCGAGCTGCACGTAAGGGCCGAAGCGTCCGCTGCGCAGCGTCACCTCCAGCCCGGTTTTGGGATCCTCGCCGAGCTTCTTGGTGCCGATCTCGCCGGAGCCGTCGGCCGATACCGAAAGCGGCCGCGTGTAGCGGCATTCGGGATAATTCGAACAGCCGATGAAGGCGCCGTATTTGGAGAGCTTGAGCGTGAGCCGGCCGCCGGTGCAGGTCGGGCATTGGCGCGGATCGGTGCCGTCGGCGCGCGGCGGAAACAGATGCGGCGCCAGCAATTCGTCGAGCGCGTCGATCACTTTCGAGATTTTCAAGTCCTTGGTCTCATCGATCGCGCCGATGAAATCGCGCCAGAAATCGCGCAGCACGTCGCGCCACGCCACTTCATTATTGGAGATGAGGTCAAGTCGCTCTTCGAGGTCGGCCGTGAAGTCGTATTCGACATAGTGGGCAAAGAAGCTTTCGAGGAAGGCGACGACGATACGGCCGCGGTCCTCCGGATAAAGCCGGCGCTTGTCGAGCCGCACATACTTGCGATCCTTGAGCACCTGCAGGATCGACGCGTAGGTCGAGGGCCGGCCGATGCCGAGCTCTTCCAGCCGCTTGACCAGCGAGGCTTCCGAAAAGCGCGGCGGCGGCTCGGTGAAATGCTGATTGGCGGCGATTGAGCGCTTCTCCAGCCGCTCGCCAGTGTCCATCGCCGGCAAGCGGCGCGCCTCTTCGTCTTCCGGATCTTCGTCCTGGCCTTCCTGATAGAGGGCGAGGAAACCGTCGAACTTCACCACCGTTCCCGTGGCGCGCAATTCAAGCGCGCGCCCGGCAACATTGGCATTGATATCGACGGTAGTGCGCTCGAGCTCGGCCGATTCCATCTGGCTGGCCACCGTGCGCAGCCATATCAACTCGTAGAGCCTCGCCTGATCGGCATCGAGGAAGCTTTTGGTCTCGCTCGGACGGCAGGCGAGGTCGGTCGGCCGGATCGCTTCGTGCGCTTCCTGCGCGTTTTTCGCCTTGCTTTCATAGCGGCGCGGCGCCGGCGGCACGTAATTGGCGCCGTAATCGGTTTCGATCACGCGGCGGGTGGCGCTGATCGCTTCGGGCGCGATTTGCACCCCGTCGGTACGCATATAGGTAATGAGGCCGATGGCTTCGCCGCCGATATCGACGCCTTCATAAAGGCGCTGCGCGACCCGCATGGTGTGCGCCGGCGCAAAGCCGAGCTTGCGGCTTGCTTCCTGTTGCAGGGTCGAGGTGGTGAAGGGCGGTTGCGGATGCCGCCTGACCGGCTTCGCTTCGACAGAACTGACGGTGAATGTGGCGGTGTTGAGGGCCTGCTTGAAAGCTTCGGCTTCGGCGCCGGAGCCGATATCGAGCCGCTGGAGCTTCTTGCCGTCGGCGCCGACGAGGCGGGCGTCGAAGGTCTCGCTGCGCGGCGTCGCCAGCGTCGCAATCAGCGACCAATATTCCTTGCGGATGAATTTTTCGATTTCCAGCTCGCGGTCGCAGACGAGCCGCAGCGCCACCGATTGCACGCGACCGGCCGAGCGTGCGCCCGGCAGCTTGCGCCACAGGACCGGGGAGAGAGTGAAACCGAACAGATAATCGAGCGCCCGGCGGGCGAGATAGGCATCGACCAAGGCCTGATCGATGCGGCGCGGATGCGCCATCGCCTCGGTCACCGCCTGCTTGGTGATAGCGTTGAAGACCACCCGCTCGACCACCTGGCCGTTAAGCGCCTTCTTTTCCTTGAGCACTTCCAGCACATGCCAGGAGATGGCCTCGCCTTCGCGGTCCGGGTCGGTGGCGAGGATGAGTTTGTCGGCGCCCTTGGCGGCGCGGGCGATGTCGTTGAGGCGCTTTTGCGCCTTGGCGTCGACTTCCCAGATCATCCGGAAATCGTGGTCGGGATCGACTGAACCATTCTTGGGCGGCAGGTCGCGGACATGCCCAAAAGAGGCCAAAACCTCATAGCCACGGCCGAGATACTTATTGATCGTCTTCGCCTTGGCGGGCGATTCCACCACTACCAGATTCATGCTAACCTAATGATTTGTTGGCCTTTTCGCGTCTGTCGGGCGTCTTACGACGCCTCCCGGCCGCCGGGAACATGGGTAACGCAGTCCCACCTGTCAAATCGTTACCGCCGGGAACCAGTGTTCCTGAGGGCCGCAAAACGCAGCAAAACGTGGCAAAAAGCCGTCATTGGAAAATAAATCAGGTAACTCGGTGGTACATCTTTAGGTAGCTTTCTCAGCAAACATATCTAAAAAACAGAAGCATAATGCTCCGGACGGCACTCACATAATGCTCCACACGGCACTCAGATGTAGGGCAGGCCGCGACCATTGACCTCGCAAGCCGCAGATCGACTGCAAGCCGCGGATGCACCGGAAGCCGCCCTTTATATTGCGTCGCTGGTGGACGAACTGGCGCGGCTGGCGAAAAGCCATGACCTTGAGCCACTGGCCTACATTCTCGATATGGCGCGGCTTGGGGCCGATGAAATCTCCAAGCGTCTGACCTGACCGACACCTAAGGCACGCGCACGCCGACGCGGTTAAGGAAAGCGCGGCCCGGATAGCCGTCCGGGATCATGCCATAGCGCCGTTGCAGGTCGCGCACCATGTCGCGCAACTCGAAATCGAAGTGGCCGTCGAAATCAGCGAGCTTGTAGCCGAGGGCGGCGAGCCGGTATTGCAGCGCGGTGCGCTCGGCGCGCGAGGGCTGGAAGTCGTCGGTCGGCCAAGCCGCGCGGAAAGCCGGCAGGCCGCGCAGCCGATCGGCCAGCGCGGCGACGGAGAGCGCATAGGCATCCGAATTGTTGAAACGCTTGAGCGCGACGAAATTGTCGGTGAGGAGGAAGGCCGGACCGGCCGTGCCGCTCGGAAAGAACAAGATCGCGCTGGCTCCGTCCGGAAGCGCGCCGCCGTCGGCCCGGCGCACGCTACGCTTCGTCCACTCGGCAAAGCTGCCGCGGCTGGCGCGATAGTCGAACCCCTGCGGCACCGTCACCTCGAAGCCCCAGGGTAGGTGCGGCTGCCAGCCCGATTGCCGCAAATAGTTTGCGATCGAGGCGAGCACGTCCGGCACGCTGCGCCAGATGTCGGCCTCGCCGTCACCGTCGAAATCGACGGCATATTTGAGATAGCTCGAGGGCAGAAATTGCGGCTGGCCCATCGCCCCCGCATAAGAACCGAGGAATTCGCTGCGGGGAACGCGACCCTGCTGCAGGATGCGGAGCGCGGCCAGCAATTCGTCGCGGAACAGCGGCTGCTGGAACCGTGCGTAGGCGAGCGTTGCGATCGAACGGAACACATCCCAATGCTGCTCGCCGTCGCCGAAGGACGATTCAACGCCCCAGATGCTAACCAGGATGGTCGCTTCGACGCCGTATTTTTGCTCGACCGCCCGCAAAGTAGCGGCCCATTGTGCCGATTTCCGCAAGCCGACGCCGATACGGGACGGGGAGGCGAGGCTTGCAAGATAGGGCCCGAACGGTTTGCCGTATTCGGGCGCGTGCCGCATCGCCGCGAGCACGCTGGGGTCGAGCGTAATGCCGACGAAGGCTGTATCGAAAGTCGTTCGCGTGATGCCTTGTTTTTCCGCGTCCACCCGCAGCGCGGCAAGGAACGCCGCGAACGGTTCGCCGTTTTCGCCATGCACGGCGATGCCGCCGCACAGCAGCGCCAGCACCGGCAACGCCGATCGCCACATCATTGCCGCCCCATACGCATTGCCAAGAGGTCGGTCAATCGCCGGGGGCGCGACGGTTTCGCCGGTTATTCGCAAGCAAGTTGACACGGAAACTATTATTTGATTTATTAGTTTCCGTGGAAACTTGTAAGCACGGGAGACTACGATGGACCCGCAGGTGAAGGACGTCATGATCGAAGCGACACGCGCCTCTGACGAAGAGCGCATAACGTTCCCGGAAGTGGTGAAGAAGCTGATGCAAGCCGGCGTCGAGCGCTACCACGCCGATTTGGTGCGCGGCGAGCGGACCTACTACCTGCCGAACGGCGAATCCGAAACGGTGAAAGGCCGTGCGGTGGCAAACGCGCCGGCGCAGGGTTTCTCCGCCGCGGGCGTCGATGCGGCGCTTAAGGCTATCCAGGGCGGCAAGATCCAGTATCGGATATTCTGCCGGCGGATCGCTGAGGCTGGCTGTGTCGGCTACATGGTCTCGCTGGCGAGACAGCGCGCCGTCTATTACGGGCGTGCCGGCGATATCCACGTCGAGTGGTTCTCGGGCGCCAAGCGAGAGGAAGCGGCGTGAGCAAAAGGTCCGCGACGGTGAGCCCGTTGGAAGCGCATCTGGGTTATTGGCTGCGCTTCGTCTCTAACCAGGTGTCGCATTCGTTCAGCGTCAAGCTCGCCGGCCGCGGCATGAGCGTGGCCGAATGGGTAATGATGCGCGAGTTGTACGAGTGCGATGCCATGGCGCCGAGCGCGTTGGCCGAAAGGATCGGCATGACCCGCGGCGGCGTCTCCAAGCTTGCCGACCGTCTTGCCGTCAAAGGAATGCTGACGCGGACCGCGAGCGCCGAGGATCGGCGCTACCAGGCGGTGGCGCTGACCGCGAAGGGGCGCGCCATTCTGCCGAAGCTCGCCGCGCTCGCGGACCAAAATGACGCCGAATTTTTCGCGCACCTGAAGGCAGTCGAGCGCGACAAAATTGCCGACGTCATGCGCGACATCGTCCGCCGTCACGGACTAAAGGCGGTGCCGGTAGACTAGTGCCCATCAGCTAAGCGAAACAAGCCCACCGCCGTGGCGCTCGAGCCGGCCGGCGAGTTCAAGCTCGAGGAGGACCGTGCGCACGACCGACGGTGTAGACTTCGACAGCCGCACCAGATCGTCGATCTGAACCGGCGGTGGGCCGAGCAGGCCAATGATGCGGGCGCGCTCGTCGGGCGCTGGTTCGATGTCGCCGTCGGCCTTTTCCGGCGGCTCGGGCTCGCGCGCCGGCAGCTTTTTCTCCTCCATGATCGGCCGCAGCACGGAGATGACGTCGGCAGCCTCGGTAACCGGCGTCGCGCCCTGCTTGATCAGGCCGTTGGTGCCTTCGGCGCGCGGATCGAGCGGCGAGCCCGGAACCGCAAACACTTCGCGGTCCTGTTCGAGCGCAAACCGCGCCGTGATCAGCGAGCCTGAGCGTTTCCCCGCTTCGACGATGACGACACCTAGCGAGAGCCCCGAAATCAACCGGTTGCGGCGCGGAAAGTCGCGCCCGCGCGGCTCCCAGCCGAGCGGCATTTCGGACAACGCCGCGCCGGCAGGCAGAATGTCGTCGAGCAGGCCGGTCTGCTCGGGCGGATAGACGCGGTCCTGGCCGCCGGCCAACACTGCGATCGCGCCGGTTGCAAGGCTCGCTCCGTGCGTGGCCGCGTCGATGCCGCGGGCGAGCCCGGAGACGATGGCAAATCCGGCCTCGCCAAGCTCGCGCGCCAGCGCCTGGGTGAATTTCTGCCCGGCACCCGACGCATTGCGCGAGCCGACGATCGCCACCATCGGCAGCGACAGCGCCCGCATTTGCCCGCGGATGGCGATGAGCGGCGGCGCGTCATCGATCATTTGCAGCCGCAGCGGATAATCGGCTTCGCCCAGTGCCACCAACGCGACGCCGAGCTTATGGGCGCCTGCGATCTCGCGCTCGGCGTCAGCGCGGGCAAAAATCTCCACGGGTCCGCTGGCGCCGCCGCGGCGCGCCAGCGACGAAAGCGCGGCCAGCGCGGCGCGCGCCGCCGAAATGATTGATCAGGGAGCGGAAGGTGCGCGGGCCCGGTGTTATGCAGCAATTGCACCAAACTGTCTGTTAAGGTCTTACAACGATTCTGTATCTGATCGCTACGGGGACACTTAGCCATGCAGAACACTTCGCACGCTGTAATGGCTCAACGCACCGAGAGCCGCGATAGTCC
>Ga0181525_10001713_pt1 | contig 18502 bp, 17 predicted proteins | sample PEATcosm2014_Bin_48_FD_121100 | JGI IMG/M metagenome (GOLD analysis project Ga0181525, IMG submission 121100) | Peatland microbial communities from MTU Mesocosm Facility, Houghton, MI, USA - PEATcosm2014_Bin06_10_metaG | ecosystem: Environmental > Terrestrial > Soil > Wetlands > Peat | place...
CGGTTGTGAAACGAACGCTGCTCTCGCTCACCGCGTGACGAGAACAGGGCGGCTTCAGATCCGCTTGCGCCAGATTTGCGAACGGATCAATCCCCAGCGGCGTTCCCGATGGTTCGTCTCTATCAGACCTTGGCCTGCCATCAACTCGCGATAGGACGGAAGCACCCGAACTCGCAGTCCAGTGGCCGTCCGGAAGAAAGCATACATCCCAGCCAGCCATAAGCCTGCGTGGAGGCGTCGAATTCCGGCCGGCGGCTTTTGGAATTCACTGATCATCCAACTGGCGCCCGGACACAACCGGGCGCTTACGTTCGAAATCACGGTCTCCGCGTCGCGGCAGCTCAAAACGTCGAGGAAAAAATGACTCACTGCCAAATCGAATGGACCCTCCGGCAGAGGGCCGGCCACGGCATCCATCTGGTGAAACTGCACTCGTGGACGATCAGCCATCGGCACACGCTGGTGCGCCAGTTGGATCATTCGGGCACTTTCCTCCACAACGGCGACACATGCCTGTCGATTGCATTCCAGGAACCGCGCGAGAAATCGGCCGTCACCTTCGCCCAGCATCAGCACGCGGCTAGCCTCGGCGGCGATCGGCAGAAAATCAAAGCGGGCGTCTTCGAGCGTGCGCCCGAAAGCAGCGTATTCCAGCCAGCGGTAACTGCGTGCGATCCGCCCGGCATTCATCTCAACATATTCATCTCAACAGCAGGAATAAGAGCGGGCTCAACAATACCCCATCCACCAGCGCCCGCCGCGCATCCAGCGATATCCGCCGGCCTATCCAGAACAGCAGCGCGCATGCGGCTCCGCTCATGGCGATGGACGCGTACCAAGGATTGCGTCCCGCCACCGCGCATAGTATGGCCGCCACCGGAACCCAAAGCAGGTAATTCCGCGCCAGCCAGCGCGTCAGTTGGTGTGGATCGGGATGCAAGGCGGCATGTGGATCTGGATGCAGGGCGGGGTGTGGATCTGAATGTGGCGGCCGGTTCGAAAGTTCGCGCCACTCCCAGGCCTCGATCGCCACTATATTCGCCAGGCACAAGACGAAGAACGACAATGCCGCCCACGCGAGTCCAGAGCAGGGAAGCGCGGCCCAGGCAACCAGGAAGGTTCCGGCCGTGAACAGAAACGCAGCCGCCACTTCCTTCGGAACTCGCCTCGGAACTAGCCGCGGAACTCGCCTCGGAAATAGCATGGATTGGCCCGGAGTATGAAAAGCCGCCAGATAGATCGCGACTCCCGCGAGCGGAACCAATCCCTCGCGCAGAACCGGGGCGCGCAGCGCAAACGTCGCAATGAGTACGTCGGCCGAAAGCACCACGGCCAGCAGCGCCGCCATTGTTTTCCAATGCCGGCGGTAGTAACGATGACGGACCGGTTCATTGGGCGCAGGCGGCTTTCGAGCATCCAGCAACCGGTCCAGCAGGTAGATGGACCAGACGGTCAGGCCCAATACCAGTTGTGCGGCCGGACGCAATGGGAGCGAAAAGCGGCAGGCCAGGAATCCCTGCCAGAGCACGGCCACCACCGGCGCGTCCAAGCTCAGAAGGTTGGGCCACAGCCACACTGGAGCGGAGTGTTCCCCAACCTTGGAGGGCATCCCACTCCACGTTACGAAGTTGTGGGGGACCAGAGCAAGTGCGCCGGCTCAGCCCCGCATGGTCAGTTCGCCGCAGTGGAATCAACGAAGACTGCGCCGAACACGCCAGTGGTCTGGCTTGTTCCCCCGGCATTGAAGTAAAGCACATTGGTGGGCCCGGATTCGCTGTTGCCGTTGCCAAACTCGATCCCCCACAAGCCGGGAATAAACAGATGGGACCCGCCGCTTTGGAGGAACCTTTCGAAGGCACCAGTCTTCAGACTATAGGCGCCGATCCATCCGCTGCCGGTGTTTCCCACCAGAAGGTCGCCGCTGAATTCGCCGAAATTATCCGGCGCAACGGCCATCCCCCACGGCTGATTGAATGTCCCATTCTGGGCGGCTCCAAACCGCAACGTGAGCTTGCCGTTGGTATCGAACAGATCCACATAGCCGGCGCCGCCGCCGGCGCTGGCATTGTACGCGACCGCTATAAACTTGCCCACGGACTGCACATTCACCGGCGTATAAGTCTTCGGGATTTTGGGATCGGTGAAAGCGCCCGCCGGAAGCGTTACCGGAGTGAACGTCGTTGCGTCATAGGCTTCCACGCCTCCATTGGCATTGGCCGCGTAAAAGGTTAGTTTGCTGCTGGTGGCGTTCACGGCAATTGTCAACCCTTGATACGAAGCTGCCTTGCTGGCGTTGTTTACTTTGATGGTCGCGCTGGTCACATGGCACTCCGCGCAATTCTTACCAGGCGAAGCGGGTGTAGCGCTGGCATTCCAAATGGAAATGGTTCCATCCAGCGTGGCAAAAGCAAAGTTATTGTTCGCCGGATCGAACGTAGTTCCGGTGGGGCTACCGGTCCCGCTGCCGCTGGCCGGCGGAATGGTGACCGCCAGTTTTACGATGGTTCCGTTGACATCGTACAAAGTGGAAAGGCCGGTCACCTGGTCATTGACCCACCATTCGTTCTCTTTCGCCGCCGACTTGATGGGACGCGAAAGGCCCCACGGATTTACCATCCGCGGATCCTGCGTTGACGTGACTATATTCGCTACCGTGTAGCTGTTAGTTTGAGCGCGGGCGTGCATGGAACATAGCAACACCGCCCCCAGCATGATAATAGTTTTCATGGTCTCCTCCTCCCGATGGCTCGCGGCGGATTTCCATTTTTCGCTGCCGGTAATCCGCCGATCCGGGGCAAGAATAGCACGTTGCCGATTGGCCGATCTAGGAAGAAGTTATGCTCTTAAATGCCGTCTGGGACGCAGTTAGCGCAGGGCCGAAAATTGGTGGACGGCGGGGGGATCGAACCCCCGACCTCTGCATTGCGAACGCAGCGCTCTCCCAGCTGAGCTAGCCGCCCACTTTCGCTTGGCAGAACTATTTTACTCTAAACCAGCCAATCCCCAATGGCCAATTGCCAGTTGCTAGAATGAAATTCCCCCCGCAGAAAATGCTCAAACGCATCACCGTGCATGGCGCCCGCCAGCACAATCTCAAAAATATCGACGTGGAGATCCCTCGCAACACCTTCACCGTAATTACCGGGCTCAGCGGTTCCGGGAAATCGTCGCTCGCTTTCGACACCATCTATGCCGAAGGCCAGCGCCGCTACGTAGAAACGCTTTCGCCTTACGCGCGCCAATTCCTGGATCAAATGGAACGTCCCGAAGTGGATTCCATCGATGGCCTCAGCCCCGCCATTTCCATCGAGCAAAAGACCACCAATCGCAGCCCCCGCTCCACCGTCGGCACCATCACCGAAATTTACGACTATCTGCGCGTTCTTTACTCCTCCATCGGCGTTCCACATTGCCCCGTTTGTGGCGCTGAAATTTCGCGCCAGAGCACCGAGCAGATTCTGCAGCAAATCCTGGCGCTGCCGGAGGGCGAGCGGGTGATGATCCTCGCGCCTATCGTGCGCGGCCGCAAAGGCGAGTACAAAAAGGATCTTGAAAAACTTTTCCGCCAGGGCTTCGTGCGGGCCCGCGTGGATGGCGTCCTCCGCTCTTTGGACGAAGAAATCCCGCTCGATAAGCGCAAGAACCACACCATTGAGATTGTGGTGGATCGTCTGCCCCTCAAGCCCGGCTCCGAAAAGCGCCTGGAAGCTTCCATCGAAACCGCCGCAAAGCTCGCTAACGGACTGGTCACGGTGGCCGTCGTCAACGGCGAAGAGAAGCTCTATTCGCAAAAGCTGGCTTGTCCGAATTGCGGCACCAGCATCCCGCAGTTGGAACCGCGATCGTTTTCGTTCAACAGCCCGTTCGGTGCGTGCGAAACCTGCCACGGGCTGGGCAGCACCTGGAGCTTCGATCCCGCGAAAGTGATTGTCGATTCTTCCAAACCCTTGCTCGACGGCGGCCTCGGCCCCGGCGCCACCTCCTCCTATATGCAGCAGCAGCTCTCGGAAGCCGCCGCGCTGCTGCGCATCAAGATCAACAAGCCGTTTGAGGACCTGCCGAAGAAATCGCAAGCGCTGCTGTTGGAAGGTGGAAACGGGTTCCAGGGCATCATCAAGATCCTCACCGAGAAGTACGAAGAGGCCGGCCCCGGCTATCGCGAATGGCTGATGGACTACATGTCGCCCGCGCTTTGCCCGGATTGCCGCGGGCAGCGTTTACGCCCTTCCAGCCTCGCGGTGCGCGTGAAAGGCCTGGGCATCTCCGAACTCACCGGAGTCTCCATCGATCGCGCGCTGGCCGCCGTCCAATCCTGGACGCTGAACGAGCGCGAGCAGCAGATCGCCGCGCGCGTGATTGAAGAGATTCGCAATCGGCTGGAATTTCTCACCGCGGTCGGGCTCAATTATTTGAACCTTGCGCGATCCGCCGCTACCTTGTCGGGCGGAGAAGCCCAGCGCATTCGCCTGGCCACGCAAATCGGTTCAAAACTTCGCGGCGTGCTGTATGTTCTGGATGAACCGTCCATCGGTCTTCATCCGCGCGATAACGATCGGCTGCTCAATACGCTCACTCGTCTGCGCGACCTCGGCAACACCGTGCTGGTAGTGGAGCACGACGCCGAGACCATCGAGCGCGCGGATTATGTGATCGATCTGGGACCCGGCGCGGGACGCCTCGGCGGGCACTTGATCGCCTCCGGTACGCCAGCCGAAATCGAAAGAAATCCCGCCTCCCTTACCGGTCGATATCTTTCCGGCGCGGTGCGCATCGATCCTCCCGCCGGCCGCAGGCGAGGCAGCGGAAAGCAGCTTGTGGTGCGGGGCGCGCACGAGCATAATCTCAAAGACCTCACCGTCGAGTTTCCGCTGGGCTGCTTCATCGCCATCACCGGCGTTTCCGGAAGCGGCAAATCCACGCTCATCAACGATATTCTTTACCGCGCGCTGGCGAAAGAAATTTACGGCTCGCACGACGCGCCGGGTGCTCACGATTCCATTCAAGGACTCGAATACATCGATAAAGTAGTGGAAATCGATCAATCGCCTATCGGCCGGACGCCGCGCTCCAACCCGGCCACTTACACCGGATTGTTCACCCCCATTCGCGAGCTCTACGCCATGCTTCCGGAGTCGCGCGAGCGCGGCTACAAGGCCGGCCGCTTCAGCTTCAACGTGAAGGGCGGCAGATGCGAAGCTTGCCAGGGCGATGGCCTGAAATGCATCGAGATGAATTTCCTTCCCGACGTGTACGTCATGTGCGATGTCTGCCGCGGCCGACGCTACAACAGCGAAACGCTCCAGGTGAAATATAAGGGCCTTTCTATTGCCGATCTGCTGGAGTCCACGGTCGAAGACGCCGTTCCCATCCTCGAAAATATTCCGCAGATCAATGCCAAGCTGCGCACGCTGCACGATGTTGGATTGGGCTACATCCATCTCGGCCAGTCCTCTACCACGCTCTCCGGCGGCGAAGCGCAGCGCATCAAACTGGCGCGTGAATTGAGCAAGCGCCAAACCGGCCGCACGCTTTACATTCTGGATGAGCCCACCACCGGCCTGCATTTTGAAGACGTCCGCCGCCTGTTGGACGTGCTCCAACGCCTGGTGGACCTGGGCAATACTGTCATTGTGATTGAACACCAGTTGGATGTTATTAAATCGGCCGATTGGGTGATTGACATGGGCCCGGAAGGGGGCGAAAAAGGCGGCAGCGTGGTAGCCTCCGGAACGCCCGAGCAGATCCTGCGCTTCAAGAAAAGCTACACCGCTCAGGCACTGGAAAAAGCGCTGCGCTCCGGCAGGGTTGCTTGAGCAATTTCGCATGAGCAATTTCGCATGAGCAAATACGTTCACCAGCCTTTGAGCTTCGAAGGTTTGAAGACGGTTCCCATCCAAGCACGCGGCGGCAAAGTTCGCGTCGAACATTTCGGGCAGCCGTATTCCGGTGGCGGCGTTTCCGCATGGCTCGATTCATTGCCGCATATACTGGCGGCCGATTCGCTGCGCTCCGTGGTGGATGCATTGGCGAAGGCTCGCGCTCGCAGGAAAATGATCCTGTGGGGACTGGGCGGGCATGTCATCAAGTGCGGCCTGGCGCCGGTTTTAATAGATCTCATGCGCCGCGGATACGCTACTGCCTTTGCGCTGAACGGCGCGGCCGCGATCCACGATTTTGAAATCGCGATCGCGGGACAAACTAGCGAGGATGTAGAAGCGGTGCTGCCCGATGGCAGCTTCGGCGCGGCGGAAGAAACGGGCCGCGAATTCAACGCGGCTTTAAATTGCGAGCAGGGCTTCGGGGAATCGTTAGGCCGCCATCTCGAAAAGATCGCCGGTCCGCGCTTCTCTGCTTGCAGCCTTTTGTGCGAGTCATACCGCAATTCAACCCCCGTTACAGTCCACGTCGCTATCGGGACGGACACTCCGCACACGCATCCCACCGCGCATGGGGACGCGCTGGGCCGCGCCTCGCACCACGATTTTCGTTTGCTTTGTTCTCTGGTCAAGGACATCGATGACGGCGGCGTTTATCTCAATGTCGGCTCCGCCGTGGTTTTGCCCGAGGTCTTCTTGAAAGCGGTTTCGGTAGTCCGCAACCTGGGACATCCGTTGGCCAACTTCACCACGGTAAATTTCGATTTCCTCCAGCACTACCGGCCCAAAGTGAACGTTGTGGAGCGCCCGCACGCGCGCGCCGGCGGCCACGGCTACTCCATCACTGGCCATCACGAAATCATGATTCCGCTGCTGGCCGCGGCCCTGATCGAATCGAACACATGACTCCCGTCGACGTCACGCCAACCCCCAATCGACCATCCCCTAACCCATTTTTCGACTATTCCGACTTCTTCTTTTTTCTGGTTCTCGCAGTTCCCTCCGTTTTCATCGCGCTTATGTTGGTGCGCGTCGCGAAGGTCTTTCTTCCGATACCGATGGCGGTTCAACTGCTGCTGGTGCAGAGCGTATGGTATTTTCTCGCCTTCGGAGCTTTGGCCGCGCTGTTTCGCATCCGATATGACCGGCCTTTGTGGCAATCGCTTGGCTGGCGGCCCATCGCCTTCGGTGGCGCCGCGACGGCGATACTCGCGGGGCCGCTCCTGGCGTTCTCCATCGGGCTGTTGGGTTCCGCGCTGCGTACTCCGGAGATCGACCTTCCCTTCGAACAGATGCTCAGCTCGCGCGCCACGGTGATTTTCCTCGGCGTGCTGGTCGTGATTTTAGGTCCGGTGGCTGAGGAGCTTGCCTTTCGCGGATTCCTGATGCCGCTGCTGGTACGGAACATCGGGGCGGCGGGCGGTATCGTCGCCACCGGTGTTATCTTCGGCGGGATTCACGGATACGAATATCAGTGGTCCTGGCGGCATATCGTTTTGATCTCCGGCGCGGGTTGCGTTTTCGGCTGGGCCAAATACAAAACTCAATCCACTCTTGCATCCGCACTGATGCACTCCACCTTCAATCTCACTCAATTCGCCGCGTTCCTGATTGAGGCCAGACGCCTATGATCGAGACAATTCATGATCGAGACAATTCATGATTGAGACAATTCTGTGGACCAGCTCCGGCGTCGTCATGATCGACCAAACCCGCCTGCCGCGCGAGGAAGTCTACGTTACCTGCACCGATCATCTGGAAATGGCCGGCGCCATCCGCCGCATGGTGATCCGGGGCGCGCCAGCCATCGGGGTGGCGGCTGCCATGGGAATCGCACTGGGAATGCAGCAAGCCCATTCGCTTGCGCAGTTTGACGAAATCTGCGAGATCATTCGCGCCACCCGTCCCACCGCCGTGAATCTCTACTGGGCCATTGCGCGCATGCGGCGTGTCTTCAGCGAATTCGCCGATCGCGGTTTGGAGCAACTGCGCGAGAAACTGATCGCTGAAGCAATTCAGATTCGCCTGGAAGACATTGCGATCAACGAGTGCATTGGAAGAAACGGGGCTGCGCTGATCCCGGACGGCGCAACCGTACTCACGCATTGCAACGCGGGCGCGCTGGCAACAGCAGGCTATGGCACGGCGCTCGGCGTGATCCGCGCTGCGGTGGCTTCCGGGAAGAAGATCGATGTTTTCGCGGACGAAACCCGGCCCTTCCTGCAGGGCGCGCGCCTTACAATCTGGGAGCTTCTGCACGACAATATCCCGGCCACTCTGATCACCGACAACATGGCCGGCCACTTCCTGCATTCGGGCCGCATCGGTTGTGTCCTGGTTGGCGCGGACCGCATCGCCGCCAACGGCGATGTCGCCAATAAAATTGGCACCTACTCTGTGGCCGTGCTTGCCAAAGAGAATCAAGTTCCTTTTTATGTAGCGGCGCCCATCTCCACCCTCGATTTGACGCTGGCTTCGGGCGATCAGATTCCCATCGAACAGCGCGCCGCAGACGAAGTAACGCATGTGCAGGGCGTGCCGATCGCACCCGATGGGGTTGCGGTAGCCAATCCCGCGTTCGACGTTACTCCGAATCGCTATGTCACCGCGATTATCACCGAACGCGGCATTGCGCGAGCGCCTTATTCGGACTCACTTCGAAAGTTGGCAGGTTAAGTTTATGCTTCGCTCTGCTTTCTGCCTTCTCATTGCGGCCAGAGCAGATTCCGTTCCGGCGCGCCTTTTCCTGGGCGCCTGTTCCTGATAAATGCGGCATGATCCGCAAACGGCTTGCCCTACGACGAAATCCCCCGGAATGTTTTTAGGTGAGGGACTGTTCGCAGAAATTGACAAGCTGCTGAAGTAAATACCGTCGAAAATTGCAGGCAGTGCCCGGCGCCCTCCTGGCCCGGTGGTCTCAAGTGACTCATTTCTAAGGGTTTCATCAAGGCGCTTTCATTGGCAGACTAATTGCTTCAGTGGAGGCAGCGCTAGCGAGGCTGCCGTAAGAAATAGCCGCCACGTTGGCAGAAATCTTCAGGAGGTTGTATGAAGGCGTTGAACTTACCTACTACGCAGGACGAATTCGAGAGCGCGCTGCTGGCGGAATTGCAGGAACTGCGCAGAACCGAGAAAGCTTTGCAAAAGATGTATCCTCGTCTCAAGAGCAAGCCGCAATTGCGGACGCGCTTTCTCCAACAGCTTTCCGATATGCAGCAACGCGCGAATCGTCTGGACGCGGTTTTGAATCCGCTTGCCGCGCTGCAATTTCCGGTTTCGGTTCCCATGGCAGCCCAGTCGTCCGTGGCTTAAGGACCTCCCATGCGGTTTTTATTGATGATTGTTTTAATTGTTCTGATCCTTGGGATGCTCCCAGCTTGGCCGTATAGCTCGGGTTGGGGCTACTATCCAAGCGGTGGTGTTGGCCTCTTATTAATCATAGTGCTCATACTTATGTTGATGGGTCGCGTCTAAGCGACCGTGCTTGGGGCCGTGTCTAGTTAAGAACGGCCGCCTGCCCTACTTGCTGATCCCCTTCCGTCTCTTCCCTCGAGCAGTTTCATTTCCTCCAGATGTTAAGATGTGTGTGAATCTTTTCCATGGGCATTCACGGCGTGAAAATGGTTATTATTTACCCACGGCCTCAGGACGAGCAGGCTTTTGAGCGAACGTACCTGGGCGATCATGTGCCGATGGTGGAGAACAAGCTGAAGGGCTTAACTCGCCTGGTTCTCACCAAGGTGACTGGTTCGCCGCAAGGCAAAATCGCAGCGTACCGCATCGCCGAGGTTTACTTTTCGTCGATGGACGAACTCCGCAGTTCGATTGAATCCGATGGTGGTAAGGACGTAATCGCGCACGCGCAAAGCATTTCCAGCGGCGGGCAACCGCTGATCCTGTTTTGCGAAGAGGAGGCGTTCGTATATTGGTGATGGCCCAGCGCGGATGGTGGCAAATGTTACGCAGGTCGAATCGTACGCTAAGGCGGGGCGTGCTGCTCATGGGTGTGCTGTTGTTGTGCACGCTGCCTTGGCCGGGTTGGTCCCAGCAACGAGTCGGCGAAGTGGCGCAGGCCCGTGTGGATAGCGTGGGTTCCACCGGATTCGTCCAGCTTGAAGCGGACGGTTTTCATCGTCTCAACCCTCGCCAGCAGGCAGTTGCATACTGGCTCTCGCAGGCATCCATCGCGATTCATCCCATCATCTTCGATCAGCTCTCGCGATTCGGACTGCGCCAGAAGCGCATTCTCGAGCTGGTGGTAGCGCATTCCAAAGGAAACATCGATCCCGCCATTTACGCGAAGATTCTCGCGTTTGCGAAGCTTTTTTGGGCCAATCGAGGCAACCACAACGTAACCACGGCGCAGAAGTTTCTTCCGGAGTTTACGTTTGAGGATTTGCGGGCAGCCGGTCTGGCGGCTCTGCAGCAGGGCGGCGCCGGCTTCACGGACGCAGCCTTCCTGAATGAAATTGAGGATTTGAAGCCATCGCTCTTCGATCCCAATTTTGAGCCTCTGACGATCGCGAAGAGTCCCCAAGTCGGCCTGGATATTCTCCAAGCCAGCGCCAACAATTTTTATTCGGATGTCCGGCTTTCCGATCTCAAGAATTTCGCGGAACGCTATGCGCTGAATTCCCGGCTGGTGAACGAGCACGGGCATCTGGAGGAACAGGTGTATCGCGCGGGGACGCCGGATCATCGCGTGCCACCGGGTCTATACGCCGAGTACTTGGCCAAAGCGAATTTTTACCTTGAAAAGGCGGCGCAGGTGGCGGACCCCGGGCAGGCCAAGGCAATCCGGGATTTGATTCTTTTTTATCAGACCGGCGACCCCAAGGATTGGCTGCAGTTCGACGTAGATTGGGTGCAGAACAATGCCCGCGTGGACTTCGCCAACGGCTTCATCGAAGTGTATTTCGACGCGCGCGGCGCAAAGGGCACTTCTCAGAGCTTTGTCACCGTGGTGGACAGCACGGTGGACGCATTGATGCGGAAGATCGCCGCGAACGCTCAGTATTTTGAGGATCGCGCCCCCTGGGCGCCGCAATACCGCAAACAAGGCGTAAAGCCGCCGCTCGCCAGAGCCGTGGAGGCCGTGATCGAGACCGGGGATTTTCACGTCACCACCGTCGGCGACAATCTCCCCAACGAAGACGAGATTCACGAGAAGTACGGCAGCAAGAGTTTCCTCTTCATGGGCAGTTCCCGAGCGCTGGCGCATGCGCAAGGCTATGGCGCGCTGGAAGAGTTCGCAGCCACGCCTGAGGAGATCGCGCTGGGCGAGAAGTATGGCGACCAAGCCGAAGAAGTGATGACGGCGCTGCACGAGATTATCGGCCACGGCTCCGGCAAAATGGATCCGAAGCTGACCCACGATCCGGCATCCTATCTGAAAGAGTATTATTCGACCTTGGAAGAGGGCCGCGCGGATCTGATGGCGTTGTGGAGTGTGTGGGATCCAAAAACGCGCCAGCTCGGTCTGGTTGCAAGTCCCGATGTTGCCAAGGTGATGTACTACAATGCCGTTCGAGTTGCGATGCTGCAGCTCCGGCGCATTCCCAACGGCGACACTATTGAAGAGGATCACGAGCGGGACCGGCAGTTGATTGTAAATTACATCCGGGCGAAGACGGACGCGATCGCGGAAGTAAAGCGCAATGGAAAAACCTACCTCGAGATTCGCGACTTTGCGAAGATGCGGCAGGGCGTGGGACAGCTTCTGGCGGAACTCATGCGCATCAAAGCCGAAGGCGATTATGACGCGATCAAGGCCCTGGTGGACAAATATGGCGTACATTTCGATGCGGCGCTGCGCGACGAAGTGATCGAACGGTATCGCAGGCTGGACATACCCACTTACTGGGCGGGAATCAATCCGGAGCTGATCGCGCGCCTGGACGGCGCGGGGAGGGTGGCTAAGGTGGAGATCGCTTACCCGCGCGATTTCGTGAAGCAGCAGCTGGGTTACAGCGCGATGTACAAATGATGGCTGGTATCCGCGCCACCGTGCATGATTGCTGCTAGTTCGCCAGCACTTCTTTCACTTTGTCGAGCAGAGATCCCAAGGTGAAAGGCTTCTGCAGGAACGCCGTTCCGGGGGGAAGGTCCGAATAGGCCGTAGCCTCGCCGGTGTAGCCGGATACGTAGAGTACCTTCATATCGTGGCCCTGCGTTTGCAGGCGTTCCACTAATTCGCGTCCGCCCATGTGGGGCATCAATACATCGGTGATCAGAAGATCCACGCGCTGAACATGGTCGCGGCAAAGCGCGAGCGCGTCCTGGCCGTTGGCCGCCTCCAGCACTTCATAGCCCTGCCGCCTTAGAATCTTCCGCACCAGCGCGCGGATTCCGGCTTCATCTTCAACTACAAGAATGGTGGCAAGCGGCGAAGGCGGCTCCGGGGCGGCGGGTGGCGGTTCTGCGGCCATTACAGGCTCCCGGGCGGGCTGGGGCGCCGGCAGGCGTGGAAGAAAGACGCGGAACACGGTGGCCGAGCGCGGTCCGTTAGAGACCAAAATATCGCCTCCCCATTGCCGCACGACGCCGTAAGCGCGAGACAGGGTGGCCGCCAGATCGTCCCAGGGTTCTTTCCCCGGCAGCGAGCATTCGAACATCGCGGCTTTTGCGTCGGCATCCAGAGGCTCTCCGGGAGCGACGATGGAGATCACGGCATAATTGCCCGGCTGCAGCGGCGCGCCAGCACGGCGCAGGTCCTCGTGGACCTGCAGGCTGGAGGTTTCCACCACAATTTTTTCACCGGCGTGCATGGCTTGGCGGGTCCGCTCGACGATGGCCGTCATCACCTGTTCCAACTGCGGGGCATCGGCGCGAATCCAGTGGGGCTCGGCGGAAAGGCGCAGCTCAATGCCTACGTGCGTTCCGAGCAACGCGCTCCAGCGAGGGCTGAATTTAGCGAGCGTGGCTTCCAGATCCATTTCGGTGGGGTCGACGCCCGGTCTGCGCGCGAACGAGAGAAGCTGGCCGGTGAGCCCGCTCATGCGATCCGTGGCCACCAGGATTTCCTGCACGTCGGCGCGCAGCGTGCTGCCCGCGGCCAAGCCGGTGAGCAACTCTTCGCTATACCCGGTGAGGATCATCAGCATATTATTCAGATCGTGCGCCAGGCGGCTGGCCAGGCGCGACACTGCCTCTACGCGCTCAGACTGCACCAACTGATCCTCCAGCATGCGGCGCTCGCTAACGTCCACTGCGAAGCCGATCATGTAGCGCGGCTGGCCTTCGGCTGCCTGGGGCGTCTCGGCTTCGGCCGGGGGAAGCAGACGGGCATATTCCCGCAGCCAAACAGCGCTCCCGCCGGCCGAGATGGCCTGGAACTCGCAAGCGTGCGCGACGCCTGTCTCGACGGCGCGCTGGTAGGATTGGGCCACCCAGTCGCGATCGGATTCCTTGATCCGATCCAGCCAAAACGAAGGATGGCTGGTCCAATGCTCGGGAGCGAAGCCCAGCAGCTTTTCGGCCTGCGGGCTGGCGAAGATGAATTTCATGGAGGGCAGCTCGACGGCCCAGACGATGGCGTCGACATTATCCAAAAGCTGCCGCGCGGAAATTGTGGGCGCCTCTTCCACGGCTGGCGGGGTTTGCACTGCGGGTTGCACTGCAACGGGGGATTCCACCGCCAGATCCTTTAGCGTCGCGTCAGCCACAGGCGCGTCAACCACTGGCGAGTCAACCACTGGTGTGTCAACCACTGGTGTGTCAACCACCGGTGCGTCAACCACCGATACCTCGACCACGGGCAATTCCACTACGGCGGGCAATTTCACTATCGGCGCAGGAGCCGGCGCTGCGGGCGCAGCCAGAATAAGTTCCTGCTGGATGGCCACGCCGGTTAGATCTTCAACGGTAAGCACAGCTTCCTGGGCGGCTTCCTCATCCCAGTTGCGGATCGGCAAAATTCCAACCCGGAGGCGTCGTTTCTCGCGGCTATTGTTTACAATTAGTCCGGTCTGCGGCGCGCCGGTTTTCAAGACATCTTCAACGCGATCGAGCAGCGAAGCAGGAAGGATGGTGTCCATGCGGCGCGGAGACGAGCCGGCGTGCAGTGCAAAGATCTTGCGCGCTTCGCCGTTGGCCAGCAGGATTCTCAGATCCGAAGAGAGAACCAAAAGACCGACCGGAATGGACGCTACGATTTCCTGATAGTAGCGGCGCTGCGTTTCGACCAGCGCCAGCAGGCGCGCAACTTCTCTGCCTCGCCACTGATCCAGATCGGTTCTTTCCATGCGGATGCCAATTACAGTGTTAACTGTAGCGAACCGCAGGTACAAGGTACTTTGGGGTAGCTGCGTACCGACAAGTACTAATAGTTTTTATTGTTTTGGTCCCAGCACCGGCGGGGCGGACGGTTATGGAGCCGATAAAAGAATTCGTTGGTGACTCCGATGGCGCGCCCCAGGGCAATGACGGGAAAATGGGATATGCGATGCATCACATCCTTGTGGTTAGCGCCACTGATTCTTTTCTTAAGTGCATGTTCGGACGCCTCCAAAACCGGGACAGAAAAGCCGCCTCCGAAACCGCCCGCGGCATTGACCGGACGGCAGGCGTTTCAACGGATGTATCCGCAGGCGCGCGGTTGGGCGCCGGACGCGCAGCCGCTCGAAATCCGTAGCGTGAATCTGGCTCAAGTCAAAGCCGGCGATGGCAAGGCGGGCGCGTGGCAGGTTATTTTCGTCTCCCCCGCGCGGGGTAAGGCCAAGACCTACACCTATTCGGCGGTGGAAGGCGACGGCAACTTGCACGAAGGCGTGTTCGGGGGGCAGGAAGAAAGTTATACGGCGCGAGGCGATGCGTTTCCATTCACCATCGCGGCCATCAAGGTGGATTCCGACGAAGCTTACCAGACAGCCGCCGAGAAGAGCCAGGTCTACATCCAGAAGAATCCCGGCAAGCCGGTCATGTTCCTGATGGAACTGAACAGGCGATTCCCGGATGTGACTTGGCGCGTAATCTGGGGCGATTCGGTGAGCACCAGCGATTATTCGGTCTTCGTGGATGGGAGCACGGGAAAGTATTTAGAAAAAATGCATTAGCCTGGCGCCACCGCGGACCGCTCACACGAGTGTGAACACGCCGCGCATGGGGTGTTGGCAGGAGCGAGGATCTGGCCCTAAAATGATGTCACGTTGGCGAGTGGGTGGCCCTTCATCAAGGACGGTTGATCGCCCACGGCAAGAACGGCCTGGATGTTTTCCACTCCGCGCAGAGTCAGGGAATTCAACCCGCCGCTTATGCATCGCATAACGCCGCATCGCATCACCCCGCATCGCATCGCCCCGGAAGAGTCCGTTTCCTGGGGCGGCTGGTACACTGGCGCCTTTGTCGCTCACGCGCACCGGGTTGCCTTGAGAGTGCTCGGCATAGGGGTGGAGGCGACGGTCTACTTCGCCGAAGATCCTGCGATGCCGCGCGATGTACTTTGGCAAACCGGCTGGCTGGATCGTACCCGACTCGGCTTCGTGGATCATGACAGCCGGATTTATCTCGTATGCGCAGGCGTCGGATGGCGTAAAGATGGCCGAAGTCGGCGTTCGACTAATGAGTCTTGGACGGTATCAGGAATTGGGTTTAAACTTGACTCAAGCGCGGGGCATGGCCGCACGCTACCTCCTGGCATAAATGCAGGCCTATGGAAACCAAGCACCAAGACAAATCGCCAGACGGATATACCGGGCATTCCGAAGCCCAACTGAGGGAGGCGGAATTGAACACGGAGCGCTGTCTGAGGGCTCTGGACCAGAGGGGTCCAGCGGGCCTCGATGCGGAGTTGGACCGGTTGTACCCTCCACCGCCGGAGGGCCAGAGATCGCTTATAGCGCACACGACGCTGAACGAGACGCCCCCTCGCTCTTTGGCGCTGCCGAAGCCGACCGAATAGCGCAGGAGTCGGCGCTCGATCGCGATAAGCTGCAGGGCGAACGTTTAACCGCGCAGTTCAAGGCTCCCGTTTCGCGCGCAGAGCAGTTGCGTCTCCAAATTGCCTGCTGGCCACACGCCGCTGCAGGCGCATAGGCACGGCGCGCCGTGGCACCCCGTTCGGCTCGAAGCTGAATGGAATCTGCGACAGCTGGACATCGGCCAGGACCCGGACCGCGTAGCGCGCCGGGTAGACGGTCTGAGCCATTACGACGACGGGCCGAGGAGTCGCTTGCGCTCTCATGCGCCACTCCCGGTCCCAGATATAGGGCGCTTCCCGCGAACAGCCAACGTCAGTTTGGCTTGGTACGCTTCTTTTTCGGGACTTCGATCAAGGCCGCGGTGCGCATCTGCACCACTGGAATCAGCGAGCGTTTAGATTCCACCGGGGACTGGCGGGAGGCCTGATGCGCGAACTCGCGATTGAGCGTCGCAACAAATTCCTCGATCTGATCCTGCATCGCGGCCATCTTTTCGCGCATATTCAGGATAATTTCGACGCCCGCCAGGTTAACTCCCAGGTCCCGTGTGAGCTTGAGGATCACTTCCAGGCGTTCCAGATCGTCATCGGTGTACAGGCGCGTGTTTCCCTCGCTGCGGGAGGGCGCGAGCAACCCTTCGCGCTCGTAGAGGCGCAGCGTCTGAGGATGGATCTGATACTGCTCGGCGACGGCCGAGATCATATAAGCGGCTTTGGATCGTGCTTTAGCCATGGCTACAGTCTCTTGTTACCGGCTCCCTGACGGTCGCGGCTTGGTAACTCATACTTTATTCCAGATTTCCTTGCGCGGGTCTTCGGTGTTCACTTGCGAGAGCTCGCGCAGCAGTTCGCGGGTGCGCTCATCCTGGGCCTTGGGCGCCTGGATAATAACTTCGACGATCTCGTCGCCCCGCTGATTCTTGCGGGTGTTCAGGACGCCTTTGTCGCGGAGCCGGAATTTCTGCGAATTCTGCGTGCCCTGCGGCACCTTGAGCAAGGCGCGCCCGTCGATAGTGGGGACCTCGATCTTGGCGCCCAGCCCCGCCTCCGATACGGTGACCGGAACCTGTATATGAATATCGTCGCCGTCGCGCCGGAAGAAGGCGTGCGGCTCAACCCGGACCGTGATGTAAAGATCGCCGGCCACTCCGCCGGCACGTCCGGCATTTCCTTTGCCGCCCACCCGCAGGCGCGAGCCGGATTGCGCACCGGGGGGGATGCGAACGTCCACCGTCTCGGATTTGGACAGACGCCCGTCGCCATGGCAGGTGGGACAAATGTTGCGTAAGCGGCCTTTGCCGTCGCAGCGGGGGCAGGTGAGGCTGAATTTCATGGCGCCCGCCATTTGCGTCACATTGCCGGTGCCATCGCACTCCGGGCATACCGTGGAGGAACCACCGGCCGTGCCGGCGCCATTACAGGTTTCGCAGGTCTCCTGGCGCGTGACGTTGAGGCGCACCTGCGTACCACGAATGGCCTGCCAAAAGTCGATATCGAGTCCGTATTCGAGGTCCGAACCCTTTTCAGGACCCACGCCCGTCTGCTCGGCTGCGCCACGGCGTCCGAAAAACTGGCTGAAGATGTCGCGAAACGCTCCGGGGCCGCCCGGCTGCGCGTCGCCGCCCTGATTGGCGTACTCGGAAAAATCGAAACCTCCGAAGCCCATACCCGGCTGGCCAGCCCCAGATCCGCCGCCCGGGCCGCCCGGAGGAATGTTGTCGGAATAAAAACCGTGCTGATCGTAAACCTGACGCTTCTTAGGATCGATCAGGATATCGTAGGCCTCCTGAACTTTCTTAAAGCGCTCTTCGGCGGATTTATCGCCGGGGTTCAGATCGGGATGATATTTGCGCGCCAGCTTGCGGTACGTCTTGCGGATTTCGTCGTCCTTGGCGGAGCGAGATATCCCGAGCGTCTCGTAATAATCCTGTTTGCTTGCGGCTGGCATAGTCGTCTCTTTGTTCCCCGGCTGCCGGTTTCAACCGGCTACCGCTCCCGGCAAGGGGGCAACCGGGGAACGCAACGTTCATGACGGTCTGATTACTTCTTGTCGTCAACGTCCACGAACTCGGCGTCAACCACGTTGTCCTTCGGTTTCGAGTCACTTGAGCCGGCCCCATTGCCGCCGGACCCTGGAGCGCCACCCGGGGACTGACCACCTCCCGGCTGGCTGGAAGCTTTGTACATAGCCTCCGCCAATTTGTGGCTGGCCGTTTCCAGCTTCGAAGTGGACTGGTTAATACGATCGATGCCGCCCTCCGACATCGCTTTCTTGGTATCGGCCAGCGCGTCTTCCACCGCCTTGGCGTCGTCGGCGCTCACTTTGTCGCGATGCTCCTTCAACATCTTTTCAATGTTGTAGACCATGGCGTCGGCCCGGTTCCGGGACTCGATTTCTTCCTTCTTCCGGCGGTCGTCGGAGGAGTGAGACTCCGCGTCGCGCGCCATCTTCTCCACTTCGTCCTTGCTCAGGCCCGAGGAAGAAGTAATGGTGATCTTCTGTTCGTTGTTGGTGGCTTTATCCTTGGCCGTGACGTTCAGGATGCCGTTGGCGTCGATGTCGAACGTCACCTCCACCTGCGGAATGCCGCGCGGAGCCGGCGGGATGCCGATCAACTGGAACACGCCCAGCATCCGGTTATCTTTCGCCATGGCGCGCTCGCCCTGGTATACCTTGATCTCCACCGATGTCTGGTTGTCCGACGCCGTC
>Ga0181525_10001714_pt1 | contig 18501 bp, 5 predicted proteins | sample PEATcosm2014_Bin_48_FD_121100 | JGI IMG/M metagenome (GOLD analysis project Ga0181525, IMG submission 121100) | Peatland microbial communities from MTU Mesocosm Facility, Houghton, MI, USA - PEATcosm2014_Bin06_10_metaG | ecosystem: Environmental > Terrestrial > Soil > Wetlands > Peat | place...
CATTCGCGCGGCAGGTCCTGTAGGTTCAGCAAATCATCGTTTTGCGCTAGAGTGTTCATCGGCACAAATGCAAAAAATGTTGGCGATGGCATCCCCGCGTTCACTTGATACACGACCCACGGCAAATCGGACTCCATTTTTTCGTATGCTGCAGCAAGCTTCTGAAAGGCTTCGGCGAATTCAGCCTCGTGGCCAAAATGCAGTCGAACCTCGAGCACTCGCAAAAAACGTGCCTTCGACAAATCAATGCGGTTCGCGCGGTAGCTTAGATCATCCCGCTTTTCGGCGATTATCGTGCGCTGGCTGGCGAGCGCGCCGTTGATCCGCGCTTGAAGTGTCCCGAGCTCCGCGTGAGCTGCGTAAAGGGGTCTCCACTCAACAAAAGCTTTTTCGATGTGGGCAAACGAATCGAACGGATCGAACGACAGTACTTCCGAATCTCCGGTGATCGGCTCCAACACAATCCACGAATTCGGCACCTCCAGATTCGCGCAAGCGCGTGCTGCGGCCGCGAGAGCCTTACCGCTTTCAGGCGTTTTATCGAACCGGAACCTCTGATAAACGAGCACTACGAATTTTGGGGGAGCTGTCTCCGATTGTATGGCGCCGTTTGCCTGGCCGATTGCACCGCCGGCGCACATCAGCACGATTGCGGCAACCATCGCTATATAATGCGCAATTGTCATTACGCGAAGGCCTCCTCGGAAAGCCTGATTTCATCTTTGCGGCGTAAACGACTGGACCCGCAATTTGCTGGTCGCCGTCCTTTTCGCCACAATTCGCCTCCGTTTGGCGCGCCATCTCGGCTCGTTTATCGCTATATTGCGAACTCCTCGATAGGGAGACGCCGCTGATGACCAAATGACACGTCACGAGTATCGGCGTATTGCCGGCCATCTTGGCTTATATAACTCCACGGAGCTTCACAACTGACCGCTTTTGAGGGGTGAAAGAAAACGTCCAGGTGATACACTGGCACGCCGACCGGGGTTGTGTGCATCACGAAACTGTACCGCGTCCTGTTGAAATCGCGAATCTCCGCACCTTGGTGCGGTGTTTGCGGATGCCACATAATCGTATCTCCTTTCCTTACGCAGACCGGCTCGCTGCACAAGCCTGCCGCTTCGCATTGACGCACAACCTCACTTTGATATTCATTCCAGAGTTGGTTCGAGCCCGGCTCTATGGCATCCAAGTCCGAGTACAATCGACGTGCGATACCCTCGCGATCCACTTCCGGGATCCTGTGTCCGCGCTTAACAACCATCAGCGGACCATTGTCCAGATCTATATCCTCGAGCGCGACCCACACGCCAAGGTATAGATATTCAGGTCTCGTTGCAAAAAACGGTGTGTCGCGATGTATCGAAAAGCCGGAGCCTCTTTTGTAAAAAAAGGACGTGAAGAGGGCTGTCTCACGTTCGAATAAATAATCCTGAACCGCTAGTGCGACAACGTTCCGCCGAAAGAGTTCAAATAGCGGCTTGTAAACCATGTGCAGGTTAACGATTCTTGGATAGTGATTATGCTCGTCACGATAGGGTCGGAATATCGTCTCATTCTTCCTCTCGAAATCCATAAAGCCACTTAGAACCTCGTCGCACAGAGTTGGGGGTACCGATCCGGGTATTACGGTGACACCATCGTTCACAAGCTCCTCAATATGCGGTGCAATCGAGCGTGGACACTCCGATAAGGTGCGCCGCTCATCATGAAAGTCAAACAACCGATTGGACGCTTCAACTCCCTCTGTCACCAAAGCGAAATTGCTTAGAGTAGTAGCCATTTGTCTTGTATCTCCTTATTTTTTAGTTTGTCTCGCATCTGCCCTGGGCGTTCGGCATGATGACGCGCACCCAGCTAGAAGCGGCTTGTTCTGTATAATCCATTCAATTAACTGTCAATAGCCGGAACGGTCAGTCCTGCCCGGATTACTACCTCGACGAGTCGGAGATACGAAGTCCCTAGGCTCCCATAGCTGCGGGCGTACGAGGCTAGTGGAATGACCACATTCTGTGTCTGAACGATGTTCCCCGCCTGAGAGCCTGCAGCTTCAACGCTCGTGAACGCACAACAGGCGCTTGGACGCGATCCGAGTCTCGTTGGGGTAACCGTAGGCGTTATTGATGTAACATACGCTGTCGATACTTACACTGCGGTTAAAGTGACTATGCCCATAGACGTGAATTCCAGAATTCAGGATGCGCAACTGTAGTTCGAGGTTAGTAGTACCAAGGACCGGATACAAGTACCTAAATGTCGCGGGAATATACTCCGGCATCAAATCGAGTCGGGGGAGGAAATGCGAGAACGTAATCACCGTATCGCCTGCGCCGCTGACCTTTTGCTTGTTGCACGCGGCAAAATAAGCGGCAACTTCTTTTTCTCTGACTCCGTTCGGCCAGCGACAGGCGTGGTAATCCATCCAACAGGATCTCAACTGTTCCCCTGGTTCACCAAACGAGTAGTCATACCAAGCCAGCAACGGAATGATTGAGACATTCCGCTCGCGGAACGGTTGCATCGATGCACCGCTGGACTCGACAATAGCAGAAACGTCCTGAAGTTTCTGGAGGGAATCTTTTTCAGGCGCTTCGTGCAGAACCCAGAGGTCGTGGTTTCCGGGTACAAATAGCAGCTTCCTGAAACGCCTCGTCATCGTATTCAGGCACCAATCGAATAAAGGCAGTGAATCGGCGATATCGCCCGCGAGTATCAGAACATCATCGCAATAGTCGGTGGCGGATATGTTCGCAACCCACTTTCGATTAACGTCGTAATCAACGTGGACATCCGAGAGGGCAAAGATGCGCATGATACTTCAGTGTTATCCAGCCGCAGTGCATTAGAAAATAAAGTACGAGCTCGCACTAAATACAACAATAATGAGCTTCTAACGAAGCGATGATCCGATCAACCGATAAGACGTTTGTTTTACTTGCTGCCGCTGTCGAGCTTGCTTTAGCCAGCTCCTCGAAAGCCTGCTTTCTTCCTGGGGCGTGAGCTGGAAGATATAGCGTACCAGTAACTCAACCTGGTCCTGATCGTAGCCCTTCGACACGGACAGCATCATTGGTCCGTTGACCACCCAGCGGCCGTTCTCCTTGCGGAACAAACCGCTGGGCATTGCAGTTCCTGGACTGAACGCCTGCGGATCCACCATCCACTGCTTCACCCATCCGGGATTCAACCTTCCTTGAGCCAGCAAGAAGTTCGGTGCACTCGCCAGTTTATCGTGTGCGGGATCCCCAGTAGCATGGCACGTCACGCATGCGGTGCTCATCAAGGTACGCGCCGTATCGATTTCTTTCGCGGTCAACGGCTCCATCGGCTCGGGAATGGAAATGACCGGCTGGTGCGACATTGCCTTAAAGAACCGCACCAGAATCCGAATTTCATTGTCCGAAAAGCTGAAAGTCGGCATGCGTAGCTGCAGATACGATCGCACACCGTTGCGGTGAGTGTCGGTATCGCTCAAGGCTGGATTTTTCAAGAATCTGGCCAACCATTCGGGGCTGACCCTGGCGCCTTCCGTTATTAGTGAAGGCGGTAGCTGCTCTGGATGATCCTTGTAATACGGGACCGACATAACCACGGTCTGCTGTCCCGGCAGGATCTGGTGACAGCCCATGCAGTTGTATTTGCGGATCACCCACCACCCACGCTGGATGTCACCGCGCGCATCACTTGGCTTGTAGATGTATTCTTCCGGAAGCTGCGTCTTCTGGCTGCCTAGCAGGAACATTGTGAGCGCGCGCGTCTGGAGGGGGGCCAAGCGCGCGTTGGGCATGTGCGCTTTTTCCATAGGCTTCGCTGTGCTCGAGTCATATACGTTGGGCTCAGCCAACTCATGCTCGACGAAGCCTTTCAACGAATACCAAGGCTCCTTCGCGGGTCCCCCGGGCAGCCGCTCTTGATCTTCGTGAGCGGTTATGGGCTCCTTCCCCGACTCCGCCATGTGACGGACCGGCCCAAAATTCAGTTGTTCGACCCTCCTGCTGCCCTCATACGTCATGTCAGCTGCAATCGGGTCATCCTCTTCGAAGCCTGCAATTTCATGGCATCCTGCGCAGCCGTAGTACCGGACCCAGACCTTGCCTTGCTCCTTCAGCTTAGGATCGTCCAACGAGTCCTGCGGAAACGCATTAGGGTCCTTCTGCTTCAGGGAGACGAGATAAGTTGCGATGTCGCGTGATTCCTCCAGGGTCAACCGCAGGTTCGGCATCCCCGATTCTTGCTGTACTTGCATGATTTGACCGTCGTTCGGGCAGCGATCATGGTCAAGATCGAACTGGTACGGCAAACCGTGCTTGGCATAATCTTCCGGCCCAATGTCTTTCTTCTCCAGAGGACAGTACGGACGAATCCGCTGTCGTGGATTTTGTATCCACCGCACCAGGTAATCGTACTTATCTCTTTCGCCAGCTCGCGAAAAGGAAATCGTAAAAAAATTGCCGATTATTGGGCCTTCGCCTACTATCGTAAGGGTCGAAGGTATTGGACCAGAAAAGTTGGGCAGGTTCGGCTTGCGCACGGCGAGAGTGGGATCAGCCGCAATTCCGTGACAACCCAGGCAGCCGCGCCTCTCCACCAGCTCTTTTCCTCGTGCCGGATCACCCGGTTCCTGTTTGGCAATGGGATCCTGAATCCCCGCCTGCCACAGATATGCCGCTATGGCTCGCGCCTGCTCATAATTGGTCGCAGTTGGGCCCGTAGCTCGTCCCGACCCAGTGATGAAGAAAGGAAGCCAGTTGGGGTTCAGTTTTTGCCGGATTTCCTTGAAGTTATGCCCAACCTTCTTTTCCTCGCGCAGCAAGTCGCGTGTGCGCTGATCCAGTTGCTCCAGTTGAATGTCAATCTGGCTGTTATCCAAGTTCAGGTTTCTTACTTCCTGTCTCAGCCGGCGAGCGTCTTCGTCCGTCAGCGCCACGTCCGCCTGGCCCTGCTTGGACGTGATTTGGCGCAGGTTGTTTTTCTTCCGCTGCTCGAGCGTACGGGTTTGGGCGGCCACTGACTTCAACTCGTCCCGCTCGTCTTCAAATCCTGGATACCGATGACACCCCACACAGCCCTGCCGGTACATGTCTTTGGCTCGGTCGAGGGTATCTGCCAATTCGGTTGTGCCGGCCAGCACCCTGTCCGCCATATGGCAGGTTTGGCATCCGGTTTCTATGTATCCCTTGGGGTATAACGGCCTCGGCCAGTTTTTGTAATTGCCATGCGCCCGCTCTACGCTGGCCGTTTCGCGACCATTCCCTCCATGGCACAGGGTGCAACCGAACTTTGCAGGATCGTGGATTCGCAAGAGCTCCGGCCTGGGATGCGTCACAAACGCCCGCGCGTATTGGTCCGGTTTCTGATTCGGCAACGACATGGAGACCGGCGTCAACTCCAGCCCGGTCATGGTCAGGGACACGCCGATGTGACAGGTTTGGCATCGATCCACGAGGTTTGCGTCCGGCACGCTAATTTGTAGTTCGTTCAGGGCAGGCTTCCTATCGACGTACTTTTCCCTTAGCTTGTCCAGTTGATCTGGCGTCAGGTCTGTCATCCGGGCGGAGATGAAGGCGTTGGCCACATCAAGGGCGTCCTGAGAAGGCTTCATCAGCGCGTCCAGTTGCCGGGCCAAGTCGTCTCTTTGCTTTTTCAGGTCCCGATATATTTTCTCCCATTCCTCATAATCTATCTTGTTACTTGGATCCCGGAAGTTGACGAAAACCATGCGTACCGGGCCCAGTTGCTTATCGACCTCATCGAGCTTCACCTTGAGCCCCTTCGCCTGTACGTCCTCCTGTTGGACCAGTTGCTTGTACGTCGCGTACAGCCTCTGGTACTCCGGGTCATCCTTGATTTTTTCCTCTTCGATTTTCTCTTCCGCTTCGGTCGAACGCACTTCGACCTTGCTCAAATAAGCGCTAAACCGGTGCGCGAACTCTCGCTGATATTTCGTCTGAGGCGACACTTCGCGCCAAAGCGCCCAGAAAAGTATCCCGAGCAGTGCCACCGCAATAAGGTAATACCCCACTTTCGGCAGCCTCGAATTTCGTTCATGCGTCATTTCGTCCGCCACGGAATCCCTCCCATTTCTCTTGTCAAGCAAAATCGGCGCGCTCACCCAGAATGCCTATCGGCCTCTGACGAAAAACAACCTGCGGGCTCAACGGTCCTTGCTAAGGATTGCCTACCACGCTCGGCAGGCGTTCTGGCGTACCATCTTCTGACCTGCTTTGCAACCAAAAGCCTTGGCGAAATCGGGATTGTTTTGCAGCGTGCCGTTGACACGGAAGCGCCCAGGCGAATGGGTGTCTGTTTTCGCGAGCAGGCGCTCGATTTCATCGGTGCGGTTTTCGCACCAGATTTGGGCAAAGCTCAAGAAGAACCGCTGCTCCGGAGTGAAGCCCTCTTTCTTTTCAGTAGCGGCCTTTCTGCCTTTTCCGGCGTTCCGAAAGGCCAATAGGGCAATGCGCGCGCCGCCATTGTCAGCAGTGTTTTCACCCAGAGTCAAGTGACCATCAAGGTGAATGTCATCCAGAGGGGTAAAGGAGCTGTATTCGTCGGCAAAGCATTCTGTCCGTCGCTCGAACTCATTGCGATCGGCATCCGTCCACCAGTTTCTCAAGTTCCCCTCAGCATCGAACTTACTGCCCTGATCGTCAAAGCCATGGGTCAACTCGTGACCAATCACCATGCCACTGGCGCCAAAGTTCACGGCATCGTCTTCAGATTTATCAAAGAAAGGAGGCTGCAAGATGCCGGCAGGGAAGTTGATATCATTTTCCGAGAAATTGTAATAAGCATTGACGGTGGGTGGACTCATTGTCCATTCTGTCTTGTCCAGCGGCTTGCCGATTTTGTCGATATTGTACTGGCGATCGAAAGCGCTGGCCCGGTGCACATTGCCCAACAGATCGCCACGAAGGATTTTGATATCGCCGTAATCGCGCCATTTATCGGGATAGCCGATCTTGTTGGTAATCGCCTTGAGCTTGAGCTCTGCCTGGGTCTTGGTTTCAGCCGTCATCCAGGACAGTTCGCGGATGTCGATTGCCAGTGCCCGCTCTAGGGCATGAACCATCTTCAGCGTGCGCTGTTTGCCTTCCGCGCCGAAATGCTGGTCCACATAGAGTCGCCCCAGAGCCTCACCGAGAAATCGGTTTGTCGACTCCACACAGCGTCTCCAGCGCGGCTGGAGCCTCTGCTGCCCGTTCAGGTAGCGTCCAAAGAAATCGAAATTCTCCTGCACAAAGGCTTCGGAGAGATAAGGAGCAGAGGAGCGGGTTGCTTGCCAGCGCAGATAGGATTTCCAGTCATCCAGGGTGATAGATTCGAGGGCGACATTTACTTTCTCAAAGAAATCGAGAGGAATAACGTTGACTTCAGTAAAAGAAGGTGCACCGGTGGATTGAAAGTAACGCTGGAATTGAAAATTGGGAACAAGAGTCGCGAGCTCAGTGACGCGCATCTTGTGATCGCGATTCTTAGGATCGCGCATTTTGACGCGATCAAAGCTGGCCTCTGCAAGTCGCGTTTCGATCTTCATTACCGCCTGGGCTTCTTTCCCGGCTGAGGCGTCATCATCACCAACTAAATGAAATGTTTTGGCCAGATGTTCCTCATATTTGGTTCGGATCTGCTGGGATTTCGCGTCCTGATTTATGTAATACGAGCGGTCAGGCAGTCCCAGTCCGCCTTGTATAACATTCGCTATCTCCAGAGTGGCATTATGCAGATCGGGCCGGGCCTCAAAGTCGAAGAGCAAGCCGTCAGCCGAACCCATATATCCCCACGGGCCAGTCTCCAATCCATGTGCGTTCAGGTAACCGATCGTATCGATGAGTTGTTCCTTGCTGGAGACAGCGGCGATTCGCTCCAGCATCGGCTTAAGTGGAGCGATTCCCTTGGAGTTAGCGGACTGTTCGTCCATGCAGGAGGAGTAAAAGTCGCCAATCAGCTTTGTGATGGGGTCGCGTTTGGGATTGTTAACAGAGGCTTTCTCCAGAACGGTATGCACTAAATGGACGTTATACTCGGCCAACTCGTTGAATCTACTCCACCGAGACTGGTCAGGCGGAATGGGATCGTTCTTGCGCCAGCCGCCACAGGCATACTGGTAAAAATCTTCGCAGGGATCGACAGACCGGTCTATGTTGCCCACATCCAGAGACCTTGGTGGCGACGTTCGCTCGGAGGTTGCGTCCGCCACCCGGTCAGATGAGGCACTTTCTGCGATCTGCTGAGGCGCAGACACTCCAAACAGGATGCCGGTAATGATCACAAAAACATTCACCGTAAGACTTTTTCCAGTGAGCATTTCATCTGGTCCCTCGACCAATTAGTCTCTTGATAATGGTTCCCGGCAGCTTTAGGGGCAAAACAGCATCGATGTGTAAGGCCCGCGCCAACCGGTCAAGCCACAGAGATTCTGTCATATCGCCAATAGGTTTATATCTATTCCTACGAAGTGCGAGCCTCTTCACTTGTAAAGAAATATGCACCCACTGCAACAACTGTGAGAACGATCGCACTCCACACAAATAGACGTCTGATCCCTAGTCTTTGCGCCAAATAGCCTGAAAGTAGCAGCCCTAGTACCTGCGCAAACCCTGACAAGGAAATAAAGCTGCTACCGACGCGACCCCGCATCTCTGGCGGGGTTTCCTCTTGCCACAGGGTCTGCGATGCAACGAGCACCCGCGCAATCGCAAAGCCCATGGTCAAATATCCGGCTGCCAATACAGGTATATTTGAAAATATTCCTATAAATGCCGCACCCAAGCCAACGGTGACCAACCCCTGCAGTACAGCACCTGTCTTACGCGTGTTGCGGGCCATACGGGTGATATGTAAGGTGCCCAGGAGCAGACCGACACCGAACATGGAACTCACGATTCCAAACGTGACGGAGCCGGCTGACAACACATCGCGAATGTAAATCGAGATTAACGGACTGAAAGAGCTGAGAACGAACACAGCCATTGCCATAGCGGTGAAGACGAAAGTCAGTTCTCGATGAATAAATATGAATTTGTTTCCTTCGAACAGATCAAATGCGAGAGCTCGCAACGTCTTCTCGCGACTGCCAGTGTTACGGACAATCGCTAGCGTGGATAACATGGCTCCAGAGAACAGGAAGCTTAGTGAATCCAGGTAAAAACATGCTTTTTCGGTAAGCCACGCCACCAGTAAGCCAGCCAGCGCAGGAGACAATAGTCTGACCGTGTACAAGGCTTGGGACATCCGCGCATTGGCCGCAAGCAGCCCATCCTTCGGCACCAGTATCGTCAAGGCGACGGACTGCGCGGAGCTGAAGAGGCTGGATACAACAGCCAAAATCGCAAAGATTAGACAGATCTGGCGCACATCCGTAACGACGACCAAAAACAGCACAAGGACGGCACGTATCAAATCGCTGCCAATCATGACTTGCTTCACATTCCAATGATCGATGAGCACGCCGGCGAAAGGCGCAAAGATGGCCAAGGGAAGAGAGTACGCCAATATAACTCCTGTGGCTTGAGTGGCGGTTCCATGGAGGCGAAATGTAATCAGGCTTAGAACGCCGAAAAGGGACAGCAGGTCGCCGAAGATACTTACAAGGTGCGCCACCCAAAGCCTGATAAAAGGCTTCCGCACCTGGACGTCAACGAGAGATGCAATCGCGGCCACAGTTACACCGAGGAGCTGTTCAGATTACTTTCGGTAGGACTAGCATTCCCGACGTTTTACAAAGAGGGATTCAATCAAAGTACCATCGCATCAATGCCAGGGCTTTGTTCTTCAATCGGCAGCGGCGATACCCATCGGCAGCTCCACGACCCGGCAAGTCTCGAGAAAAAAGTCCCTGGTCTTCCGCAGCATGTCCTCCATCTGTTCCTGTCTGAAGACGCTGGTGCAGAAAAGTGCCTGGATATGAAGTTTGTCTTCCAACACAAAGAAGCGAAAGCCACGATCGTAATCCTGCCGCTGCTCGGTAAACTCCAGCAATGCATATAATCCGTCGATACATATCTGAAAGTGATCCTCAGGCAATGGTCGTGGACTAATGTCACCCAGACAATTGAAGGCAATACATTGGGACCAATCCTCAACGGATTCCAGCTGTGGGCCAAGCTCATGGTTCATGTAGCGCAGCAGACCAAAATGCTCTCTCTTGTTCGAATAGGTGCGGTGCTGCCGAAGGATGGCATCAAGAAAGGCATCGTTCGCATCTTCCAGCTCCAGGTCGAAAAGCGCAGGATACTGCACAGAGAACCAACCCAAGCCACGGGTAAGATCAAGTCCTTCAGTTCCTGCCTCGCGGCCATTGGCCGTCATTCTGACTAAGACATTTGCTGCATGAGAGCACTTTCGATAACCCATTAGAAGCGAGGCCAGACAAAGCTCTTCCAGAGTCGATTTGTTTTCGGAGATCCAAAAATAAGCGAATGCCGTTTCAGTCTCACTTAGTACTGTGGTGAGAGATTGGACGTTTCGCGCCGCTCCGTTCTCACACGCTGGCGCAAGCGATTTTTGAGGGTGGTTGGCAGTCGGAAAATGATTCATCCAAAACTCACATTCCCGAGTCACTTGTTCCTGATACGCGAGCCGGAACAGATGTTCCGCCCACTCGGCAACGATCACGTCACGCGGGAACTGAAGCCTTCGGTTCTCCCGAGCATGCTGATAACACAGCTTGAGATTAGTAAGGAACGTAAAGAATGAAAAGTTGTCCGTTACAAGATGGTCAGTGACCCAAACCAAATATTTAAGCCTGCCAGCGCTCCTGACCAAACCAATCTGAACAAGTGGGCCGGACAAAATATTCAGATCCTTCTCCAGATCACGTGCAAGTTGCAGCAACAATCGGCGCATCTCGCGATCATCTCCGAAGTGGCTTACCTCCAGCGGCCTTATGGGAGCAGCGCAAACCTCCGGACAGTAGTACTGCCTCCATTCTCCAAGTGGATTCTGGAATCGCAGGCGGAAAACATCCTGGGCGCACCAGTTTTGCAGGGCTTGCCTAAGAACCTGCTCATCAACATCGTGATGAATTTCCATAAATGAGGGCACTGCATCTCGACAACTGCTGTCATTCGCAGGCTTGCGCCCGATGAGCATAGCCTGGATCGGCAGCAGAGGAAAGGTACGCGCCGGTAAATCTGATGGACTAACTTTCGGTCTGACGCGCTGGCTCAATTGGAAGATGGTCCGATTATCGCGAAGCTCACGCATTGAACAATCGAAGGACGCCACAGCGAGACGGTTAACCAATTGCAGCGCAAGGACTGAGTGTCCCCCCAATTCAAAGAAATCATCATGAATGCCGATGTGATCCACACCCAACACCTCCGACCAGATCTCCGCCATGCGGCGCTCAGTTTCATCTCGAGGAGCAACGTAGTTTGGATTCGCGCTCGATGCGCTATTCCCATTGCCATCCACTTGATGATTCGTGATCTCTGATTTCAGAGCTGCTGGCTGAGTGGGGATCATTTGCGGGACAGGCATTTCATAGCGTTCCTGCGCAAAAGCGTACGTGGGAAGAGGTACGCGTCTTAGTCGTCTATCGGCATACACGTCTTCCCATACGATATCTGCGCCCTTAACCCAGGCCGTGGCGATCTGTCCCAGTTGATCCTTGGCCAACGAGGCACCGTTTCCGTCCAGGATTGAACGGGGCCGATGAGCATCTTCTGAGTGCCGAGTAAAGATATCGTTTCGTGCCAGCGCGGGCCCGTCGGAAACATGCGCCAGATAAAATTCCAGCTTTCTGACAAGTTCCTGTTTCGACGAAGCCAAAACCGCCAAACGCTGTTCAAATGGCTCGCGGCCAATCTGCAACGTTCGAGCGATGGACTTCGGTCCAATCGAACTGGAACGGCTACTCTGCAAATAGTGGATGAACTTTTCCACATAGCTATCGAGAGATGTTCGCTGCCTGGCGGAGAAGACAAATATCAATGAGTTGTCAGGGCTTTGAGGGAGGCCTTCGTCGCCAGGACTTTCAGGTGCAGAGTACTCTTCGATCAACAGATGCGCATTCACGCCACCAACGCCATAACTGTTGAGACTAGCTCGACGCGGTAAGGGACGGGCTTTATCGTCCGTGATAGGGTTCCAGATCTGATTGGCAGCGGAAATTACAAATGGGCTGCCCTCGATTGCGATGCGAGAATTGAGTTGTTCAAATCCTAAAATACCTGGAAGCACTCGCTCACTCAAAGCCATCACTACCTTAATGAGGACACACATCCCCGAAGCCACCTCTGGATGCCCCAGATTGGGTTTGAGGCTGCCAATGTTGCATGTGCCGGCCGGCAGATTTTGCTTCGACTCCGACACAAGCTGGGTGTAGGCCGCCTTGAGCGCTTCCATCTCCAAAGCATCACCCATTGGGGAAGCTATGCCGTGCGCTTCAATGTATCGAACGGACCTTGGATCAACCCCGGCCTGTCTGTACGCCTGCAACATAGCTTCTTTCATTCCACTTACGCTGGGGGTGGTAATGGACAGCCCACTACCGCCGTGACACATGCCGCTGCCTTTGATCACCGCGTAAATGTGGTCGCCTGATGCGATGGCGTCGTCCAAAGGTTTAATCAGCACTACTCCCACAGATTCGCTGCGAACATAACCATCTGCACGCTCGTCAAAGCTACGCACATGTCCGGCGCGACTCAGAAAACCGATAGCGGCGATGTCCTTAAATCCAGCGGGATTGTTGAGGATCTGCACGCCACCAACAATCGCCTGTCTGCAATCGCCCATACGGATGGATTGAATAGCACGATGCAAGGCAAGAAAACTGCTCGAGCAGCTCGTGTCATACGTCTCACTAGGACCTAATAAATTAAGGTGATAGGAGATGCGGTTCGCGGCGATGGAGCCTACCGTACCGAGTCCGATAATCCTATCGAATTCGTGCATATTTTCACTATGGAATGCACCGCTCGATGAGAAAGCGATGAAAACACCTGTCTTATCCAGGCGCAAAGCTGCTCTCGTGTAACCAGCGTCTTCCATTGCTTCCCATGCGCATTGGAGCAGTAACCGCTGCTGCGGATCCATGAGTTTTGCTTCACGAGGCGAAATGTCGAAGAAGCGGGAGTCAAATTTGTCGACATCCGACATAAAGGCGCCCCACTGGACTGACGGACTTCTCGGATCATCTGGACTATCGAAGACTTTCTGCCAATCCCATCGATTCCTTGGTATTTCACCAATGGAGATAACGCCGGCTTTTATGTTGGCCCAGAATTCATGGATGTCGCGGGCACCGGGAAACCTTCCACTCGCTCCTACAATGGCCATAGCCGCACCTGAGGTGCGCATGTGTTCGTCTGCGGCGACCGATGGACTTATAGTCTGTACTAGAGACGGTTGAGGAGACTTACAAGACAACTCGCTGAGGTTCTGAACGACGCACTGCTCCTGCTCTGGAGTAAAGCCCATTGGAATACAAAAACGCGCACAATCGTTCAACGAGGAGCCCTTCTGATTTCCGGGCAGATGAACACCGCCGCGAATCCCAGTCTTCTCCCAAAACCATCGTAAGAATGATTCACTGGCGTATTTCCGACTCTCATATCCTGGAATTTGCCGCACTGGCACTACAACACAATGCGCCACAGCCGGACTCACGCAGGGGATTCCTGCCTGTTCCATGGCTCTCCTGATGTTTTTTGTACTTTCAATCTGGGCAATACAGGAGTTTTCAACATAATCAAGCTGGCGGAAACCTTCTCCTACTATTCCATGCTCGATTTGACTGATGTAACCGCCTTCCATGCGGGCGAACTCGCGAATCCTCATCATGAAGTCATCGTGCCTGCTACTGACGATGCCACCCATGTTGATCCCAAACTCCTTGGAAAGGCTGCCGACAATGCAATCCGCGTGACCAACAACTTCACGGACGATACTCCATACCGTCCTCTCCCCATAGCCCGGCTCATGATTCCGAATCAAGAGAGCGTTCTTCACAATTCTCGTAATGTCCAAAACCAGCATGAGGCCGTGCTGAGCAGCCAAAGAGGCGGTCTGCTGCAGTTGAGCCATCGACACAGGATGCCCACCGCTGGCATTATTGCCGAGCTCTAGGAAGATCATTTTGACCGTTCCGTGGTGGCGGTTCAGACAATCCTGCAACGCTTCGAGGTCAATGCCACCGCGGAATACTTCAGAATGATTGAGATCATAGACCCTTGGGTCTGGTGCCTCGATTAGATGAAAACCATAATTTACAAGATGGTGTATAGCAGTTTCGAAAAGAAGGTTGGTGACGACTTTCCCATTGTTTGCAGCGGCGGCCTGGAAGAAAAGCTTTTCTGCCGTTCGCCCGAGAGGCGTTAGGTGGATCTGCGAGCAACCCAAAACACCGCGAATCACCGGCTCGTAGTCGCGGGTACTCTCGATCTGTTCGGTCAATTGGAGGACTCGGTTCTTGGTATTGTGGCTGCGAAGATAAACCCAGGAATCGGAGATCATGTCCACGCGCACGTCATTGGGAGAAATCTTCGTCACGTCAAAAAACCGATCGGCACTTTGCGGTTGTTGTTGCGGTGCGGCTGGTTCGGTCCTCTCGATACCTATTCGGGTGGGTGAAGAAGTAAGCTCGCTCAGTAATTTCTGGATCTCCGTAAAAGGCACGCCCTTTTCCATGAACATGCTGAGGAAACGAATGATGACGTCGGGTTTGGTTTCTGAGGGCCGATAAAGACAACTAACATCACTAACTGGCTGGAACTTGTTCTTAAACCTGTAGTTCTTTTCTCCCAGTTCAAACACTTTGCTCAGAAATGTGTCTTTTTCTTTCATATCAGCGAGCAATGCCTTCCCCGCCTGGTCACTTCCCTGGGTATGGTCGATAACTCCCCAGGTCATACCCAAGCTGAAATACTGGCATCCTTCGTTCCTGAGGCATTTGATGATTTCAACGACCGCATATTCAATTCCGCCGATTGGCATGTCTGGACTGTAGTATTCCTGGTCCATCAAGTATCCATCCCCAGGAGTCCCAGTGATCAGCAAAACATTCTGCAGTGCACCCTCGAGATAGGTTAGGAACATGCGATAGCGACACCGCCACGTACCATCCTTGAGTTCGGAAATGAATGGCTTTACCGAATGAACAAATTTCTTGTGCTCGCACCACCGTGAAATCACATCCACAATTTGCGTCCTAGTCTCATCCGTCAAGGTTGTGCATTCACGGGTTGTGCATTCACCGGCCTGAGCAAAACGGTTGACAACATAACGGAGCTTGCGGCTCCCTCCCCCAGACAGATCAAAATCGGCCAGGTTATGAACGACCTGCACAACTCCTATGGGAACAGAGACCCAGCCATTCGCCTCTTCCCTAGCTCTATCTGGGGGAACAAACGACCAGTAACAAATTTGATATCCTTTCGACCGCCCAAATTCAGTTAGTTCCCGCAACAGTTCGGACTCGCCACCTGTAGCGCCCTGATAGCACGTGACAAAGAGCATTTTGTCTTCATCGAGGAAGGCATGGATGAAGGCATTCTTGCTTCGCGAAATGTAGAACCAAGGCCACAAGTCGAACAGGTACGATCCCAGAAAAGCCTCGCCTGCGATGGATTCGAGCAATTCCTTGTGAGCGGGAGTCAATTGGGACTTTGAAACCAGCTCTCCGTGTCCGGCTAGTTCTGAAGCCAAATGGGTTGACTGCACACGATTAGCTTGCGCTGCGATCGATGGCGTTCCTCTATCAGGCTCTATGCTGAGATCGCGCTGTGGCTTGTCTCGAGATTCAGCACGTGGTTGTACGACTGCCTTGCGGGTATGAGGGGCTGAAACCTTTTCGGTCAGCAACTCTTGAAGTTGCTCCCTATGATTTTCCAGCAGGTAATTTGTGAGTTCGGCGATATTTTGATACTGGAAGAACAATGTCTTGGGCAGAGCACCCACTGCCTTTTCGATCTCGCTCGTAATATCAGCCACCATGAGGGAGTCTATGCCATAGGACGAAAACGACTTATGATTTTGAAATTGCGCAACTGGAATCTTTAATACGCCCGAACAGGCCTGTTTGATGAACGTGCTCGTCCGATTCCACAATAATAATGATGTGAGGGATCCAGACGTATCGGCACTATGGGGCTGAACGATAGGACTGACCAATGGAGCTACCACCTCGCCCACCTTTTTGTTACTGGCGGTCGACGGCTCCGAAGGTGTGGGTATTTCTGTAGGGATTGTGATTCCGAGAGCACTGGCAATCTTGTGATGATTCCCACTTAAAACCAGTAGCTGACTGGAACCATACTGGAGACATGCGTCAAAAGCCTTGAGCCCACCAAGGGTTGATATGGCCTTCAGCCCAAACTTCTGCTCGACGATCTTCTGCAGCGATTCGGGAACTTTCATGCTACCCTGTTGCCACAGGGGCCAGTCGATGGCCGTACTTTTTCCGTGCCTTTTCCCAACACCGACTAAGCCGTCGCGGTAGGTGCAGTAGGCATCCATAAAAGCGTTGGCGGCGGCATAGTCGGCCTGGCCTATATTGCCTAACGCTCCTGCGCTGGAGGCAAAGGCAATGAAATGCTTCAGTTTGCAATCCTTGGTAACTTCATCGAGGTGCACTAATCCTGCCACTTTAGGAGCTAGGACTTTTTCTATTTCGTCCACATTTTTATTGAGGATGAAATTATCGTGAATCACACCGGCAGCATGGATAACACCGGTAAGTGAGTGCCCTTGATTGGCAATTGTGCCCACAAGCTTTTCAACGTCTGCCCTGCTGCTGCAATCCGCTTGCAGATAGGTAGCGGCGGCTCCTACTTGCGTGAACTCCTGCACCGTCCTGTTTGTCTCGGGACCGAGAGCCGATCGGCCCGACAAAAACAACCTTATTCCGCGAGCACCCGATGCCAGATGCATGGCCACCAGCCGCCCCAGCCGGCCTGCTCCCCCGGTGATTAATACACAATCGGTTGCATCCCAAACAGAGGGCTGCTCAACAATGTGAGATGCCTGCTCCCAATCGCGCTGCTCGCGAACCCCTGTCCTGTACCGCACACAAACATCGAATTGCTGCGCGTTTTGCTCCAGTCGATCCACCAACAATTGAGGAGCGTCCGCTTTGGACATGGCAATAATCTGACCGACAACCCTTGGGTTTTCTTGCTTAACCGTGCTCAACAGAGCTCCCAACCCGAAAAACACCTGTTCGATGTTTTTCAAGGGGACAGCCACCTGAACCAAAACTTTTTCCTTTGGTTTTTCGAGCAGGATTGCTTTCAAGCTTGTGAAAATCGATTGCGCATGGGCAAGATAGCGGGACTCAATTGGTAATTGCGCGGACGGCAGCAAGATCGAGGGGCACGCGAGGCGTTGATCTAGGGCACTTTTCACAGTCTGATCAAACTCGACCGCGATTACGATTCTGCTGCCGTAATGAACGGGCTCAGACCTTGGGACTATCTCAGTCGCCTTCCAAACTGGTTGCAAGATCAAAGGCGCAGAGCCATCAGTTACTCCACTCATATCATGCGCAACAGGTTGCGAGATGGAAGAGCTCGCAGTCCGAAAAACCAGCTTGTGAAACGCAACGCAAACCTCACCGTTATCGTCGCAAAGGTCAATATCAATTTCGGGAACCTTCTCCGCAGGGCCGCTGCCGTGGCTGAAGCGAACATGAGCCAGCATGGAGGGCGAAAGCTTGCCATGAATGGTGAGCTCACTGAGGGCATAGGGCAGGCCCATCACGCCGGATGATTGGTCATCCTCGATGCCCAAACCGATGCTCGCCTGCAACGCTCCATCGATCAGACTGGGGTGGAGGACAAAATCACTGGCAGCCTTTTCAACATCTTTGGGAAGAACCAGCCTGGCGAACAACTCGCCTTGACCGATCGACACGGATTCAATTGTTTGAAACGAAGATCCGTAATGGGCACCATGCTTCTCGAAAATCCGATAGCAGTCATCCTTGCCGAGTGTCCTTCGATTGCAGCGGCGTTCGATGCCCTCAAGATCAATTCTCTTAGCCTTCAGCCATGGTCCAGTGACGAGGAAACCCTCGGCATGGGCGCCCGATTCCGTTTCCCCAGCGAATACCTTGAAGGAGATCTGGTTCTTGTCTGGGAGCAAACAGATGACAACCTTCTGGGGAGTGTTGCCCACAATGATGGGCTTGATCCAGGCTACGTTTTTTATCCCGCAGATCGTTTGCTTAGCAGCTAGCTCACCTGCGATCCGCGCCATTTCCAAGTACGCCACCCCAGGCAGCACCGACTCATCCTGCATCCGGTGATCTCTGAGGAAGAACTCGTTGCCTTGAAGCTGCGAGGTAAATTGCTGCCTCGTAAAATCCGAGGTGTTTTCGTGGACCATCGTGTGCAACCTATCACGCGTTCTTGCCTCTGGAATCTCCTGCGGTTCCGGGACCCAATATCGTTCGCGAGCAAAAGGATACGTGGGCAGCGATATCCGCCGGGGCTTGCTCTCCTCGTACAGTAACTCCCACTCCACTTCCAGCCCCTGCGCCCATAACTCACC
>Ga0181525_10001715_pt1 | contig 18499 bp, 14 predicted proteins | sample PEATcosm2014_Bin_48_FD_121100 | JGI IMG/M metagenome (GOLD analysis project Ga0181525, IMG submission 121100) | Peatland microbial communities from MTU Mesocosm Facility, Houghton, MI, USA - PEATcosm2014_Bin06_10_metaG | ecosystem: Environmental > Terrestrial > Soil > Wetlands > Peat | place...
GGACGACGCGCTCGAGCGCGTGCAGGACGTCTTTCGCAATGAATTGCGCGGTACCGGCCTGCTGTACATCGGGCACGCAGCGCAGTCGCACGATCCCTTGTTCTCGCGCGTGCTGCACCTGGTGCATGCCGATTCCAGCGATGCGCGCGCCAGCCGGGCGGTGCAGTCATGATCCGTGCCCTGCGAAGCTTCGTCCTGGCACCCGCCCCCGCCGCGGTCGTCGCCGTCGTTTTCGTCGCGGCGGCGGGCCTGTTCCTCGCGCCGGCGCACGCGGACGACCCGCTGCTGGACTTCCAGCCGCCCACCCGGGAATTCGGACCGGAAATGGAAGCGCGCATGCGCGACCTTGCCGCGCGCATCCTGCCCGTGTACCAGGAGAAGGATCAGCCGCGCTTCCTCAATCGGCTGTCCGCGTTCCAGGCGGTGGCGGGCAACTGGGAAGCCGCGGAATCCACGCGCAACACGTTGCGCGACCGGCGCCGCGCGGCCACCCCGGTGCAGCCGGTGCTCGACGCACATGGGGAAGCCGATCTGTTCGATATCTACGTGCACGCGCGCGCCGCGGAAATCGCGCAGAAACTCACTTTCGCGCACGCCTTCACGCAGACCTTCCGCGACACGATCGGCCGCATGGGCGACCGCGAGGCCTACGCGCTGACCAGCGTGCATGCGCCTTTCCCGGTGGCCCAGATGCACGAACTCCAGTACGCCTTCGAACGCATGCGCGCTGCCCCCCGCATCTCGCTCGCGGACGCGCAGCAGGTCGTCTGGAATTACTTTTCGTACGAGGCCCACCGGCGCATGGCGGCGCTGCTGCCTTCGCTTGCGGAAGAGGACGAGGAGCGCCGCTACCTGATGGAGAGCAAGGTGCAAATTCGTACCGTGGGGCATGCCTACGTCGACGCGGTCATCGTGCGTCCGCGCGCGGCGGCGACGCCCTTGCCTGCCCTGCTCGAGTTCTCGATCGACCCGGCATCGCATGCGGCGGCTATGGAGAGCGCGGCCCACGGCTACGTCGGCATCGTCGCCTTTACGCGCGGCCGCACGCAGGTCCCGTCCGAAACCGTGCCGTTTCGCTTCGATGGCGAAGATGCGCGCGCGGTGATCGAATGGATCGCCAAGCAGCCGTGGAGTGACGGACGCGTGGGCATGCAAGGCGATCGATACAGCGGCTTTGCCGCGTGGGCCGCGACGCGGGCGCTGCCGGCCGCGTTGCAGGCGATCGCCACCAGCGATCCGATCGCGCCGGGCATCGATTTTCCGATGCAGGGCAACATCTTCTGGCCCGAGTCGTATCGCTGGCTGGTCGACTGGTTGTCGTGGCCCGGGGCGCCACATGCCCTGGACGATGCCGGCTGGCGTTCCTTGGAGCGCGCCTGGTACCACACCGGCTCGCAGTGCGCAGCGCTGGGGGAAATGAACGAGTGGCCGATCCCCACCTTCGACAACTGGCTCAATCATCCCGCCTACGACGCGTACTGGCAGGAAATGGCACCCTCGAGCGAGCAGTTCGCGAAGATCCAGATTCCGGTGCTCACCATGACGGGTTACTTTGCCGATGGTGCGCCGGGCGCGCTGTTCTACCTTTCCCGCCACGAGAATTTCGACGCCACCGCCAACCACACGCTGGTCGTTGCCCCCTACGACGATTGGGCCCTCGCGCACGGGCCGGTCGAAGCGGTACGTGGCTATCGCGTCGATCCCGCGGCCTACGTGGACCCGCGCGAGCTGCGCTACGCATGGTTCGATCACATCTTCAAGTCGCTCGCGCTTCCCGCAGTGCTGTCGGATCGCGTCAACTATGCCGTGATGGGCCCGGGAGAATGGCGCCACGCGCCATCGATCGCCGCGATGGCCAACGACAACCTGCGGCTGTACATCAGCACGGACGCGCAAGGCCGCGGCGCGCTGACGCCGCAGATTGCCACGGCCGGCCAGAACTTCATTCCACAAACGGTGTATCTGGCCGACGATCGGGAAGAGGCCTGGATGCGCCCGGACACGATGATCCTGGACGACGCCCCGTTTCGCGACAACGTGGTCTTCTTCAGCGCACCGCTGGAACAACCGCTGGAGATCAGCGGCATCGTCACGGGCGATCTCAACATCCTCTTCAACAAGCGCGACGCCGATTTCCATATTGCCCTGTATGAATTCCGCAGCGACCGCAGCTACGTGCCGCTGTTCGACCCGCCCATCGAGTTTCGGGCGAGCTACGGTGAGGATCGGGCGCATCGCCATCTCCTGCACCCGGGCATACGCCTGAACGTGCCCTTCCGCGCCGAGCGTCTCACCAGCCGGCGCCTGGACACGGGCAGCCGGCTCGTCGTCGCCATCGGAGTGAACAAGTCACCCGATCGCGAGACGAACTACGGCAGCGGCAAGGACGTGCGGGTGGAAACCGCGGGCGACGACGGCACTGTCCCCTTGAACATCCGCTGGTACCGCGAAACGTATGTTGACTTGCCGGTGCGCAAATGAGGCGCTCGCACGCCACTATGATGTTCGGGATGCCAAGCAAGGAATCACTGGGATGAGTCGAATCGACGATTTGATCGGACGCATGACGCTCGCCGAAAAGCTCGGCCAGCTGACCATGACGGCGGCGGGACATACCGTGACGGGCCCGGTCATTGCCGGGGACTCGACCGACTCCATCAAGGACGGCACGATCGGCAACCTGCTCAACCTCATCGGAGCGGGTCCCGTGCACGACATGCAGCGCCTGGCCGTCGAGCAGTCGCGACTCGGCATTCCGCTGTTGATCGGGCTGGACATCATTCACGGGCATCGCAGCCTCTTCCCGATTCCATTGGGCGAGGCGGCGCTCTTCGACCCGAAGGCCTGGGAAGCCAGTGCACGCGAAGCAGCCAAGGAGGCGGCGGCGGACGGCTTGCACATGACCTTCGCACCGATGCTCGATGTTTCGCGCGACCCGCGCTGGGGCCGTACGGCAGAGGGAGCGGGTGAAGATCCCTGGATGGCGGTGGAAGTCGCGCGCGCGAAAGTCCGCGGTTTCCAGGGACCGGACCTGGCGGCCGCGGATTCGCTTGCCGCCTGTGCAAAGCACTTTTGCGCCTATGGCGCCGTGACGGCGGGGCGCGAATACGCTCCGGTGGACATCTCGGACCGCACCGTCCATGAGGTCCACCTGCCTGCATTTGCGGCGGCGGTGGCGGCGGGCGTCGCTACGTTCATGCCGTCGTTCACCGATCTGGCGGGTATACCGATGACCGTGCATGTCCCTCTGCTTCGACACTGGTTGCGCGACGAGCAGGGCTTCAACGGGGTGATCGTCAGCGACTACAACGCCATCCGCGAATTGCTCAAGCATGGGGTCGCGGCGGACATTCCGGAGGCGGCGGCACTTTCGCTCAAGGCCGGCGTGGACATCGACATGATGGCCGACGCCTATCGCCACGGATTGCCGGTGGCTCTGGAGCGCGGGCTCGTGACGATGGATGACATCGACACCTCGGTGCGCCGCGTCCTCGCCTTGAAGGAGGCCTTGGGCCTGTTCGACGATCCGTATCGGCGTGGCGCGCGTGCGGAAGCCCCGGAGGCAATTGCCAGCCGGCGCAAGCTGGCGCGCGCGATCGGCGCCCGCTCGCTCGTTTTGTTGAAGAACGAGAACAATGCGCTGCCGCTGCGCAAGGATGCGCGGCGCGTTGCGCTCATCGGCCCGCTGGGCGATGCGCCGGCCGAAATGCGCGGCACCTGGTGGGCGGCCGGCGTGGCCGAAAATCACGTAAGCGTCCTTCAGGGCATGCGCGCGGGCTTGCCCAACGCCGAAGTCCGTCACGCCCTGGGCACGCCGATCGACGGCGACGACGAATCGGGAATTCCGGCGGTCTTCGAGCTGTGCTCCTGGGCCGACACGGTCGTCCTGTGCCTGGGCGAAAAGGCGACGATGTCGGGCGAAGCCGCAAGCCGCGCCGACCCGGATCTGCCGGGCAGGCAGCGGGTACTCGCCCAGGCCGTGTTCTCGGCCGTGCACGCACGCGACCTGCCCGTCACCGCCGTGCTGTTTTCCGGGCGTCCGTTGATTGAGCCGCACCTTTTCGAGAAGGCCGATGCCGTTGTCGCCGCCTGGGCGCCGGGTTGCGAGGCGGGCAACGCGGTTGCCGACGTGTTGACCGGCCGTGTTTCGCCGAGCGGGCGCACGCCGATTTCGTGGCCGCGCACGGTCGGCCAGGTGCCGGTCTTTTACGGCGAGCGCCCGACCGGCCGGCCGCAGAATCCCAAGGATTACTTCACGAGCAAGTACCTCGACGTACCGAACGAACCTCTGTTCCCGTTCGGCTTCGGCCTGAGCTATGGACGCTTCACCTTCGAGAACCTGCAAGTCGGCCCGGAGCGGGTAACGGTGCGCGACACCGTGACCGTGCAAGTGGACGTGCGCAACGAAGGCGGGCATGCGGCGGAGGAAACGGTCTTCGTGTTTGCCCACGACCTCGTCGCCAGCGTCACCCGGCCGATGCTCGAGATGAAGGCCGTCGGCAAGATCACGCTGCAACCCGGCGCGCGCGGCACCGTCAAGGTCCAATTTCCCGCCAGCGAGCTGCGTTTCCTCGGCCAGGACCTGCGTCCGGTCTTCGAGGCCGGCGAGGTGGAAATCCTTGCCGGGCCCTGCGCGGATCGCGCACAATTGCTGGTGCAGAAGGTCATGCTTGCCGATTGAGGAGAGTGGAGTTTTGCCTCGCGAAATACCGACCGAAAGGTCAGTCAATCCACCCCTTCAGGAATCGCGCGGGCCGGCTAAAGTACGAGACATACGGGCCGTAAGAACACGTAGGTTCGTTTCCCGTTTTCCCCTCTGTCGCGAAGATTGTCGCAGTAGCCCGTAGCCGATCGTGAACATTCAGCTCCTCGCCCACGCCGCCGGAATCGCCGCATTGGGCTTGAGCATCCGCAGCTCCTCCCATCATTGCGATCGCGCGCTGCGCCGCCACAGTTTCCTGGCGGGCGTTTGCTGGGCCCTGAACTATTTCCTGCTGGGCGCTGCAGTCGGCGGCGCGCTTTCCTGCGTGTCCGCGGCACGCAGCGGCACGGCGACCCTCGTCGAGGACCGTGATTTGCGCTCGCGCGCGCTCGCCTGCTCGATCTTCGTGCTGGCTTCCATCGGCATCGCCATCCTTACGTGGACCGACTGGACCACATTGCTTCCGGTTGCCGCATCCATCCTGACGACGATCGCGGTCTTCTTCCTGCGCGGCGCCTGGCTGCGCGTTGCCTTGTTGGTCTCCGCGCTGCTGTGGACGCAGATCGTCTTCCAGGTGCATTCGCCCGAGCAGATGATCGGAAATTTCCTGGGCATCGTCGCCGCTTCCGTTGGACTATGGCGCGTTCGCCGGCGTGCGAGCGCGCAGGCGTTGAGCACGGCAACGCCTTTCGTTTCGATCAACTGAATCGGCTTTTCCGCACCCTTGCGGAACGCGCTTCTCCGATTACATATTTTGTATTAACCCTTCTTGCGGGCCGCCCGTTCCCGATTGCGATCGCGCGCCATTCATCGCAGATCGCCGCTAGCGTGTCACGTTCAATTGCGATCGCAGCTGCTTCGCTTGTGACCCCACAACACGCGTCGCGAATGACCCTCACGCAGGTACGGTGCCTGGTCAACACCCTGCAATACCCGCTACGTGGCATCGGGCATTCCCGCGAAGCTGTACTAACGATAGTTGACTCGATATGCGGGGCGTACGTTGCGCCCGTTGCGCATCTCGCGCTTCGCCGTTTGCGCGGCGGCCCGCGCAGTCAAGAGAAGGAATTTCCATGTGGCATCCATCTCGACGCGTGGCGCAGCGCTTCTTCTGCGTTCTGACGAGCGGTTTGGTCCTCACGAACATGGGGAACGCGGCGCACGCCCAAGCAGGGCACGCCGTCGATCCCGGGGTACGCGGCGGCAACCCTGGTGCAGGTTCCTCCCTGGTCGGATTGACCGCTGACGAAACCGCTTTCTTCAACGACGGCATGACCCGCTTCGCTGAAGTCGAGGCGGTGACGGGCGGCGCCAACAACGGCCTGGGCCCTCGATTCAATTCGAACCAGTGCGCTTCGTGCCACAGCCAACCGTCCCTCGGCGGCAGCAGCCCTGCGATCAACCCCTTGCCGGCCGTTGCGACGGCGATGGGTGCGCAAAACGCGCTGCCGTGGTTCATCGCAAGCAATGGACCGATCCGCGAGGCGCGCTTCAAGCTGCTTCCCAACGGCCAATCGGATGGCAATGTGCATGCGCTTTTTGTCGTCACGGGACGTTCCGATGCACTGGGTTGCAGCATTGCGCAACCCGTTTTCACGCCCGCGGGTAATCCCCTGACCGCCGCCGGCGGCAATTCGAACATCGTCTATCGGATTCCAACGCCCGTATTTGGCGCCGGCTTGATCGAGTCCATTCCGGACAGTGCGATCCTCGCCAACGTGACGGCGGATGCCGCGGCAAAGCAGCGCCTGGGAATCGGCGGCCATGTGAATGCCATCTTGAGCGGCAACGTCAACCGCAGCGGGAACGACGGCACGATTACGCGATTCGGCTGGAAAGCGCAAAACAAGTCCCTGTTGATGTTTTCGGGCGAGGCCTACAACGTCGAAATGGGTGTCACGAATCAAATTTTTCCGCAGGAGCGCGATGAGACGCCGGGATGCGTGTTCAACCCGACGCCCGAGGACACCAGCAATTTCACGCCCGCGGGCGGCGCCGCTACGGCCGTGCTGTCGGATATCGAGGCATTCGCCGATTTCATGCGGATGCTGGCGCCTCCGACACCGGCCCCCGCAACGTCGTCGAGTTCCAACGGGCGCGTCCTGTTTGAGCAGACCGGCTGTTCGCAGTGCCATACGCCGTCGATGAAGACCGCGACCATGGTCAGCAGCGGTTCGGTCAGGAGTCCGAGCGCAGCTCTTTCCAACCAGACGGTCAATCTGTTCTCGGATCTGATCGTTCATCACATGGGCAACGGCCTGGCCGATGGCATCACCCAGGGTGCTGCCGGTCCCGATGAATTCCGCACCGCGCCGCTTTGGGGTTTGGGGCAGCGGGTCTTCTTCCTGCATGATGGCCGGACCAGCGATTTGCTCGAAGCGATCGGCGCGCATAGCAGCTCCGGAAGCGAAGCCAATGCGGTGATCGCCCAATTCAATGCGATGGAACCGCAGCAGAAGCAGGATCTGTTGAATTTCCTGCGGTCGTTGTAGCAAGGAGCTTTGTCGACACGGAAGATCGCTTGCGCCTCGATGCAGCATCGAGGCGCTTAGCGCGCATTGAACGGGTCTCCCTGCTCAATGGCCGGAGCAAAGAGCGCGAAGTCGTCCGGTCCCAGCAACGCGCCCCACACCTGTGGGATCTCCGGGTAGCCGGGATCGCGAATACCGCTCCATTGATGCTTTCCTTGCACGTAAAACCAGCGCTCGAGTTGCCGGGAATGCCCGGCGCGTCGCAGGGCGACGATTGCGCAATGCTCGTTTGCCGCAGCAAGTACGAAACGGCGTTCCGGAGTTCGTTCCTGCATAAGCCCCACGGTATCGAATCCGCCGGCATTGTCGGGTACGGGCCTTTGCTGTCCGTTCCCGCTCTTCTTCAATAGCGCACGCACTTCGCTCGGCAGTCCCATGGGCGAATCGACTTCGTGCAAGGGACCATTCGCGCAGGTTCGAACCGCCCGCGCAACCGGATAGGAAACCAGAGATGCCTGCGCGTCCTGCGTCGCGTGGAACTTGTGTTCTTCCAGGCTGAGGCCAGCCGTGAAGCCGATTCCCCACGCGAGCACAAGAGTGGCTGCCCGGTACGGGAGACTCGCAAGCCGTCGATGCCTGGTCTGGATGCGCCCGACCAGCAAGTGCGACCAGACTGCGCCGGGTAGCACCAGGGCGAAGGCGACGGCCATCAAGTAAGGCCCGACCAGCAAGGCGCCGGCCATGCTTCCGGTTGCGCCTTGCATTTGCGGGGAGAACGCAAGCGCGATGAACAGAAGGAAAAGGAGGACTACGGTCATCCCGGTTCCGACGAGTATCAGCGCCGCGACGTAGAGGGGGAGGAACATTCGATTGCGCAAGGGTCTCCGTGGTTCGCCGAAATTGGACCGTCCGGCAGAGACTGCGTTCGCAATTCATTCCAACAGGGCGATGATGGTCCGGATCCTTGCGGCGGAATCCCCTTCGTTTGTGGTTCCATTCTGGGAAAGTGACTTTGCGTATTCCAGGGGGGTCAAGCCGGAATGGTTCGTCACCGTCTTGTCGGCGTGGTGCTGCAACAGCAGGGCAACGACCCGCACGTCGCCGGCCTCCACGGCCAGGTGCAGGGCGCTGCCATGGATCTGGTTTTCGGAGGTCGCGTCCGCGCCCAGGGATAGAAACAGCTCGACCACCTTCAGGCGCTGTTCCTCGCTCAGCGGCTCATATTCGCTCATGGCTCCGACGAGAGGAGTCATGCCGCGGAAATCCGGCGCGTTGACGTTGGCACCGTGTTGGCTCAGCCATCGCACGAGGTCCAGGTCGTAGCTCAGGGCGGCGGTGACGATCGGCTCCGTCCGGTTTTGCGGAGGGGTTACCTCCGCTGCATTCGATACCGGCGCGCCATATGCCACCAGGACCTGCGCGACCGGTACCGACGGGCGATGGCGGTACATCTCGCCCGACGCCGCAAGCACGTTCATCGCGATATCGCCGCAACCCCGATACTTCGGATCCGCTCCCGCCTTCACCAGCGCCTCGACAATCTGCGCGTTGCGGTGCGTGAGAGCGGTGCTCAGGATCGACGATCTGCCATAGGCGTTGCGGGGAATGGCGTCCATCCCGGCGAGAATGGATTGGACCGCGCTCGCGTCATCGCGGGCGATCGCGGCGTTCAGGCGCGTCTCGGGCGAATCCTTCCCGAAATGCGCATTTGCCTTGTCGGTATCCGGTGCACAGCTATCTGGGGTCCGGGTGCTGGATTGCGCACCGAGCCCGCCGGCCAGCACCGCCTCCCATAACTTCGAATAGAACAGGTACGTGACTTCGCCGCAAACGACCGCGGTCACGAGGATCCAGAGGATGGGGATGAGATTTTTCTTCATGTCGATTCCAAGCTCCGCATCCAGGAAGCAACGTCGCTACAACCGGTGAACGTCCAGCGCGCGTATACGGTCGCGCAACACCCATACGGTGATCAAGCCCGGCAAGCCGAGGCAAAAACTGACCACGAAATAGCTCGTCCAGCCACCGTGGTCCGCAACCCATCCCGCGGGGCCACCGAGCATGTAGCGCGGAATGGATGCCAGCACCGAGAGCAGCGCGTACTGGAAGGCGCTAAAGCGCACGTCGCACATGGCCATGATCAGCCCGACCAACGCGACGCCGCCAATCGCGTGCGTGAAATTGTCCAGGCCCACGGTTGCGATCATGAGAGGAAAGCTCTTGCCGACGATCGTCAGCGCGCAATACGAGAGGTTCGATACCGCCTCCATGACGCCGAACACGATCATCGAATTCCACAGCCCCAGTCGCACCATCCAGATGCCGCCCACGATGGCGCCGCCGACCGACGCGGTGGTCAGGACCAACTTTGCGATGATGCCGATTTCCGTCTTGCTAAATCCGACGTCCAGGAGGAAGGCCGTGAAGAGCCTGAGCACGAAAGCGTCGCCGGCCTTGAACACCAGCACGAGAAAGAGCAGCGCGAGGGCGCCCTTTCCCGCAAGCAGCTCCCGCAAAGGTTCGACGATCGACTCGCGCAGGCTCGCAGGCGGCGGCGAGCGGTAGACGGGCTCCGGCGCGCAAATGCTTGCCAGCGCGAACGAGGCCATCACGACGGCGAGTGAAAGCAGGGCGGGTTGCCATCCATAGTGGTCCGCCACGATCAGCGCCACCGCCGGCGCGACCCACGCGGCGACCCGGTAACCGAGCGTCGCCGTGGCCGCCGCGGGGCCGCGTTCGTTGGCTTCCGAGACATCCGCGCGATAGGCGTCGATCACGATGTCCTGGCTCGCCGAGAAGAACACGATTGCCGCCGCGCATAGCGAGATGCCGACGAGCGATGCGGATGGGTCCTGGAAGGCCATTGCGGCAATGGTGGCGGCCAGAAGGAGCTGAAAGAGCAACATCCAACCGCGGCGACGTCCCAGCCAGGGCAGCGGAAACCGGTCGAGCAGCGGTGCCCACAGGAACTTGAGCACGTACGAAAGGCCGACGTACGACACGATCCCGATCTGCGTATTGCTGACGTGCAGATCCTTGAGCCAGGCTTGGAGCGCGCTCTCGGTGATCTGGTTGGGGAATCCGGATGCCGCGCCGAGGATCAACAGGGCGAGCATGCGCGGCTGCGCCAGGACCTTGAGTACGCTGGTTTTCCCGGCTTGCTCGGGCGCCATGTCGTCGCGCGACACCGATTCCTGCGGAGGCGTCGCCGGTTCCACCAATCAGCGCTTCTCGAAACGGTAGATGGCCACCGTCGCGCGCAGGTTCTCGAAGCTGCGCACGGGCTGCCCGTTGGCGAGCAGCGCGCGATCCGTGATGCGCAGGCCCAGGCGTGCCGCAAGCAATTCGAAATCCTTGGGCGTGCACAAATGGATGTTGGGCGTGTCGTACCACTGGTAGGGAATGTCGGGCGTCACCGGCATGTGTCCGCCCAACAGCGACAGCGCGTGGCGCCAGTGACCGAAGTTCGGGAAGCTCACGATGCCGCGCTTGCCCACGCGAACCATCTCGCGCAGCACATCCTCGACATTGCGCATCGCCTGCAAGGTCTGCGAGAGCACGACCGTGTCGAACATCGCGTCCGCGAACATGCGCAGGCCCGATTCCAGGTCCGCCTGGATCACGTTCACGTGGCGGCGCACGCATTCCAGGATGGATTCATCCTCGATCTCGATGCCGTAGCCGGGGCACTGGCGCGTATCGCGCAGGTGCGCGAGCAGCGCGCCGTCGCCGCAGCCCAGGTCGAGGATCCGCGAGCGGCCTTCGATCCATTCGGCAATCTGTACGAGGTCCTGGCGCAACATCACGTGAGCTCGCTGGCGATGCGATCGAAGTAGGCCGCCATCACGCGGTGGTAGCGCGCGTCCTCGAGCAGGAAGGCGTCGTGGCCGTGCGGCGCGTCGATCTCGGTATAACTCACGTCGCGCCCGTTGGCGATCAGCGCCGAGACGATCTCGCGCGCGCGTGCCGGCGCAAAGCGCCAGTCCGTGGTGAACGAAACCAGCAGGAAGCGCGCGCGGGCGGGCGCAAGCGCCTTGCGCAGATCGCCATCGAGCGCGCGCGCCGGATCGAAGTAATCCAGCGCGCGCGTGATGAGCAGGTACGTATTGGCGTCGAAGTATTCCGAGAACTTGTCGCCCTGGTAGCGCAGGTAGGACTCGACCTCGAATTCCGGGCCATAGCCGAATGCGTAGTCGGTGCCCTTGCCGCGCAGGCTGCGGCCAAAGCGCTCCGTCATGTCGTCGCCCGACAGGTAGGTGATGTGGCCGACCATGCGCGCGACACTCAGGCCGCGCCTGGGTACGACGCCATGCGCGTAATAGTCCCCGCCGTGAAAATCCGGATCGCTTTGGATCGCGCTGCGCGCGACATCGTTGAAGGCGATGTTCTGCGCGCTCAGCTTGGGCGTGGTCGCGACCGCGACGCAATGCCCGATGCGCTCCGGATACTGGATCGCCCAGGAGAGCGCCTGCATGCCGCCCAGCGAACCGCCGACGACCGCGGCCAGCTTCCCGAGCTTGAGCTCATCGGCCAGGCGTGCCTGGGCGTGGACCCAATCCTCCACCGTGATGACGGGAAACGACGCGCCATACGGCTTGCCGGTCGCGGGGTCGATGGACATCGGCCCCGTCGAGCCGAAGCACGAGCCGAGATTGTTCACGCCGATGACAAAGAAGCGCCGCGTATCGATCGGCTTGCCGGGACCGACCATGTTGTCCCACCAGCCGGTGCTGCGCGCTTGGTCCGCGTACGTGCCGGCGACGTGGTGGGAGGCGTTGAGCGCGTGGCAGATGAGCACCGCGTTGCTGCGCGCTGCATTGAGGGTTCCGTACGTTTCGTAGCGCAGCTCGTATTGCGCGAGGCGAGCGCCGCTGCTCAGCGTGAGCGGCGCCGCGAAACGCATCGTCTGCGGCGAGACGACGCCGACCGATTGACCTGCTTCGGCTGCCGGTGGCATGGCAGACGCGCCCGCGCTCGCTACGGGCCGTGCCAGGTCAGGCACGCCGTTGCGCGCCCGCGGACTGGCCACGCGGCCGGCTCGCACGCTTGCGCGCTTTGCTTGCCGTACCGTTGTCCGCGTTGCCGTTGACCGAACGATCCAGTGCCGCGCGAATCGCCATGGGGTCGTGCAGGCGCGACACACGGGCCGCCAGGCGTCCCGCCGCCTTCGAGTCCAGCTCGAAGATGCGCTGCTTGACGCTGAGCAGTTGCCCCGGGTTCATCGAGAAGCGCCGCAGGCCCATGCCCAGCAACAGCTCGACATTGAAGAGGTCGCCGGCCATTTCGCCGCATACCGCCACCGGCACACCTGCGCGCGCTCCCGTGCGGATCGTGTGCTGGATGAGCTGGAGCACCGCCGGGTGCAAGGGTTCGTACAGATAGGCAACGGCGCTGTCCGAGCGGTCGATCGCCAGGATGTACTGGATCAGGTCGTTGGTGCCCAGCGACAGGAACTTGAGCTTGTCGAGGAAAGGACCCAGATTCAATGCGGCCGCCGGAATCTCGATCATGCCGCCGACGGCGATGCGCGCGTCGAACTTCTGGCGCTTTTGCTTGAGCTGTTCCTTGGCGCGCGCCACGAACTGCAGTGCCTGCTCGATCTCGTGCATGTGCGCGATCATCGGCACGAGGATGCGCACCGTGCCGTACGCGGACGCGCGCAGGATCGCACGCAACTGCGTGAGGAACAGGTCCGGAAAGGCGAGGCAATAGCGGATCGCGCGCAGGCCCAGGGCAGGATTGGGTTCGACCGCAATCCCGTCGCCCTCGCCGCTCGCCAGCCCCAGGCTCAGTCTTGCCTGGGCGTTGAGCACCTTGTCGGCGCCGATGTCGAGCGTGCGGATCACGACCGGCTTGCCCTTCATGATGCGCGCAACCTTGGTATAGGCCTCGAACTGCTCGTCTTCCGACGGCAGTTCGTCGCGATTCATGAAGAGGAATTCGGTGCGGAACAGGCCGATGCCGTCGGCACCCGCATCGAGCGCATCGCGCGCATCGTCGGGCATCTCGATATTGGCGGTGAGCTCGACCGGAATGCCATCCTTGGTGCGCGGCAGCTTGCCTCGCAGCTTGCGCAGTTCGATCCGCGCCTGGCTGCTGAGCTGGATGCGCTTGCGGTAGTCGGCCAGCGTATCGGCGTTGGGCTGGACGATGAGGCGCCCGGCGTCGGAATCGACGATCAGCAGGTCGCCTTCCTCGACGGAGCCGCGCGCCTCGGCCACGCCGACGATGGCCGGCAGGCCCATGCTGCGCGCCAGGATCATCGTGTGCGAAGTGGGGCCCCCCAGCTCGGTGATGAAGCCGGCCAGGCTCGAGCCCTCATCCTGGCGAAAATGCAGCACGTCCGCCGGCGCGAGGTCATGGGCCACCAGGACCAGGCGCTCGCCCTCCTCGAACTTGCGCGACAGCATCACCGGCGAGGGGCGTCCCCCGGCCAGGCGCCGCTGCACGCGCTCCACAACCTGGCGCACGTCCTGCGAGCGGCTGCGGAAGTATTCGTCGTCGATGGATTCGAACTGCGCGCAGACCTCCTCGAGCTGGATCTGCAGCGCCCACTCCGCGTTGATCAGGCGTGAACGCACGAGGTCGCGCGGCGCATCGCACAGCAGCGAATCGTCCAGGATCATCCGATGCAGGTCGAGGAAGGCCTTCACCTCGGCAGGTGCATCGGTCGCGACGTTGTCCCGCAGCTGTTCGAGCTCGGCTCGCACCAGCGAGAAGGCATTGTTCAGGCGCGCCACCTCGTGCAGCACGTCGCCGCGCTGGATGTGGTACTGGCGGATGTCCAGTTCGCTGGGCGCGAGCAGGTGCGCACGGCCGATGACGATGCCGCGTCCGACTCCCTGCCCGATCAGATGCTTGTTCAGATCCTCGCCCAACCGCGCACCAGTTTCCATTTCGTGCAAACCAAAAACGCCATGGATGATCTGCGATCCATCGCGCTCCCCATTCCTGATCGATTGTCCGAAGGCACCGGCCGCCTTCCTTGTCTAACGTGTAATGCGCCTGTGCAATGCGTAATCACGATCCTGCTAGCGCATCGCTTCGCCGAACCCGCCGTCGATCAGCTCGCCCAGGGCAGTTACCGCCTGCTCCGCGTCGGGACCCTCCGCATCGATGGTCACGGTGGCCCCCGCCCCGGCTGCCAGCATCATGACCCCCATGATCGACTTGGCATTCACGCGCCGCCCATCCTTCGCGATGAATACCTCGCTATGGAAGCGCGAAGCGGTCTGTGTGAGCTGGGCGGAAGGACGTGCGTGGAGACCGAGTGTATTGCGGATAGTGAATTCGCGGGTGATCATTTTTCCGATTTCTGGCACTCGCAGGTTTCAAGTTCCCAGTCGATGCACGCCTTGTTCGCCTCCCGCCACGGCCTTCGTGACCAATGCGTCCAGCGTCGAGGCGCCGTAGCAAAGCGAACGCAACAACATCGGCATATTCACGCCCGCGATCGCCGCAACCTTGCCGGGTTCGACCAGGCGCGCCGCCACATTTCCCGGCGTCGCGCCTTGGACGTCCGTCAGCACCAGTACCCCTTCCCCTTGGTCGACCTTGTGCAGCAGCTCCCTGGCGGCGGCGAGCGTCGCGTCGACCGGCGCATCCGGGGCAACGTCCATTCCGACGAGTTGGCGCGACGCAGCACACGGGTCGCGGCTGTACACATGCTTGGCCGCGGCAACCAGCGCGCTGGCAAGCGGCTCGTGCGCGATGACAACGATGGTGACCATGGCCTCAATTCTCCAGCCGTTGTTCGAGCGCGTCGACAAAGGCGGCTGCAACGTCGAAGCCGGTCTGCTCTTGGATCTCCACGAAGCAGGTCGGGCTGGTGACATTGATTTCCGTCAGGCATTCGCCGATGACGTCCAGGCCGACGAGCAGCAGGCCGCGCTCGAACAGCACGGGCGCCAGCGCCTCGGCGATTTCGCGGTCGCGCGGGCTCAGCTCCTGCGCCCGCCCCGTCCCGCCGGCCGCGAGGTTGCCGCGCGATTCCCCTTCCTTCGGAATGCGCGCGAGGCAAAACGGCACGGCTTTGCCGCCGATGAGCAGCACGCGCTTGTCGCCCTGCGCGATCTGCGGCAGGAACTTTTGGGCCATGACAGTCCGGCTGCCGTCCAGGGTGGCCGTTTCCAGAATGACGTTCGTGTTCGGGTCTCCCGGACGGACCCGGAAGATGCCGCTGCCGCCCATGCCGTCCAGGGGCTTCACGACGATCTCGCCGTGGTGCGACTGGAACAGCAGGATCTCCTGCGCATTGCTCGTCACCAGCGTCGGGGCGATGAACTGCAGGAACTCCGTGATCGCGAGCTTCTCATTGTGATTGCGCAGCGCCGCCGGGTCGTTAAAGACGCGCGCACCGGCGCGCTGCGCCGCGCTCAACAGGTGCGTGGTATGGAGATATTCGGAATCGAAGGGCGGATCCTTGCGCATCAGCACCGCGTCGAAGTCCTGCAGGCCGTGTCGCTCGGCGGGGGCTCCGCTGGTCGGTGCCTCGTACCAGGTGCCCAAGGTGTGGCCTGCAACGGGTTTGTCGCTCAGGCGCAATTCGCGCACGAGCGCGCCCACGATCCCAGCGTGCCAGTGCAAGTCTTGCGGTGTGCAGGCCCAAAGCCGATAGCCGCGCTGCGCGAGCGCGCGCATCATCGCGATGCTCGAATCCTTCCAGGGCTTGAGTTCGTCGAGCGGGTCGAGAATGAACAGGATCTCGCGGCATCCGCCGCCGCCGAGACGCGCGGGACGATCGGCTGGCATAAGAAGGAGTCTGATCCGGCCCTAGCCGGCCAACGCCGGTGTCGCGGCGCCTTGCGCGCCACCCGCCGTCGCGGATGCGCCACCTTGTGCACGCGCCGGGTCGCCGCGCTCGAGTTCCAACGCCGCAGCCAGAAGGGCCAGGCGCCCGATCACGCCGTAGATGTAATAGCGATTGAAAGCGCTGGAACCCGGCTTGGCGCGCTGGTCGGGGGTATTGCAACTGCAATGGAACGCGAGAGGCACGAAATGCATGCCCGGCGCATTCAGATTCTCGTCGATGCCGCGCTCCGGATGGACGCGATAAAAGCCGCCGACGACGTAGCGGTCAATCATGTACACGACCGGCTCGGCGACGGAATCGTCGAGTTTCTCGTAGCTGGGCACGCCTTCCTGGATGATGACCTCGGAAACCTGCAGGCCCTCCTTCACGGTGGCCATCTTGTTGCGCTGTTTGCGATTGAGCGCGGCGACTTCCGAGGCATCGTGCACGGTCATGATGCCCATGCCATAGGTGCCGGCATCGGCCTTCACGATCACGAAGGGCTTCTGGCTGATCTCGTACGTGCGGTATTTCTCCTGGATCGCCATGAGCAGGCTGTCGACCTGGCTCACCAGGCAGTCGTTGCTCGCCGTGTCGCGGAAATCCACCTCGCCGCAGCGCGTGAACAACGGGTTGATCATCCACGGGTCGACGCCGATCAGGCGGCCGAATTCCTCCGCGACCAGGTCGTAGCAAGCGAAGTGCGTCGACTTGCGCCGCACGGACCAGCCCGCGTGCAGCGGCGGCAACAGCGTTTGCGTCGGATCCAGGTCCTGCAGGATCGACGGGGTGCCCGCGGAAAGGTCGTTGTTCAGCAAGACGACACAAGGATCGAAATCGTCGACCCCGATGCGCCGCCCGCGCCGGCGCAGGGGTTCGACGCGCAGGTTGTCGCCGCCCGGCAGCGAGATATCCGTCGCCTCCGTGATTTCGTCGGACAGCGTGCCGATGCGCACATCCAGGCCCGTCGTGGTGAGGATTCGCGCGAGGCGCTGGACGTTGAGCAGGTAATAGACGTTTCGGGTGTGCCGTTCCGGGATCAGGAGCAGGCGCCGCGCATCCGGGCAGGCATGCTCGACGGCAACCTGGGCCGCCTGCACCGCGCACGGCAGCGCATCGTCGGACAGGTTATTGAAGCCGCCCGGGAAAAGGTTCGTGTCGATCGGCGCGAGCTTGAAACCCGCATTGCGCAGGTCAACCGACCCGTAGAACGGGGGCGAGTGGTCCTGCCATTGACCGCGAAACCAGTGTTCGATTTCCGTCACCGAATCCAGGATGCGGCGCTCGAACTCCAGTACGGGACCGGCCGCGGAGGCCAGGTTGGGTACGCTCGGCGTGCTCAATTGCTCGCTCCATGGAACCACTGAACGAAATTCTATTCCATTTCGCAAAAAGCGACCGCTTACTAACGAGCAAATCAGCCAACCAACACCTTCAAGCTGTGCTCATAGCTCTCCGTCAGGCGGTCGTAGAGCTCGATGAGTTCCTCGCTCGCTTGGGCGATCCGTAGCTGATTTGGGGGCTGGCGGTATCGTGCGCGCTGTCGACAAGCGCCTGCCAGCTATGCGCCGCGCGATCAAGGATCGAGATTCCGTCTGCCGCGGTAAGCGTGGACCCGTGCAAGATTTCCTCGGCCTGCGCGTAGTCGCCGCCGAATCGACGGCGCGAACCTAAGCCGATCACCTAGCGATCCGTAAGCATCCTCGGAACGCCCCACCAACAACACCAAATCGAAAAGACAGTCGACGCAATCCAAAGCAAGGGTGCATTGTGTCCGCCGAATTCGGGTAGGAGAAAACAAAGGCCCAAGGTAAGAAACGCGCCAAGAATCAGTCCGCCAAATATGGAAAGGATTACATGAACCGCAATTTGCATGGGCGCTCCTGTCCTGTGCTTGCGTCGGCTAATCCTATTCACCACGTAGCTTACCTGCACGCCGTTCGAAAATTCCGTCCGCAAGACTGCCCGCGGGAGCGACTGCGCAAGATCTTTCAGCGATAAACGTCGTCATGATTTGCTCAAGACGTCGCGGCCAATTGCGATGACTGTTCAAAAAATGGCGTTTGCCTATTTTCGCTTTTAGGCGAATAATGCCTGAACTTCGAATCGTACATTTCGTTGCCCGCGATGGGGACGATCTGTTTGAAGATTGGCTTGATTCGATTCGGGACCGAAACGCCAAAGCGGCAATCGAATCTCGTATCCGGCGGCTGGCGGCAAGCAACCTCGGCGATCATCGATATTTGCGCGATGGCGTTTATGAGCTGCGAATCGATGTTGGCCCAGGTTATCGCGTCTACTTCAGCCGAATCGAGGACGATCTTTTGATATTGCTGTGTGGCGGCGCCAGGCGGACACAAGATGACGAAATAAGTCGGGCGATCGGTTATCTACAAATATGGAAAAACGCAAATCCCAGGTACAAACGGAAGAACTAGCGCAGACACGCTCGCACGATGATTTCGTGATCGAGTCGTTTCGCAAGGATCCCGAGTATGCGGCCGTCTACCTGGATTCCGTGTTGGAGGACGGCGA
>Ga0181525_10001716_pt1 | contig 18480 bp, 21 predicted proteins | sample PEATcosm2014_Bin_48_FD_121100 | JGI IMG/M metagenome (GOLD analysis project Ga0181525, IMG submission 121100) | Peatland microbial communities from MTU Mesocosm Facility, Houghton, MI, USA - PEATcosm2014_Bin06_10_metaG | ecosystem: Environmental > Terrestrial > Soil > Wetlands > Peat | place...
CACAAACCACGTCATCGCGCAGGCGGTGAGGAACTGGCGCACGGGCTGGACCAGGTGGGCGGCCGGCGCGGCGGCGCAGCAGCTGCGCCGGCTCGTGCAGGCGGTGCTGGAGCGCGCGCTGGCGCCGGCGCGCTTTGCCGCGGCGCAGCAGCAGGCGCTGCAAGGGCGCGTTCCGCTTTCGCAAGGCGCGATGATTGCAGCTACCACCAGTAGCGGAACAGGTGGCGGTTCGGGCGGAGGCAGCGGAAGTTGTCTGCGCGCCGGGATGGTGGTGCAAACGAAAGAGCGGGGCATCGTCAAGATCGAAACCTGCCAGGTGGGCGAGCATCTTTGTTGTCCGTGCCATACGCACGGAGAGCCGTGGACGCGCATTGAGCGGCTGGAATTGCGCGACGCCGACACGTTCATCCGGCTGCATTTTTCGAATGACGAATCGCTGGATGTGACGCCGCACCACATTTTTACGCTGGGCGATGGATCGCCGATGCGCGCGGAGCGCTTGTGTTTGAGCGACGTTTTGGTGGGACGCTTCGGACGAATTACGCTGAAGAAAATCGAGACGATCGTCGAGGAAGGGAAGAAGGTGACGGTGAGTTGCGAGCCTTATCATCAATTTTTTGCAGGGCAGCACAATGCGAGCGTGCTGACGCACAACTACACTTTTTCCTCTTAGCTGACATCCTTAGTTTCCAGTTTTTTCGCTTCGCTATGACCGGAAAACGCTATTACTTGACGACGCTTGGCGCGTGGCATCGGCACGCTGGGCGCTTTGCGAATTCGCACTGGCTGGCGCTTGGCGCGGCTGCAACGGTACCGCCCGGCAGCGATTCTACGAGTGCGCACGACATTACACCGGCGGGCACAGCATGCTGTGCCCCTACGGAATCGTCGAGTGCGGGTTCGGAGACAGACGCGACGCCGATTATCGTCCTCGTTGAAGCGGACGAAGGAGCGCATCTGGCGCTCGAGGACGATGCTGCGTTTGAAGCGCTGCCGCATCCGCTGGCGCAGAAGCCAATCTCGGAAGCGGCGCAAGCGGCGCTCGCTGCGCACGGAGTCGCGACGGGCGCGACCATGTTTGATGCAGCGGAGGCCGTCGCGCGCGTGCATCCGCTTTTGCGCCACCGAGTGTTCTAACCCTAAGGCACGTGCTTATTCGCGAATACACTGACGCTGATCTTGACGCGCTGCGAGGCATGCACGCGCAGCAGGGATTCGATTACGCATTCCCGGACCTGGCGGATCCGCTGTTTGTCTCGAAGCTGGTGGTGGAAGACGGCGCGGGGCGCGCGGTGATGGCTTCGCTGGCGCGGTTGACTTGCGAAATATATCTGCTGGTTGCGCCGGGGGAAGGGAATCCGCGTGAGCGTTATGCGCGGCTGCTCGCGTTGCACCGCGCCGGTGAACGTGACCTTCTCGCGCGCGGGTTGCACGATGCGCATGCGTGGCTGCCGCCGCCTATCGCCAAGAAATTCGGCCGCCGGCTCGCGGCCCTCGGCTGGGTTCGCGACGACGCTTGGACGCCGTACTGCCGGCGGCTGATTTTCTAGGAGCGCCGGCCACCAACCGGCGCCGCGCCTCTCAGGTTGCATAAACGCCCATCCGACAACGCGTTCCGGGAAAACTATCAATGTCTTTGATCAACGGCAAGTTTTACATGAATCCGGCTTACGGCCAGGCAATGGCCACTAAGGACCCTGCCGTCGCAGCCGATGTTCATTCTCTACAAAAAGCTGCAAAAGACCCGAAAGTTGGAGATGCTCACGAGAACTGCGGGACTGTACAAATACGGGAAACAGATCGAGAATTCGAAAATACAATCCCAACATGAGAATCACGTACACATCACCATTCCGCGGGGCGAGAACGACGGCAAGTAAAGGTGTGGGACTGGTTGTACTCTGGCTGTGCTTTATGTTGGCAGGCGGGCTAAGAGGCCAGCAATGCAAAAAAGTGCATGTCTCGAAGGTAAGAAGCATATTCGCAATTGCGCCGTCGCCTGCGGGAGGCGACGTGCTTTTCTACGGTTCGCCGAGTGAGATGGAAGGTGAAATAGTCACCGGCAATCTGTTTAGATTGCGCTTGAACGAAACGGAGAGCGATGTTGTGGGCGTGAAGTCTCCTGGTGCATCCAACCCACCTGCGCCCGTGTGGAAGCCCGAAGGTAGCGTTGCATATTTCGAGACCGATCGAGGCATTTACCAAGTGAGTTCGGCAGGCACGTCACCAGAGCTTCTTTGGAAAGGTTCCTCAGAAGGTATGGCTATTTCTCCAGACGGTTTCTTCGTGGCTTTCTGGCGAATTGAAAAGGGTGCTGACACGCTCGTTCTATATGATCTTATGAAGAAGTCGGAGGCACGGACTTGGCGTATTCCTGACCGTTTCGAAAGCGATAAGACGGGGTGGGACATTGCGTTCGCGCCTGACGGTCACGGTCTGTATGCCCGCACCTACGACGAGGCCGGCAACACCCCGCTCAAACGATTCGATATTACTGACGGCAAAATAACAATGGTCAGCGCGAGTTGTTCTGCTGTAGCAGAGAGCAAGGACGCGGTGTACTTCATTGCAGTTTCCGGAGCGGCAAACAGCCTCCGCAAAATTGCGCCCAGCACCAGGGGCTCAATTCTAGTTGCCAAGGATTTTCATTACGACAGCCTGTCGAAGGGTGGGAATCCGCGGTGGCTCACCGCTCAAGACAACCGCACCAAAGAAATCGTCATTCTCGACACCAAGGCAGATACGATCAGATCGATAGGTAAGTACGATTCCGCGGCCGTTTTGCCGGACGGCAAGTTGCTCCTCGTGAGCGGGTCCGAAATAGCGGTGGTCGACCGATCCTGCAATCCGACGCCCTGATCCAGCGTCGAGAGTAAATGTGCCATTTCAGATTCCCCTTCGGAATGACACTTTAGCTGTTAGGGTGGGATTCGATCCAGGAGCCGAGGAGTTTGGCGGCGTGCTCGCATAGCTTTTTGTCTTCGGAGGCGAAGGCGGCGCGGAAATGGCTGTCGATGTCGAGCTCGCCGACGACGTTTCCTGCGACGAAGATGGGCACGACGATCTCAGATTTGGTTTCCGCAGAACAGGCGAGATAGCGCGAATCGGTTGCCACATCATCGACGATGACCGTCTCGCCGCTGGATGCTGCGGCTCCGCAAATTCCTTGATTCAACCTGATGCGAGTGTGCGGGGTCATCGAACCTTTGAACGGGCCGAGGACCAGCATATCTTCGGCGGGTTCTTTTTCGATCATGTAGAAGCCGACCCAGTTGTATTTCAGCAGATTCTTGTGGAGCAGGCCCACGATAGCGGCCATCAATTCGTGCTTGGAAGTCGCGGCCTCGGCGAGAGCATCCAGCTCGGGGATTAGGTCTTTAGGTTCCGGATTCGCTTTAAACATATGGGCATTAAATCATGTCGCGGCGGATTCGCAATGCCGCGGCGCGGGAGTTCGTTTCCATCAGCGCAACTCTGGGCTGCGCGATAGAAGGCGGCGCGGGCAAGCCGCCGCACTCCAAATGGGACGGTGGCGCGGTCCTATCGGAGTGCGGGAGCTTGCTCTCACTTTGCTTTATTGTTTTGGAGTGGCTTTATCTTTCTTGACCACTGGAGCGGGTGCGGGCTTGGGCCCCCAGAACTCGGGGTCGGCCTTGATCAGATCTTCCATCATGTAACTTTGGCGCGGATTGATGGCGAAGATGTTGGTTTCGGATGAGGCGATGGCTGCGGCGGAAAGCTCGCTCAACTTTTTCATTCCGTCGGCACCCATCGCGGCCATGAACTTCGGAGCTTGCTGAAAGCCGGCGTCAACTTCCGACATGGACTTCCGCGGAATGATGACCAGGTAAGCGGGCTGCTCATGGCCGAAAACGTTTTGATACATGGCCCAGTGGGCGTCCGGAATATTGGCGTAAGCTTGCTTCACCAATTTGACCGCCTCGTCCCACTCGGCATCGTGGCCTTGCTTGATTTGGAAGACTTCCAGTTCGAAATAGCGGATGCCAACAAGGCTGGCGGTTTGGTTGAGGCTTTGGTCCGGGCGGTAAACCCAGCTGCTCTGATCGGACGAATCGAGGAGTTCGCCGTCAGTGGCTGTGGCGCGATCGAGCGCCGAGGAGAACGCGGGATCTTTCCGCTCGTCCGAAACCTCTTTCTCCCATTCGGCGAACGAATTGTAGCCGATGAAGTAGAGCGCGCGATGTTTGCCGCTCATCGAGTCCATGCCGATGTAGTATTCGGGCGATTTCGCGTTACTCATGGCCTTTACGAAAAGGCTTTCGGTGCGGTCGTGCGCTAAACCGGACTTGCCGGGTTTCAGAAATTCGCGCTCGATGCGAAGTATTGTGGGTGGCGTATGCATGCCCTCGGATTTTTCTTGCGCTGCGGCGATGCTCGCGGTGCCAAGTACGAGACAGATTCCGAGCAAAATACCAGACACTTTTTTCATGGATTTGCCGACCTCCTCGGCAACTACTTGTTTTAAATACCAGATTGAAAATGGGTTGACGTGCTGTCACACAGGGCAAGGCAAAATCAATAGCGCGTGTGTCGCGGAGAGTAGCGAAGAGGGGAAGCGAAGTCAAGCGGATCACGCCACGCTGGCAAAGCAAGGGAGCGCGCCGCGGGTTATCCGAACCGCAATTCATCAATAAAATTTTCTATATGGAGGAAATATGTCACGCGGGGCAGAACATACGACGCGTCAACTGACCGACCAGCAACTGGCGCAGCAGAACCAGCTCATCTCGCAGTCCAACCAGGAGGGAGGGCAGGACCGTTCACTGCTGCTCCCGACGATACAAAGCTTGCTGACCAGCACCGGCTACACGCCGCAGCAGCAGTCTGACATTACGCAGCAAAGCTTGGGAGCGGCGAACACGGCGTATGACGCGTTGCGCGAAAGCGCGGCCAACCATGCGGCGGCGACGAACGATACGGCGGGATACGGCGACTTGACCGCGCAGCTCGGGCGCGAGCAGGCGCAGACGGACGCGAGCACGGCGCAGCAGAATCAAATCGCGTTCGCCAATCAGGCGTACAAGGAGCAGCAGGCCGGGCTGAACGCGCTGACGCAGACCTACGGCATCGACACGAATCTTCTCGGCAAAGCGATGGGCGTGCCGGCGGAACTGCTCAATGTGCGGCAGCGGGCGTCGAGCGGATCATCGGTCGGTGGGCTGGGCGGGTTGGTGGGGTTGGGGTCCGGCATCGGGTCGCTGTTTGGGTAGAAGGCGACTGACATCGTGACACGTGCTAGGCGGTCTGATGAACGGTGATTGCCGGCGCTTCGGCGGGCGCAGTAAGCAGCGCCCCTACGGGAGCTTTTTGCTGTGACTCGCGGTTGGGGTTGGCGAGCTGCCGACCGATCGGAAAAAGTCAAAAGAGCCGGCGAGACGCCATTCGTTCCTCAGGGCAAGCCGGCGCTACGAAAACCGGGCGGGGTGTGGCACACTATGCGGCCATGCGCGCGACAAAATTTGAGTTTGAACAGCGCTTTTGGATCATTGGGGCGATTATATGGATCGGCTTTGGGTTGTACAACGTCGATCACGCCAATTTCGCGGTGTGGTTGTTGCATCTGGTTGCGCCGACAATCGATCTGGAAAGCGCGCGCGCAAATAATTTGGCGCGGCTGATTTTCGGCGCCGGGGCGATGCTGGTTTTTCTCTCCGCGTTGATTCGTACTTGGGCCACTGCATATCTCAAGACGGAAATCGTTCATGACATGGCGCAGCATTCTGAAGGGTTGGTGGCCGACGGGCCGTACCGCTACGTGCGCAATCCGTTGTATCTCGCGAATGTGCCGCTGGCGGCGGGGTTTGGGACCATGGCTAGCCCAGCGGGCTTGCTTTTTATGGTCCTGGGGATGTGGTTCTTTATGTATCGGCTGATTTTTCGCGAGGAAGATGGGCTGCTGCAAACGCAGGGCGAGTCCTATCGCGCTTACTTGAAAGCGGTGCCGCGGTTTTGGCCCGCGCTTACGCCGCGCGTTCCTTCGGGCGGCGGGGTAGCGCGCTGGGGGCAGGCGATTGCGGGAGAAATGTTCATCTGGCTGATGGGCCTCGCGGTGCTGTGCTTTGCCGTTACCTTGAGTTTGAAGCTCGCGGGGATTGTGCTGGCGGCGAGCTTTGCGGTGTACTTCGTTGCGGTCTATTTGGTAAAGAAACGCGCTGCCGCGGAAAAATCTTAGGCTATCGAGTACCCATCGCAGTTCCCCAAGTCGGTCACGCGCGAAACGATCTTCCTTGTCGGTGCCGCCCCTTGGCCAAAATAATTCGCATTGTCGATGACCCTTATTGGTGGACCTTGGCGCTCTCGTCCCTGGTGCAACTGGTGATGTTCATCCGCTGGATCTACCGGCGAATCCGGAACGACGAAATGATGCGCGCGTTTGTGGCGGATATGGCCAAGGTTCACTTGCCGCACACGTACGCGCTGCTGGAAAAAATCTGCGCCCAGCAGGGAATTGACGCGTCGGAGCGCCCGTCAATCAATTGGGTTGATTTGCACGGCCCGCGTAGGTGATACGTTAGTTCATCCGTGGTGCGCTCGGATCGATCGCTTGTTTAGACTGCGGAGTTTCTTAATCAGGGAACGATTAAACTGTCTCGCATCTTGGGAGAGATGAGCTCGCTTATGGCAGTTCGGACATACCGCGATGACTTTTTCTGGATGATCCGGACCACCCTCAGCCAAACCGAGAGTGTGGTGGGGCTCGAGGTACAGAACGCCATCTGTCGTTAAGAAAGGTCCTGGCTGTTCACAGCCCTGACAAATACCGTCGGCAAGTTTGAGTACGTAATTCCGAATCGCCAAGGAACGTGCTCTCACAATAGCAGATCGTCTCTTCCCGGGAATTACGGCGCGGGCGCTTAGTAGCGCGACTGCCTTGAGCTCTTCCAAACTAGCCCCTTCCAAGGACTTATCGTCCAAATCCGGGAGTCCAGTCTCTCGCCGTCGCCGAACAAGTAAATGAATCTGCGATGCAAGCTCCCGATTCGGCGTCGTAATGCTGCGCGGATAGTTCACCCACATCAGCTTCGGAAGGTTTCGACGTATCGCTGGCAGGGATATAGGTGGATTAATGAGCCTGATTCGAGCCAGTGAAGCGCCGTACCTATTTGTCCAGCCCCTGCGAGGTTGCGGTTCTGAGTTTATACGGGCAGTCGCAAAGAATCCGTATCTTCTAACATAAATGACCACATCATCGCCCGGCGCCGCGCCCTTGGGGACTATCCAGGTTGCGTCTGTCGGACGACCACTTCGGGCTCTGCTTTCAATTATTCCCTTATCCGAATCGGGGTCGCCGTGAACGATATGCGTTTTCCGCATTTAGTACCGAATATTACCACGAAGACGCCTTCAACCTAGGGACGCTTCGAAGGCCAAGAAAAGATGACAAAAGCTATTCGCATCCTCAGGCTAATTTTGTTTTCCGCTGCGTGGCTTGCGCTGACTGCGCCTGGCGCGTTCGCGCAAGGGTCTCAGCGCGTGAATGTGGTGCAGGGGGACACGGGGCAAGCTATCGCTGGGGCAAATATTTGGGTTTGCAGCGGGATGGTGCTGCCGGCTTACACGAGCACGCCTGCTTGCACGCCGACCGCCGCGATTTATTCAAATCCTACGCTGACCACGCCGATCACGCAGCCGCTCGTTTCCGACGGGCTTGGCAACTACAGTTATTTCGGCGTGGCGGGAACGTACACGGAGGTGATCACCGGGCCGATGATCGCAGGCTACACTTCGACCATCGTTCTGCCGTGCGCGCCAAGCTCGCCGACAGCGGGATGCGGAGGCAGCGCGGGAAATCCTGCGTCGCCGAGCGGCTCGATTCAGTTCAACAATATCGGAGCGTTCAGCGCATCGATTTTGAGCGAAGATTCCGGGGCAACCACGATCACAGACTCCGGCAACATGACGGTGCAGGGCGCGCACGCCACAGTAAACACCGCGAGCAATGGCGGATTCAACCTGAACGTGAACGGCACGGGAAATTTTCTCGGCTTGGTGACGACTCCGGGCGGATTGTCGGCGAACGCCGAATCGCCGAACAGCGCGTTCAGCGCGCCGACGAAACTTTTCTTTATGGCCGCGGGGTGCAACAACGTGACGGCAGGGAACGCTTGGCAGATTGGGACGGCCAACGCTCCCGCGCCCGCTTGCCAGGGAACGAACACGCGAAAAGGCGTGCTGCAGTTTGCGCGCGGGAACGTGGCGTACATCGAGCTCGAACTGCCGGTGGACTGGAATTTCGGCGTGAACGTGGATTTGAAGATTGCGTTCACCACGACCGATACGACGAACGGGCACTTCACCGCGTGGAGCGTGCAAACCGGATGCAATTCGTTGAGCGGCACATCGACTGACGATCCCGTGTTGAATGCGGCGCAAACGGTTTCGTCCACGGTCGGCAGCACGGCGGTGTCCGGCGCGGAATATCTTACGCTGCTTACTGCGTTGAACATGACCGGATGCTCGGCGGGGAACAACTTCGTCCTTGCTATCACGCGAAATAATTCCGGGGCGGACACGAACACGGACACCGCCGTCGCGGCCAAGTGGGCGGAACTGACTTTCGGCCGGACGATTAACTCGACGAACCGGTGACAGGCGCTGGGCCCGGTGCTGCGAAGAGCCTGCCAGACCGCTGAATCATCGCCAAGCATCAGTGCCGGGCACACCATGCTGTGCCCCTACAGATCCTCGAACGGGCGCGAGTTTATGTCCAAGGAGTCGCAATGCAATCGTGGCAGAAATTTCTTGATTCGCTGGCCACCAAGGGCGGGAATTTGCTTGTGCTGTTCGTGTGCTTCGCGGGGCTGCTCAGCCTGCTGATTCACGTTTTGCATCACGGCGACACGGGGAACGTGAGCATGGTCGTGGTCTCGACATTTTCCGGATTTTCGGGGGCATTGATGGCCACGCTGACCGGGAAAGACAGCAAGGAGCAGAGCGAAAACATTTCCGGCGTGAAGATTTCGAGCAACGCCGCAGCATCTGCGATTCCAGAATCGTCCGCCGCACCCGCCAGCGGCACGCCGAAAATCGATGGGCCTGTTTCGTAATGCAAGCTGTGGCATACAGCGAGCTAAGCCCGCTCGATTTGATGAAGCTCTGCGTGTGGCGCGAGGCGCGCGGCGAAGGAATTTTGGGCAAGCGCGGCGTGGCGCAGGTGATTCAGAATCGCGCGAACGACCCTTCGTGGTGGGGGCACGACGTCCGCTCAGTAATTCTGAAGCCCTGGCAATTTTCGAGCTTTAACGCGGCAGACCCTAGTTCGCAGAAGTGGCCGGCGGAAGGAGACCCGTCGTTCCAGGATTGCGCGGAAGTTTGCGAAGCGGTGGCAACCGGGAAGCATGAGGACATCACCGGCGGCGCGACTTCCTATTACGACATTTCCATTCCGCCGCCGTCGTGGGCCGCGAACGGAAGCAACGTCCTCACGCTATCCGTGGGGCGTCTGCGCTTCTACAAACTCGCGCCGGTGATGGTGAGCGACATCGACCTCGGCATGTAAATCGTTCCGAAGGGAGTGACACATCGTTCTCACGTACCGAAAGAACTAAAAGCAAAGCGGGTGTACAATTTTGTCTCCTGGATTTTGCACCGGGCAGGTTCCCAGCCAGGCTCGGGGCAAGAAATTTCGCTCCGGAGAACTCAATTGGAAACCGCAGTTGGAGTATTTAGTTCGCGAGAACGTGCGGAAAACGCGCTAGGGTATTTGCTTGAGAACGGCGTGCCGGAAGACGCGATCGTGTATTTGACGCGGTCTGAAAGCGAGGCTGTGTCTTTGGGGAAGAAGATCGGCGGCTTCGCCGGAGGGATCGCTGGCGGAGCCGTTGGTTTCGGAGCGGGATTGGCAGCGGCTTCCTGGGCACTGATTCCCGGAGCAGGAGAAGTTTTCGCACTCGGCGCGGGCGCTGCGGCATTGCTCGGGCTGTTTGGCCAAAAGGCCGGAGCTGCGGCCGGCGCGAAATTGAGTAGGAACGTTGACGCTGATGTGTTGAGAGACGAGCAGTCCGCTGAAGATGCGGAAGTGTTTCTGAATATTCTGAAAGAAGGGCGGTCACTGATCGTGGTCAGAACGGAATCGCACGAAACCGCAAGAGTGGCCTGCGTGATACTCGATCGCATGGGAATTACCGCCACCACTTCCGCTGGCGTTGATGCGGATAAAATGCGGGCCACGACTCGGCCGACGGGTAAAGGCATCACGGTGCTGGAAATGCACGGAAGGAACATGCAGGGCGAAGGCAACGTCGTGCTGCGCGACGCAGTTCAGGATTTGCTCGCTCGGGGAAATACAAAGGTCATTTTGAACTTGAGCCAAGTGGAACACATCGACAGCGCGGGAATTGGCGAGCTGGTGCGAAGCCACACGTCACTGCGCAAGGCAGGCGGGCAGCTGAAGCTGTTGAATCCCAGCGCCAAAATTAAAGAGATGCTGCAAATGAGCATGCTGCACAAAGTGTTCGACTTGCAGAACGATGAAGCCGGCGCGATCAAATCTTTTGGCAGATCGTCTAAATTCGGAGCGCCTTCCTAAACCGTTTGCTCTCGCACTTCCGTAAATCGACGGCCGCCCGTCCTTCTTTTTAACACTTTTGAGTGTCCCGAGGTTTGCTGTCCGCAGCCGCACGAACACCTGTTACGCTTTATCGACTCGGGCTAAAGCCTCATTAATGCGAAAATCTGGGCAGAACAAAATGAGAAAAATTCTGATAGCCGTGTTGATGATGCTTGGTGCGCCGTTATTGGCGCGGGCGCAGAATTATTATTACGCGCAGACGGCACAGGGCGGGAATTCGGGAGCGGACTGCGCCGACGCCTGGGCTTATAACGACGGCACAAATGGGATGACGCTGAAGGCTGCGCCGGGAGCTACGATATGGATTTGCCCGCCGACGTGGAATGGAGCGGCGAACCAAACCTGGGCGACGTTCACAACCAGTGGAACGAGCGGCAATCCTATTACGCTTAAATGGGCGCCGGGGGCGGTCGTCCAAGCTCCTTACCACAACACTTCCACGGCTGGATTCGTATTCAATAATCAGTCTTGGTGGGTGATCGATGGAGGGCTGACGGCGGGGGTCTATAGCACCTGCAACATCGCCACCTACAATTCAGGGGCGTGCCCGAGCCAGCTTCAGAACACGCTCAATGGCGGGATCTCGGAGCCGCTATCGGGGGTGAGCGTATCGGGCGGGACCGCGACGGCAACCTGCACGGCGGCTTGCAAGCCCTACATCAATCCGGCAAATTCCAACGACATCGCAAAAGTGATCATTTCAGGGACAAGCGTTGCCGCGTGCAACGTGCAGGTGCAGCCGCTCACCGATGTCAGCACCACGGTTTTCACTTTCGCCACGCCGGCAGGATGCACCACGGCGACAGGCGGGACGGTGTACAACGTGTGCCCCGCGGGAGCCTGCACCAACCAGCAGATCAACGCCAATTTGGTGCTGGCTACCAACGTCAGCCATTTTGAAATTAAGAACGCCCACTGGGGGCCGTCGTTCGTTTCGGGGATGTCGGACACGAACAATGCCAGCGGCATTTTGACGATCAACGGCTCCTACACAGCCGTGCACGACATGACCGCGCACGATGGCGGCAGCATTTGGAATGAAGTGGGCGCGACCACCGGCCAGTCTGTCGCGTTTTACAATAACGATATTTGGCACGCTTGCTGGCTGATGGGGTTTGCGGGGGCCGGGACCATTTCGCAGGATTTGGAGTGGTACAACAATCACGAGCACGACATCGGGAACTTCTCGAATGGCAGCGTCGGAACCTGCCACGGGAACGGAATTCACTTCTACGACCTGGGGAACGGCGTGGGTGGAAACGCCGGCGGAGTGCAGGCGGTTTATCACCACGACAATTTGATTGATGGGGATTGGGGCGTGGCGACCTCAGGCGTTCCGTACTTTGCCGAGGGGCGCACGCCATGCGGAGGGCTGCCGGCCAGCGGGCCGTCAGACACGTTCGCGAACGGCAGCGGGTCGAGCACCGGAACGATGTACGAGTGGAATGACGTGGTGGCCGCGTACACGCTGCCGGGGAGCCCGCCGAACGGCTTTCCGGCGATCAGCTGCGGCAACAAGCACTTCATCGTAAATAACTATTTTCTGGGCAACGGCACCACGGGCAACGGAGCGATCTGGGACAACAATCCGAGCATCGATTCGACGCAGACAGGCATTACTTTCGCGAACAATATTCTGCAGTCCACGGACGTGCTGTACCAGCAGATCGGGTCGTCGCAAGCGGCTCCGGTGCAAATTGATTACAACGTTTACGGGAACAATGCGGGCGGAAACAACGCTTGGCAGACGGCGGCGGTGAACACCAACAGCTTCACCACCTGGCAAGGGGCGGGGTTCGACGCGCACGGCTACCACTACAGCGGGCTCATCCCGAATATCAACAGTTGCAACACGTATGAGTGCGGAGCGGCGCAGCCGACAGGGAGCTTCGTAGGGCTTTCGGCAGGGACAAATCTCACTTCGGTATGCACGGGGAACGCGAACCTGGCGGGGCTGTGCATGACCTCCACGGCAGGCGGCACGGCCACGGCAGTAGCGCGGCCGACGAGCGGCTCGTGGAATATCGGGCCGTTTGGTCTAGCCGTAGGGGTCACGCTGACGCCCGTTACTTACGCTTTTGCGACCACGGCTTTAGGCGGCAGCAGCAGCGATAGTCCGGTAACTTTCACGCTCACGAACAACACTGGCGTAACGATTACCGGCGTTACAATCTCTTTTACCGGTGCGAACCCCGGAGATTTCACTGAAACCACGTCCTGTGGCACAACACTTGCCAGCAGCGCAAGCTGCCAGATTTTCGTAACTTTCACTCCGACAGCGATAGGGTCGCGAACGGCCACACTGAGCGTCGCTGATTCCGCCGCGAGCAGCCCGCAAACTTCCAGCCTTTCCGGTACGGCAATTCCTTCTGTGATCAAACCGTCTCCCGCGAACCCCGTCACATTTGGAGTTGCGGTAACCGATCCTTCGGTTACATCCACGGTGAAAAATGAAAAACAGAGCGCGAATCTTTCTGCTTACAATTTTTAGCACGTCGCTTTGCTTGACTTCCTGCACCAAGGCCGTGTCCGTAGCACCGCCCGCGCCTCCGCCAGTCAATAAAGACTGGCTCATCACTGCCAGCTTCAGCTACAACTTCACGAATTACATGCAGTGCAGCGCGAGCGTTACTTCCGGCTGCATCACGGGATTTACCTGGGGCTATCTGAATGCGCAGGGTGCGCAGGTTCCGCTGAAAACCAGCCCGGTCACGGTGTGCTCCGGCGCGTCACAGCCACAAGCTTGCATCGACTCCGCTAACAGCCAACTGCCTATCGGCTCGGACACTTTCACGATCGTAGTGAACTACGTCGACTCAACAGGGAAGTCACAAGTCACCTCGCCCGTAACATCCGCGTCCCCCACAGTAATCGCCGCCGGTCTGCCGCAGGGTTTCACCATCGCTGCGCAGTAGCAACGACACCGCCCGTCGGCTTTCAATCGAGCGCTCGAACGCACGCAGTATCTCGATGCGCGGGACTATACCTTCGTAACCGCGGAGCCTTCGGGCCAGATCCTGGGCATTTCTCGAACCTAGCTAAATCTGTTCGCTCGATACAACAAATTAATCTTCAAATCACTCAAGGAGGAATCGAAATGCACAACTTAAGTAAGGCGGCACACGCAGTATTGATCGGAATTCTGTGCGGCACACTGGCTATAGGCACCGTAACGCTCGGCGGCTGCAATTCAACGCAAGTGGAAGCGGACATTCAGAAGGTAATTGCATTGCTCCCAACAGCCGTTCAGATCGCCGGCAGCATCCTCAATATCGTCGCCGCAGCGGAAGGGAACTCGGCTCCCAGCGCCGCCGTGCTCGACACCGTCAAAAATGCGTCCGGGCAAGTTCAGGCGGACCTCACCCTGGCTAGTAGCCTGGTAGCGCAGTATCAAACCGACCTCGCCTCGGCTCCCGCCGGCGTCCTGGGGCAAATCGATGCAGCTGTCGCAGACGCGCAACAAAACATCGGCGCGATTCTTAGCGCCGTTCACATCGCAAATGCCACAGTCGTCGCAGCGGTAAATTCCGCAATAGCCAGCGTGCAGACCGTTATCCTTGCGCTCATTGCTGTGTTGCCGGCGCCCGCATCTGCCGCACTTTTTCCAAGGCTCACGGCTTCGCTGCACTCTGCCGGAATCCAGCCGGGAAGTGTGAATGCCGGCGTTCCCAGTCCCCACGCTTTCGCCAAGTCGTTCAATAACGACGCTCGCATCGTCGCAGTCCAGCAGACCTACCCGAACGCCCAAATCAAAGTTCCCGTCCCGCACGCCCGGATTTTCGGCATGCCCCTGCCGTAACAACATTTTCACGTCCTGTCGTTCATAACCGCAGCGCGCGCGAACTATTCACCGATTCACAGCTTCGGGTTCAGGGTGTTCTGCACCTCGGATCTTACCCATTGTGAGTAATTAGCGGCCTTCCTCCTGCTGAGGTGCCCCCGCTAACCACCGCACCTCAACCGGCCCGGGCTCTGCGAAAGGGCAGGAGTTGACCATTTTCATGCTCGGGGCGGATGCCTCGCACTTCACCAATTTTGCGTGTCAGAAACTGACCACCAACGCTCTAAACAACCCCGCTTTGGTCTCCACCTTCCCACTCCATATTCGACTCCCGTTCCGACCGTCACCACTCCCGCATCGTCCTCCCTCACACTTCCAAATCCAAATTCAACAAAAATAACCATTGACATCGCACCTCCGCCCAGAGTAACAATACTTCCCAATATACCGTTCGAGAATGAATATTATGTTTTACGGGGAGAGAGCGTTGTGCGGGAGTGGGGGGAGCACAGAGCTATGGTGGGGTGAGTTTCGATGCGGGGCGGGCGAGCTCGTACTTAATGTATTGATCTAGCAGGGACTTATCGGCGGTATTTAGCATGCGGCCGTTTACGAAGACGGTGGGGGTGCTAGCGACATTTAAGGCTTGACCGTCGGCGCGGTTTGCTTCTACGGCTTTTTTTGCCTCGGGTGATGACATGCAGGCTTTGAAGGCATCGGTGTCGAGGCCGGCGGCCGAGGCGAAACCCAGCAGTTTTTCCCAGATGTTTTCCGGCGAAATCAAGTCTTGGCTTTCGAAGATTGCGTCATGAACCTTCCAAAAAGCAGCGGGTGATTGCATGTACGCGCAGCGCGCTCCGATCGAAGCTGTTTCGGTCCATGGATGGATCTGGGTTAGCGGGAAATCTTTATAGACCACGCGGACTTGCGGGTACTGCGTCTCCAGCGCCTTTAGGTTCCTGAAGAGGTCGCGGCAATGGGGACACTCGAAGTCGCTGAATTCGACGATCGTAACGCGCGCGTCCGCCGGCCCCGATGTCGGGTTTCCTTCGATGTTTAGGTGTGCGAGGTTCTCGGCGAAGGGATTCGAAGACATGTCGTAGATCTCGCCACGCAGGAATGTTTTTCCGTCTTTGCTTACATAAACTGTTCCACTGTCGGTCTGCTCATTGATTGTTACGTGGATTGGGACGAGGTAGAAGTCCGGCGAAGCGGACGGCGTCATGGGACCGAGCCGCACTTGGAACTCCGGGCCCCATGCGTATAGGTTGCGCACGAATGCTTCCGTGGACTTTAGGATTTGAGTCTGATCGGGTGCCGATGCCGTCGCGGACGTTATTTGCGCGAAGACCGGAAGTGCCAGCATCAGTGACACCAGCGGAAACGACAAACAACAGAGGCGAACTAAATGGCGTGACATGATCATTTGTTTCCCCGTAGTTGAAATGCGAAACCTGGCTGTAGAGCTCTCAGAAAGAATTGTAGTTCTTCGCGGCGGCGGCCCCAAAACAAAATTCCGCACGGAGTCGCATCCCCGTCCCCATCTCAGGCGACAGTCAGAGTGTGAATTTCTGCGCTAGAGGAAAACGGCGTCCTACGCTGAAAGCCTTCAACGTGATCTTCAATCCTGGCGGGGCTTGCTTGCGCTTGTATTCATTCTGGTCCACGCGGAGTGCGACGCCTCGGACTAGGTCAAGCGGGAATCCGAAATGGTCGGCGATTTCCTCGGGGCTGCGCAGGTCCTCTACGTAGGCCTTTAGAATCCGGTCGAGGACATCGTAATCCGGGAGCGTGTCTGAATCCTTCTGATTGGGGCGCAGCTCCGCAGAAGGCGGCTTAGTGATAGTTGCCTCAGGGATCAGTTCCCTTTTGCGGTTCACGAATTTTGAAAGCGCGTAGACCATCGACTTAGGCACGTCGGAAATCACAGCCAGTCCGCCCGCCATGTCACCATATAGGGTGCAATATCCAACGGCCATCTCGGATTTATTGCCCGTGCTCAGAACCATAGACCCGAATTTATTTGAAAGCGCCATGAGCAGATTTCCGCGAATGCGCGCTTGGATGTTTTCTTCGGTCACGTCTTCGCGCGTGTCGGCGAACGCCGGAGCCAAAGTCTTGCGATAACTGTCGAAGGTTTCGTTGATCGGCAGGACGAGGAACTTGATGCCAAGGTTCTGGGCGAGCTGGCACGCGTCCCGCATGCTATTTTCGGAGGAATACTGGCTGGGCATGGCAACGCCAAGGACGTTTTCATGGCCCAGCGCGTCCGTGGCTATGGCCGCGACGAGGGCCGAGTCCACACCGCCGCTCAAGCCGACCACGACTTGCTTGAAGCCACACTTGCGGACGTAATCGCGCGTGCCGATTACCAGCGCGCGAAAAGCGGCCTCGAGCTCATCTTCCACCAGAGGGCGGATGTCGCCTTCGCCAGTGACACTGTCGAAGAGGACGAGATCTTCTTCAAATGATTTAGCGCGCGCCGCGACCCGGCCGTCGGGCATGAACGCAACGCTTGAGCCATCAAATATCAGGCTATCGTTGCCACCAACCTGGTTCACGTACACAACCGGCACGCGATATTCCTTGGCGATGGCTTGCAGCATGTCGTGGCGCAACGAACGCTTGTCAATGGTGTAGGGTGAAGAAGAGAGATTCAGCAGAAGGGTACTTCCCTTCCCGGCGATTTCGGCGACGGGATCGCGATCGTAGAGGCGCTGATTCCAAAAGCTTTTGTCGTTCCAAGCATCCTCGCAGATGGTGATCCCAAGTTTTTCCGTGTCGAAGGGAAAAATATGCTGCGTATGAGCGGGCTGAAAATAGCGCGATTCGTCAAACACATCGTATGTCGGCAACAGCATTTTGCGCTGTTCGAAAAGGATTTTCCCATCGGAAATGAGAGCGGCGCAATTCGCCACCGGTTTACCAGTATTGTCCTGTGCCCCGCCGACGTAACCGACGAGCGACGGCAGCGGGATTTTTTTCGCCAGGCGAAGGAGTTCCTTCTGGTTGAGTTCGTCGAATGCGGGGCGCTCGGTCAAGTCCTGGGGCGGATAGCCGCAGAGGCAGAGCTCGGAGAAGACGGCCAATTCGGCTCCGCGAGATCGCGCTTCATGCGCCATCTCTAGAATGCGGAACGAATTGCCTTCGAAATCGCCCACGGTAGGGTTGAACTGGGCCAGAGCAATTTTCATATTCCGGCACTAAGCATACGAGGCGACAGCGACCTTTTCAATGGCATGCAGCGAAGACAGTGATTTCGATGGTCTGAGGTCATTACAAGCGCGAGGAGAAGCGGACGCCTCTGCTAAAAGAGACGTCCGCGATACCGTTAGACGCTGAAGGAACTGCCGCAGCCGCAAGTGCTCTTCACATTCGGGTTGTTAAACTTAAAACCCGAACCTTCGATGGTCTCGATGTAGTCGATCTGTACGCCTTCGAGATACATTTCGCTCATCTGATCGACGAGAACCTTTAGTCCTTCAAACTCATACACGTTGTCGCTGTTCTCGTTCACTTGATTTTCGAAAGCCATGTGGTAACTAAAGCCGGAGCAGCCTCCGCCAACCACGGCCACGCGCAAACCAGCCGGTGCAGGAGTCTGCTGCTGAAGAATCTCTTTAACTTTCGTAACTGCCACTGGTGTAAGTTGAACCATTCGCCTAAGCCTCCACAGATTTCGCATGAATAAATCATGCGTTACAATTCCAGGGTCATTATATCAGATTCAGGCGCCGGGCGATTAGATTCCGGCAGATGGTTGTTTAAGAGGCTAAAAGAGTTAACAGGCCCGCCGTGCTGTGGCGGCTGGCTCAGCTCTAGGAACCGGCCCGACCAGCGGTGTGGACTGTAAGCGACTAGCCGCCTAAAATGAATACCCTACCATGAAACACACCATCACTTTGATTCCCGGAGACGGGATCGGGCCTGAAGTATCTAAAGCTGTGAAATCCATCCTAGCGGCCAGCGGACTTGAAATTGAGTGGGAAGAAATTGCCTCGCGCGCGGAAGTCGAGCGGCGCGGCATCGACTTCATGCATGCGGGTGTCCTTGAATCCATACGCAAGAACCGCGTGGCGCTGAAGGGGCCGATGGAGACTGCGGTCGG
>Ga0181525_10001718_pt1 | contig 18476 bp, 15 predicted proteins | sample PEATcosm2014_Bin_48_FD_121100 | JGI IMG/M metagenome (GOLD analysis project Ga0181525, IMG submission 121100) | Peatland microbial communities from MTU Mesocosm Facility, Houghton, MI, USA - PEATcosm2014_Bin06_10_metaG | ecosystem: Environmental > Terrestrial > Soil > Wetlands > Peat | place...
CCAGCCCCGCCATCGCCCGCATCAAATGCTGGCTCATCCGCTCCACCGTCTCCCGCTCATACAAATCCCGGCTATACTCCACCGTCACCCATTGCGACCCATCCGGATCTTCCAATAAAGTGAAACTCAGGTCTAACTTGGCTGTGTCCTGATCGAAATCTACTGCTTTAATTCGGCTCTCTCCGAACCGCATCTCTTCTCTTCCCGCAGTCACATGGTTCACTAGTACTTGGAAGATTGGATTTCTCGCTAAGTCGCGTTTTGGTTGAATACTCTCAACCACTTTTTCGAAAGGCACAGCCTGGTGATCCTGTGCCTCAAGAATTCTGGCCTGCACGTTTCTTAGGAGCTGTTTGCAGCTCATATTCAGCGCCAGAATCCTGACGACTAGCGTGTTCACGAACAACCCAATCACATCTTGGACCTGCCAAGGATCGCGATTGGCCACAGGCACGCCGATGCAGATATCGGGTTGGCTGCTGTATCGCTTTAACAACAGATACACAGATCCCATGAACAGCACAAATGTAGTAATTTGCCGCTTTTGACAAAACTGAACCAGTTCCCCGACATCGTCTGCTGCCACATGCAAGCGCACTTGGCCGCCACGACCACTCATCTGCGCAGGTCGAGGATGGTCGGCAGGTAGCCCCAATTCCTGATACCCCGCTAGTTGTTCACGCCAATAAGCAAGCTCTCGCTCCAGTCGCTGTTGCGTCAACATCTCATATTGCCAAAGAGCATAATCTGCATATTGCACAGGCAGACTTTTCAATACCGGCGACATTCCCTGACTATAGGCGGTGTAAGTGGCAGCCAACTCTTCTGTCAGCAAACCCATGGACCATCCGTCCGAAATGATGTGGTGCAGGCAAAGGGCAAGTATGTGACTATCGTCACCCATCCTAATGAGACCGACTCTCATCAACGGCGCTTCCGTCAACACGAATTCCGCGCAACACAGTTCGTGTAGGGCAGCTTCCAGGTCCCGAGCGCGCATGATCTCGCTGCGACCACTCACATCGTAGTGCCGCATTCTTAGCCTGCGCGGTTCTTCTATATGTTGGAATGGCTTACCCTGTACATCGCGAAAGCTTGTCCGAAACACCTCATGGCGAGTGATGAGGTGGTACATCGCCTCCTCCACTAAAAGAGCATCAACCTTTCCCGATATTTCGAAGGCACGAACCACGTGGTAGCCTTGGCTATACCCAAGCTGTGAGAGGAACCACACCCTTTCCTGGGCGTAAGACAGCGGCACCAGCGGAGGTCGGCGAAGAGAGCCTATAACAAGGCTTTCGAACTGTCTTTGACTCCTAACCGCCCTTGCTACATTTTCGATCGTGCCAGACTCGATCAGCTCCCTAATCCCAACTTGCAGACCCAATTCCTGATTCAAGCGCGACACAATCTGCATCGCCCTTATCGAATCCATTCCCGCTTCAAGCAAGTTGTCTCGCAGGCTTATTTTCCGTACGCCTAAAATCTCCGAGCATACTTCGGTTACCAGGTTTTCCAACTGCTCGAATTCAACAGAATCGTGCCCGTCAGGCCGGTTGTTCTCTTGATTTTGAACAGCGATCGATATGTCACTCATAACAATCTCTTGGGAAGGCTAGAGGAATTGCGTCCCCTGAAACGAGGACCCGCTCTACATATGGCTCGCGAGTAACTTCCTTTGGGCTCTGGGTTTATGCCATTGAGAAGGGAAGGCTTACTGGGCTCTTACTGTAATGTGAACACTCTGACTTTGTCGGCGGAATGTATAACAAGTGCTCCCCACAGTCGCGCATCGTTTGGGTTCATTCTTTAAATGGAAAGCTCGGGTATTGGTTCGCGCAGCGCGAGCTCACTAAAGGTAAAATGAGCCACTGTTGCAACGCGGTGTATGATGCGAGGCGCGTCTCGCAAATCGCTTACTCGCTCAGCACGCAGCCTCAACGCGCACCAGATGTCCCTTGCCTCCCAACGTGCTCAGATCTATGTCTGCAATACACTTAACTCTTACGTAGTCCAGGGTAAGATTACCTTCCACGTGAACACATCCCTTGCCATTTTCGAAATCAGCATTGCTGAAATCTGAAGTACTTTTGTCCACCTGCAAGCCCACGTCGGTGTCTCCACTGCTTTGCGTAAATTTGAGGTGAACGTAGTTGCGATCGATCGCCTCTTTAAAAGACTTGGCGTTTCTCTCGGGGCGCAATGCCACTTCAACCGAGTGATCCCCTTCGCACAGGTGTTCCACGAGCGTCTGCTTTCGTACGGCGTCGGGATCCCGTACGGGAGGAGGGGGTGGAGGGTCTTTAGCGAGATCCTCCATTTTTTTTCTCAAACTGAGAGGCCTCATGTCAGTCCAAACTTTCTCGATATAGGCCAGGCACTCGCTCTTCGGTCCGGATTTCCCAGTATCTTTCCACCCGAGCGGAATGCTTTTGTATTCTGGCCAAATCGAGTATTGCTCCTCGTCGTTCACTACCACCTTGTATATTGTAGTATCCTCTTTTGTTTCATCATCTTTCCAACTCATGGTCATCTCCGGTCGACATATTTTTCTTGATCCTTGAGATTTGGTCCTTGGATCAAAGAGTAATTGATCCACTGCATGCCACCCTTCCAACTCACGAATTTGCGCGAGGCAATTCTGGACCGGAGCACGATTCTGTTGTCTGCTGTGCCACCGATTGCTGCGGAAAGGGTTCGAGGTTCACGAGAGCTGGATGGCAGCTCCATATCACTCATGTCAACGTCAACCATGACAACCTTCATGATCAACTCGAGTGTGAGGACTACTCAAACCTTAGTTCTTGTCTCGCACAAGTACCACCCTTGGCATAGCTCCAGAGTGAATGCGTACACGTGCCCCCACAGTGGAATGGGGATTGGATTTAACCTTGGCTTGGCTAAGCCCTCTTTGAGAGGCCGATCTAAGAAATCAGCTACGGCGATATACCCTCGTCCGGCACATCGGATGCCAACATATCTTTCACGTTCTTTAACTACGGTAGGTCAATCGAGCATGGCTTCGCCCTTCTCAGTTGGAAAGGCGATTTTCACAAGCGGCATCGGTTCGCGAATCACTCACGGAGAAGCCGCCAACTTCCTGCTAACCAAATCCTGCAGAACACCGTTGCTACTCGTAGTGGCGTGGCAGACAGTTCACTCTCGACCAGTGCATCCTTCCCGCTTCCACCTCACAAATCGAGAATTTTTAAGTTTCTACACCTACTTTGGCTGCGTGTCAAGTTATCAATAAACGGTGACGTAACATCGATTGTGTAAAAGCGAAGAAGGCGTAAGTTAGCTTTGGCCTCGCAAGCTAAAGCCTTTCCGAAAAGGAGACCTACTGCGGAATGGCGGCAACTGGTCCTGAAAACCAGGGCATCGTGATGAGCGATAGGCGTTCGATTTGCCTGCCTCCCGTTTGCACAAGTGCGTGAGCCCGGCTGAAACGGACCGCTGCGGGGGTTCAACTCCTTCCCTGTGCACCAGAGTGCCAGCGTGTGGGAATTGGAATAGCAGCCTGTTTTAGAAACAGGTGTTGAGAGTTCGAATCTCTCCGAAGTTGGGAGAATTCCTAGAAGCGCGGTTCTCGCAATCGTTCTATCCAGATAGGGCGGTCCGGGCCGCCAGCGCTCCTATCTAATGAACGACCGTTAACTCCGCGCTCACGCAGCGAAAACCCAAATGGTTAGTTCCAGTATCCGGGTCGCCCTTGCCGCGCGCGCCGGAAATATAGCGTTCACAATATTGATCGGTGCAGAGAAACGATCCCCCTTTTTGCACGCGCTTGGGGATGCCCGGCTCCTGGGGATCGAAACTGTCGTAGGGTCCTTGCGGATCGATCGCAATCCCATCGCGACCAAGTCGCACGTAATAGTCGGGACGGTACCAATCCGAGACCCACTGCCAAAACATTTCCTGCCATGTCGTACAGACCAAAATCGTTGGGCGGGAACGATGCGACCGGCGCTACTGGCGACTTTCCGACAAAAATACAAGTTTTACAGTATGGGCACGGTTCTCCCTTTTCATTAACCTGTTGCTCTACTCAACAGAACGCCCCCATCGAGCAGGTGCCGATTCACTGGGAGAAACGGCACCTGCTTTCTTCTCAACCTCCGTAGTGATGTTCTTACAGGGACGGGAATCGCGAAATACAGATTGAAGGGAATTCGGAGGCGCCTGGTTCAAAGCTATTGTTTCCTCAGCACAGACATCGATAAGGAGGCACCATGCTCTACTGGACACTAGTATTCCTCGTGGTAGCACTGATCGCCGGAGTTTTGGGCTTTACCGGCATAGCGGTTGCGGCCGCAGGCGTGGCGAAGCTTCTGTTCATCATTTTTCTGGTTCTGTTCTTGATTTCGCTCTTTTCCCATCTCACGCGCCGAGGGAGAGGAATCTAGCTCGATCAGCCACCAAATGCGGAACGAGGCCAGTTCGCGATTCTCTCGCGATTTGCAGAAACTGCCGATCTCCTGGCATTCCGCAGCTTCCCGCGACTCGATTGATTGCGATTAGGGGAGATGAAGTCTCTCGCAACCTTTGCAATCTCTTGCCGCAACTAAGCTCTGAATAGCGACAAATTTCAAAGGCGCGGGAAGTCCCGCGCTTTTCCAGGAGGAAAGCATTTATGGCAGACGATATGGAGAAGAAGGGTCAGCAGGGCAACCAAACCGGACAAGGCCAACAGCAGACCGGCCAGCCCGGACAATACCAGCCGAAGAAAAGTGGCCAAGGTCAGACTGGAGCAGAAGAAGACGAGCAGGAGCGTGATCGTCAGCGTCGTGCTTCGTAGTTTTCTTACGGCAGTGTTCACTGATCACCTGGAAGTCCCGGCCCGGCCGGGACTTCATTTTGTTCGAAATCGCTTTTTTCTGGATGCCCGGGTACGGAAACTCTTCTCCGCTGGCGCCGACACAATCGAAGAAGACCAGGCATTGGATGATGCCCTCTACGCCCTGCGAGCTCTCCAGAGTTGCCTGAATTTCCGCGCAGCAGCCTAACCTATCGCGCCATCTGCTCGTCCTTCGAACAATCTTTATCGCCCAATATTGAGAGGAATCGCTGAGTTTCAAAAGACCTTACATCTTGTCCTCCTTATAAGTAAGGAAACCATCCCCGGCCAGCGAGGGCTAAACAGTATTGCGGACGGATAGAGGTCACTTTACAGTGCGAAGGTGCAAGAAAGTTGAGGCCCTTCCCAATGGCACCCAAGATTGCAGGACGCTCCCTTGAATCCTATCGATCGCTCTCGGCAAATGATCTGAGACGTGCGTTCGAGACAGCAATATCCGAGCTTCGCGAAGCTGATTTCGCTGCCAGGAAGCGAGTGCAGTATCGCACCCCCATTGTTCAGCGCAGGGAAATCTTCGGCATTTCCCAAGCGACTACAGAAAAGCGGGCGCTGACCGACGCCGCTCGAGCTTTAGCTCAGTTGTGGAGGATTTGAGCCAGTCCCGCTTGTGTAACGGGGGAGTGGAAGAGTCTCGGTGACCGGAGAGTGTGCACCCTAAAATAACGATTAGCTCACTTTGCGCTGGGAGCAAACATCTATTTCTTCTGTTTCAGTGGAGTCATCGACCGACTTGCTTTTCGTGTCCTTCCGCTCGTCGACCGCTTTCTTTGCGGCTTCTTTCGCGTTGCCCAAGGCGTTCTGGACTTTTCCCTCAACTTGCTTTAGCGCTCCATGGGCTTGTTTCTCTTTGTCGCCGGTCCATTCACCCGCCTGGCGCTCGATGCAACCAGCGACATCCTTGACTCTACCCTCCACTTGATCTTCATTCATGACTAAACTCCTCCTGGATTTGGTCTCGGACTTCAAAAGTAAGTCCATCCTACCAAGCCGTAAAATCAGAGTACCGGGCTTCGGCCCTGGATCAGGCGGATCAAAACCGCAATCACCGCCAAGACGAGCAGAATATGAATAAATCCACCCAATGTGTACGAACTGAGGCCCAACAGCCAGAGAATCAATAGCAAAACTGCGATCGTCCAGAGCATCGGCACTCCTCCCGTGCAAGTCTATGTGTCTTCCGATCTTGCAACTCCGAGAGAAAAGTGTACGCAGGTGAGATTGCGTGAGGTATCCAGTGAAGCCCCTAGTTACGAGGCAATCTCCCTTTATTTGCGGTGGATTCCGCGACAGCCAGGGCTGATTCTCAATCAACCTACTTTTAATAAACCTGGCTTTTAATAAACCTGGACGATGCCGTTCCGCACGGCGTAGAGCGTAAGATCCGCGATGGAATGCAGGTCCAGTTTGCGCATGAGGTTGGTTCGGTGGGTTTCCGCCGTCTTCACGCTGAGACTAAGCGCTGTGGCGACCTCCTTGGTGCTCTTTCCTTCGGCGACGAGCTGGATCACTTCCCTTTCCCGCGGCGTCAGAACACACTGACCGGAAGTTTCGCTCTCGTTATGCGGACGCAGATACCCCTCGAGCATCATCTGCGCTACTCTTGAAGTGAAGAACGTTCGGCCGTATTGCAGAGCTTCCACAGCAGCCACGAGATCCCGGCCAGTGTCGGACTTAAGCAAGAAGCCACGCGCTCCAGCGGCCAGTACTTCCCGTACTACCTGTTCCGAATCGTGGACGGTCAGGATCAGAATGCGAGCTTCAGGCATGATCGTGAGGATTTGTCGTGCCGCATCCAGCCCGTTCAAGTTCGGCATGCCGATATCCAGCAAGAAAACGTCTGGCTTCAATTTGCTGGCACACACGACGGCTTCACGTCCGTCTCTGCCCTCACCACAGATCTCCCATCCCGCATGATTTTCGAGCAGGGAGCAAATACCTTTTCTCGCCACCTCGTGATCATCCGCAATAAAGATTCGAAGGTTGCTCAAGTTACACCTCCCAGAACAAAGACAACGAACTGCCGATGCGATGGTTCGGCAACTTCGCGTCTGAGAATAGTTGCGCTCAAGACCAGTGTAGGTTGCAACGAACCTGCGCAAGCTGAACGCGCTCATTCTTCTGCGGGAACGAGATTCAACAAGCACGGAAGTTGCCAAATCTGGAATTCTTTGAATTCCAATGTCTTAGCAGGAGCCCGCAAGCTGACTCTAATGTAAGTTTTTCCCACGGGCGCACCCCAGTTGGCTGACACTTGGTCAGATCTGGCGCACATCGACGTCGAACTGAGGAATATTCGACACAAAGACCCAGTGCTACGGGGCTGGCTGTGTCCTCTAAAGCGAGGCGGGTTTAGCGATCTTCAGGCCATTGTAGTTTCTGTCGGGCGTTGGATCTGCGGCGGCATCTGGATCTGGATAATGTTGTTCTTGATGGCGTACACAACCAGATCGCGGATGGAGTGCAGGCTCAGCTTCCGCATGATGTTGCTGCGATGCGTTTCCACGGTCTTGGTGCTCAAATTCAAGACCGTGGCAACCTCCTTGGAACTCTTTCCTTCAGCCAGAAGCTGAGTGACCTCTCGCTCCCTGGCGGTCAGGGTTGGCAAGTTCGGAGCCTCATTCCGGGATATGGCGTGACCCTTTTCCAGGAAGCCCGCCAACACCAGATCGTTCACCCGCGGCGTGAAGAACATCCGTTTGCTCTGCAGGGCTTCGACTGCCGACACTAGATCGCGGGCTGCGTCGGACTTGAGCACAAAACCGCGCGCCCCGGCGTCAAGGGCCTCACGGATAATCTGATCGGAATCGGTGATCGTCAGGACTATGACTCTGAAGTGGGGATCATGCTGCAGCAGTTGGCGTGTCGTGTCCAAGCCGTTGAGATATGGCATGCCGATGTCTACGATGATGACGTCGGGCTTCAACTGCTTGGCCATTTCGACCGCTTCGCGGCCATCGGATGCTTCCCCGCACACTTCCCACCCCTCGTGTTTCTGGAGAAGCGCACACAAGCCTCGACGTACGATTTCATGATCGTCGGCCAACAAAATACGCAGTTTCATGGCACCCTCCACTTACAACCTCAGAGATAGACTCGGACCCGGAATTTTCAACACGCCTGCGGACCTCGTGCCAGTGCTGTAAACACACGATGCTGGCTCACCGCCTCCACAGCATCCAAGAGATCACGCGCCGCATTTGACTTCACCACATAGCCTCTGGCGCCTGCATCCAGAGCCTCACGCATCATCTGCGGAGAATCGTGTTGCGTAACGACCAAAACCTCAAGGCCGGAGGGCTTCTGTTTTTGCTGAATTAGCCGGCACGCTTCCAGACCATTCAGTCGAGGCATGGTGACATCCAGCACCACAACGTCGGGCTGCAAACTTTGGACCTTTTCCAAAGCCTCGATCCCATCCGACGCTTCGCCGACTACTTCCCAGCCAGGCCTTCCCTCTAATAAGGTACGCAGTCCTTGCCTCACGATAGGATGATCATCCACCAGCAGTATGCGGACTGCCATAAGTTTCGGTTCTCGGAGGCAGTCCAGTGGAAACCCCTTCACTAGCGATTTCACGGCTGGCTCTGGTTTCACTCTTGCCCGTTCCCGCCGCAGGAGTCACTGGTACCAGGCGGAAAGTATCCCCTAAGTAAACGCCTTGAAATTAGCATGGTACTACTCCCGCCCGAATACAGGGAATCCTGTATTTTAGTCGACGGCGGTGTCTCACGCAGGATCCCTAGTTGTCGACTGAACTCATTGTTGGGAAATAGGTTCCGTCATGCAAAAGTGCATCCACGGCCTCGACAATCGAGCCCACATCTGATTTCGCACAGGCGCCGCGGATCCCCACCCTTCGGGCCTCCTCGGCCAGCTGTCTGGATAGATGAATGGTGACCATCAGAATGGGAATTTCGGGAAACAGTCGCGAGATTTGCCGTGCAACGTCAAGCCCGTTTAGATCCGGCATTTGGAAATCCAGCACGATCATGTCGGGCGGGTTCTTCTCAACCCGTTGAAGAGCTTCCCTTCCGGTCCGCGCCTCTGCGCAAACTTGCCAGGTGCTTTGCTGCTCGAGAAGAGCCCGAAGATAGCGCCGGACTGCCGGGTTGTCGTCTACCACGAGAATTCGAACCACTCGGCACTTCCTTGGACCCAGAACTTAATCAGTACGGTTTTTGATTGAACCTGACAATTCGGTTTTGATACTGGCTGAGGCCAACACACCTGCCCATTAGATCAACCAGCACTCAATGTCCCTTGCCATGACCTTCTGCTTTGTGCTTCTTCAGCACCGTCCGCGCCGCCACTTCCTTGGCGCGATCACCATATCGACCGGACCGCTGCGCACTCTCCTTGATATGCTCATACTCCCTCTGCTCTTTTGCGCTCACACCACGAAGATGTTTTTTACCTGGCATAGGCTTGTCTTTTCACAACATTTTTTGTCTCTCCTTAACATAGGAGTTTCAGTCGTGTTCTCGCAATACCGTAAACTCCTGAGCATCAAACACAGCATGGCCTCAAGTCACATGTCCCTTTCTTACTTCGTGGTGTAATCCTCAGCTCCAATGCCGCCGCCACTGTCTCGACAGATAGTCCTACTTGTTTATCCCACTATACGAAAGTGAAAGTTGGGGCCGATCGCTTTTCCTGGTGCTGTCCGGAGATGAAGTAGCGAACGTATCCCTCATTGCGGGCCGCCGCAGGATTCGCTTCGGAAAGAGCAAGTCGCGCATCTTCATCTTGGCTTTATGCAGTTGCGATTTTGAATTTCCGACTGAGCAGTCCAGCATCTTGGCAATTTCATGATGCTGGTATCCTTCAACCTCGTGAAGGGCAAAAATCCGTCGGCAACCCTCAGGGAGTTCCCGCATGGCGCGGCGCAACGTGATACGGTCGATTGCGCCGCTGAGTTGCAGGTCCGCTTTGCCGACATCACGCCGAAGGGAAGGCGATTCTGACGATACGGGCTCATCGAGAGAGACTATCGGCGGGGACTTCCGCCGGCGCAACTTCATCAACACCGTGTTCACAGCCACCCGGTACAACCAGGTGGAAAAGGCGGAGTCGCCGCGGAATGAGCCGACGGTCCGAAACACTTGCAGGAAAGCTTCTTGCGTAAGGTCCTCCGCTTCAGCGATATCTTTTGTCATCAGCAAACACACGGAATACACGCGCTTCTTGTGACTCTGAAAAAGCGCGGCAAAGGCCTGCTCGTCGCCACTCTGTGCGCGCTGAACGAGGCTGCGTTCGGATTCAGGTCGATTGGTTTCGTCGCTGGCTGGAATCAAATTTGTTGCCGTCGCGGAAATTACGCAAGTCGCCACTGTAGTCTCCTTCGATCAAACTAGAGTGATTGTCTGTGCTCTCGATGATTCCGGGAGCATTCAACTTCCTAAACAGACTAGCGACCATGCGCCTCTCGGCCCATCGGGATGCTCCTGTAATTGATTGGCAGACTTGCTGTACAACTCGGTGGGATTAAAATGTTGAGGCAATGGTTTATGAGTGGCAACACGGCGAGACTTTTATTGGCTGAGAGTGTTGCTGACAAGGATAGCGGTGCTCAATAACGAAGGCGCATGCGCTGGTCACGCGCCTCAGACAAAAGCGAATCGTCGATCAGGAGTAAGAATGGCAGGAGCGGATGCTCCTGCCATTCGCCAAAACACGGAGGCACCGGCTTCGGAAGAACTGATCGAGGTCACGAAACTTTACAACCGTCCAGCCAGAAGCAGTACAAGCAAGACCACGATCACCAAGCCGAGTCCGCCGCTGGGGTAGTAGCCCCACGCTCTGCTGTACGGCCAAGTCGGCAGAGCCCCCAGTAACAACAGCACAAGCACGATCAGTAGAATTGTCGACATGAAACCTCCGATCATCGTTTAGTTCCTTCGTTGAAATGTCGGCCCGGCTTGAAACCAAGCCGGGCCCGGAAAAGCTGCCTTCTCGCGCTACCGGCTCGCCGTGTTTGGGATCCCCGCAGGCGGCTTCAGTTCTCCATGTTCCCTTGCTTGCCCCGAATATCTCCTGATTGCGGCCAGGAACGGTTCACTTGCTCCTCTTGCGGGGACTTTCCCGCTCAAAATCTCCCCGAACGGTACGAAGGTCCCGTAAAGAATTCGAGTCTCGTCTTTGTCTTGCGTGACGACCGAGCCGTTCAGGTCAATTCCCGCGAAGATGCCCCGCGATCGTGAATAGGTCAGCACTTCCGCCCTCATCTTCCAGTCGGTGTCGGCGCCAGCGTCACGTCCAACCGGCCCTGCGGCCGCCGAAGCATCCGCGCCCAGCTTGAAGTGGCTCGATATCAGATGCTGCATCCCGTCTTCATTCGTCACAATCATTACCAGGTCGACTGCCTGGCCGCCGAGCTGTAATCCCCAGCTTCCGCCCGTGATGGTGATCGGAGCCGGAGCGCTCCAGGTACCGCTTTCTGTCCGGCACGTAGCCACACCCTTGCCATGGCTTCCTCCGAAACCAACAGCGATCTTCACCATGGAAGGAATCACCGCGACGCACTTCGCATCGCTCATCACCTTGTCAGGGATTGCTTTGTCCGGAGTGGCCATAATTTCGTTCAGAACCTTGGTGGAGGCATCGAGGCGTTTGTCGATGTCTGGCTGGTCTTTGTCATCCGCGCACCAGGCCATGCTGGTGACGAGGAGAAGACCAGCACCGAGCACCAGGAGACATCTCGGCAATGCGGAGCTAATTCTTATCATTTTGAAACCTCTTCCGTGCTCGGAGCGAGCAACTGTTGGAATTGTCTTGCAAAGTCAACCTAACTTTCCCGTGTTCCTTATTCCATCCGGTTTACGCTGTAACCTGATCCAGGCGCACGTCAGAGAAGTAGGGATTTCTTTAAGAGATCTACAGGCTTGGGAGGTTGACGGCCTCGGCGAAGTACAGTACCGCCAGTATTGATAGCATGAGATCCGAACTAGAATTGGAGTCGCAGAAACTGCCCGGATCGAACCTACCTGCCGGGTAGGGTTGCATCTTAAAATAGTCGGCGGGGCTTACGGTAACTGGAATCGAATCTCCATAAAGGATATTTCAAGCTGGTCGCAAGGAAGCAAAGTTCAATATTTCTGCGTTGACTTCCGACGAAACAATGTTTACGGGGAAAATCGCGGTGACTCTCGTTCCCCCGCTTCCGGACTCAATTTCCAGCTGTCCTCCCAACTGTCGCACTCTCTCCCTCATACCCTGAATGCCCACGCCCGCGCGAATTGGCATCGACATTCCCTTGCCCTGATCGCGGACTTCGATCGTTACACTGTGCGTGTCGTGGCTGATAACGACGCTCGCGGAGCCGCTGCCAGAGTGCCGGTGGATGTTCGTGAGGCACTCCTGCACGATGCGGAACATTGCCGTCTCAAGTTCAGGCGGCAGCCGCTCAAGTCTAGTGTCGAGATGGAGATCCACATCGATTTTGCTCCGCTCGGCAAACCCTTCGACATACCAGCGCACCGCCGACTGCAGCCCGGCCTCGTCGAGCAATGGTGGGTGTAGTAGGTGAGACATGGTCCGCAAATCTCTCGACAACTCTTCTATAAGACGCAGGCTCTCCGCAATTTGCCCAACGAGCCCGGAGTTAGTCTTCCGGAGTTCCTCCTCTACCGGAACCAGGTTCAGGCTCAAAGCAATCAAGATCTGGCCAGCGGTGTCGTGCAGTTCTCGGGCGATCCGGCGTCTTTCGTCATCCTGCATCTGCAGCAGCCGCGCAGACAGCATGCGCAACCTTTCCTGGGCGTGATCGAGTTCGGAGGTGCGTTCCTTCACTCTCGCCTCCAATTGCTCATGCGCGTCCTTAAGGGCCTCTTCTGAACACTTGCGTTCGCTGATATCCCGGCACACGCCCATCATGATCTTCGGACGTTTTGATGAATCGTAAATGACCTGCCCATGCGCCTCTATCCAGCCGAACCTTCCTTCTGCCTTTTCTTGGCGATATTCCACGTGATATTTCCCGTCGCCCTCAAATGCCTGCTGAATTGCCTCTCTAACTCGCTGGCGGTCTTCGTCGCCAATGCCTTCTAGAAACGCCTCGACATTCCCTCCGAACGATCCTGGTGGCTGCCCGTGGATTCTCTCCATGTTTTCGGACCAGCGGACACTCCCACTTTCAATGTCCCAATCCCATGTACCGATATTCGCGGCCTGCAGACAGAAACGCATTCTTTGTTCGCTGTCTCGCAGAGCCTGTTCGATCTGCCTGATCTCGGTAACATCGCGAGCTATTTTGGACGCACCCACGATCCTGCCAGACGAATCCCTGACTGGCGAAACGGTCAGCGAGATCAGAACTCGCTTCCCGGCTTTCGTGACCCGTACAGTTTCAAAATGATCGACGCGTTCTCCTGATCTCAGCCTGCGTAAGATGTCCTTTTCCTGCTCCTGCAATTCGGGGGGGATAATGATCGTAATCGGTTTTCCGAGAACCTCATTTTCGGTGTAGCCGAAAATGCGCTCCGCGCTGCTATTCCAGTTGGTAATGATCCCGTTCAGGTCTTTCGCAATAATCGCATCATCCGAACTCTCCACGATCGCTGCCAGCCTCGAACGCATCTCTTCGGCAGCCTTCCGTTCAGTAACGTCGACTATGAAAGCTCCATCGCCTGGCAGTCGGGCGTTTTCCATATGGTTGTTACCGTACCGATGCATCTACGAACTTCGAGCATCCACCAAAACGGCGGATGACTCTCGTAAGAGCGAACTCGAGGGAATAATGAGTTCAACCAGGGTTCCAGGATGCGCATTCGTCAGTCTTAACTCTCCACCAAATTCGCTGGCTCGCTGCTTCATGCCTCCGATGCCTACGCCAACGCTATCCGGCTGGAGTTCGACAATTCTCTTGCCAATTCCTTTGCCATCGTCTCGCACGGCAACCACGATACTCCCGTCTCTTTGAGTCAATGTAATCCAAACCTTGTTTGCCTGTGAATGCCGGAAGACATTGGTCAGTGCCTCTTGAACGATTCGGAAGACTGCGGTCTCTACCTCCGCACCCAGCCTCGGAAAATCGCGGGGCTGAACCTCGAGATACGTTTCGATGCCGCTGCGCTTTGTGAGCCCGTCCACATACCAGGAAAGCGCCGAGAGTAAGCCCACTTCATCGAGCAAGGGGGGATGCAAAAGGTGCGACATGGTGCGGACTTGCTGAATAGCACTATCGACAATATTGCTGGCTTGGACCCAAGCTTCCTCTGGGAACTGGGCGGGTTTTTGCAGCAACACTTTGTCCAGGATCATCTTGGCTACAGCGAGTTCTTGTCCTAATCCGTCGTGCAGATCGCGCGCGAGCCGGCGGCGCTCTTGATCCTGCATGGTCATCAGGCGGATTGAAAGACGCCGCAATTCGTTCGTCCTCCTATCGACCATTTTCTCCAGCTCTGCGGCGTTGTCGCGAATCGACTGTTCCAGCAGCTTGCTGTCGTGAATGTCGGAGCAGGTTCCGTACCATTTGACGATCTTCCCGTCCGGATCCCGAATCGGCACGGCGCGGGACCGGAACCAACGGTAGGTGTCTTCTTTGGAGCGCAGCCGATACTCGGCTTCGTAACTCCCCCCCGACTGAATGGATTGCATCCAGTCCGCTTTAATTCGGTCAACGTCGTCAGCATGCACAAACTCTAACCAATGCACTCGCTGGCCGGAGTCTGCAGAAGTGCCTGCATATTCGTGAAACCGGTCGCTGACATACTCGTAGCACACGTCTCCATGGCTGCTGAAAATCATATCTGGTGCAGTGCTGACTATGGCATCGAGTTCCTGATTCTTTCCTACCAGCTCCATGTTGAGCTGCAGCAGCAATTCCGCTTTGCGCGCCAACTCTTCAGTACGCTCCAGGACGCGCTGCTCCAGTTCGCGATTGAGAGTTTCGAGCTGCCGCGTCTTGCGGTGCAACTCGGCGAATACCCGGACTTTCGCCCGCAAGAGTTCCGGAACCACCGGAACAGAAATATAATCCACCGCTCCGTGTTCATACCCTTTGAGCTGGTCCAGGTCGGTCAAATGTACCGCGGAAACGAAAATGATCGCGGTCCTCTGGAAACGCGGATGTTGCCGAATCATTGCAGCCAACTGAAATCCGTCGAGCTCCGGCATGCTCACATCCATCAGCACCACGGCGACGTCATTCTTAAGCAGAACTTCGAGGGCCGCTTTCGCGGAGGTGACTTTGATCAGGTTCTCGCCCAGTCCACCGAGCATCACCTCATAGCTGAGCAGCTTGGCCGGCTGATCATCCACCATGAGAATGTTTACTTTCTCGTTCGTGCTCATGACCTACACATCCCCTCGATTCAGGTCTCGTTTCACACGCAAGCCAGAGCTAACTGCTACCTGTGAAGCCACATCCTCAGCGACGAGAGCAGCTGCTCTGTGTTAACAGGTTTGGCCAAGTACTCGGATGCTCCGGCCTCAAGACATTTCTCTCGGTCCCCTTTCATCGCTTTTGCAGTCAGTGCAATGATCGGCAATCGCCGGAACGAAGAGTTCTGCCGGATGACCTGCATAGTTTCATAGCCGTCCATCTCGGGCATCATAATATCCATCAATACGATGGCAATATCCATGGTCGACTCGAGCTTGGCGATCGCTTCCCGGCCAGTTCCGGCAGTGATTACGGTCATGCCGCGACGCTCGATCACGCTGCTCAGGGCAAAAATATTGCGCACGTCATCGTCGACGACCAGCACTTTCTTTCCCACCAGGGCATCGTCGGAATGGTGCAACCGGTCGAGCAGTCTCTGTTTTTCCACCGGAAGGTCGGCGACTACGCGATGCAGGAACAATGCCGTCTCATCCAGCAAGCGTTCGGGTGACTCTACTCCCTTTACCACCACGCTGCGCGCCAGCGAATGCAGTCTGGCATCCTCCTCCGGAGAAAGTTCCTTGCCGGTAAAGACTACGACTGGCAGGTCGCTTAGTAACGGAGTGTCGCGGAAGCGCTCCAACACATCGAAGCCTGATATGTCGGGTAGACGCAGGTCGAGAACCACGCAATCGAACGCCTGCTCGTTAACCGCCTCGATTGCCTCCGAGCCCGTAGCGACGACCGTAACGTCAATGTCGTCGTAACCTAAGAGCTCCTTGATGCTGAGCTGCTCTGCCGGATTGTCTTCCACCACCAGCAATCGCTTCCGCCGGGGAGCGGAGTACTCCTTGATGCGGTTCAACGCTACTTCCAGCCCCTCCTGCGTGGTTGGTTTGGTAACAAATGCGAACGCGCCACGCGCCAGGCCGTGGTGCCGATCTTCGTCCAGCGTCAGCATCTGAACCGGTATGTGCCGGGTTGCCGGATCCTGTTTCAAGTGGTTCAGTATGGTCCAACCCAGCATGTCGGGCAGGAAAACATCCAGCGACACGGCAGTCGGGTGGTACTCATGAGCCAGGGCAAGCGCTTCTGCACCACGGGTCGCCACGAGAACCTTAAACCCCTTATCCCGGGAAAGGTCGCGCAGCACACGCGCATAATGTGGATCATCTTCAACAATCAGCAATACGGCATCGTCTGGTTGCAGACTCTCCCGGTCATCGGGAATCTTCTCGACTGGATGTTCCACAGACAACGGCACGGAAGAAACGGATGACGGAGATTTTCTCGAGACCTCAAAGGCGCCCGACGTGGAAGGACCAACATACGTCTGCGGCAAATAGAGTGTGAAGGTGCTGCCCCGCCCCGGAGCGCTGCGCAACTGGATTTCCCCGCCCAACAAACCGGCGAGCTCGCGGCTGATTGCCAGCCCCAGCCCCGTGCCGCCGTACTTGCGGCTGGTGCCGGCATCTGCCTGTTGGAACGCCTCAAAGATGATCCGCTGCTTTTCGAACGGAATGCCAATGCCTGTATCGGCAACTTCAAAGGCCACCACGGATGCGGCCTTTCCCAGGATCGGGTGATCCTCGCTCCAACCGCTCTTGGCCGGAGAAACTGACAAGCGCACGCCTCCAACCTCGGTGAACTTAAACGCATTTGACAACAAGTTCTTCAATACCTGCTGCAGCCGCTTCGAGTCGGTAACCACACTCCGCGCCAGGTGCGGATCGGTTTGTACCTCGAAACTGAGGTGCCGGTTTTCCGCTTCGTGCCGGAATGGACGTTCCAGCGCGTCCAGCATGCCTGCGAAGAAGATTTCCTCCGCCTCCACGGAAACCGTTCCAGACTCGATCTTCGACAGATCGAGAATATCCGTGATCAGGTTCAGCAAGTCTGTCCCGGCGCCATGAATCGTGCGCGAGAATTCAACCTGTTTCGGCGTCAGGTTCCCATCCGGGTTATCGCTGAGTTGCTGGCCGAGCACGAGGATACTGTTGAGCGGCGTCCGCAACTCATGGGACATATTGGCCAGGAATTCGGACTTGTATTTCGAGGTCAAGGCCAATTCCTTAGCCTTCTCTTCCAGGGCTCGCCGGGCTTGTTCGATCTCCTGGTTCTTGCGTTCGACTTCGACGTTCTGTTCAGCCAGCTGTTGCGCTTTTTGCGCCAGTTGCTCGTTCGTCTGCTGCAACTCCTTTTGCTGTACCTGGAGTTCGGTGGCCAACTGCTGGGACTGCTTCAACAGTCCTTCAGTCTGCATGGTGGCCTCGATACTGTTAAGCACGATGCCGATGCTGGCCGTCAACTGCTCCAGAAATGCCAGCTGAGAGGTTGTGAAAGCGCTCAGCGAGGCCAGCTCAATAACAGCCTTGACCCGGTCTTCAAACAGCACGGGGAGCACGATAACATTTCGCGGAACCGCCTCGAACAAACCCGACCGAATGGAAATCGTGTTGGGAGGTAATTCGGAGATGAGCATCCGCCGTTTCTCCGCCGCGCACTGCCCCACCAGCCCCTCTCCCAGCTTCAACCGCCGCAGATGCCCATCCTCGCCGTCACCTGCAAAAGCCGAGAGCAGCACCATCTCCGCTGATTCCTCGGTTCCCATCTGGTAGATCACGCCTTGCTGGGCGTTTACCAGAGGCGTTAGCTCCGACAGAAGCATGCGTCCCACCGCAGTCAGATCGCGTTGCCCCTGCAACATGCCGGTGAAGCGGGCCAGGTTCGTTTTGAGCCAGTCCTGCTCCGTATTGCGGTCTGTGGTGAGCCGGAGATTGTCGATCATGGTGTTGATGTTGTCTTTCAACTCAGCCACTTCACCGCTGGCTTCCACCTGAATGGAGCGCGTGAGGTCGCCCTTGGTCACAGCGGTAGCAACCTCAGCGATGGCTCGCACCTGGTTGGTCAAGTTGTCGGCCAGCAGGTTAACGTTTCCGGTGAGGTCCTTCCACGTACCCGCGGCACCGGGCACGTTGGCCTGTCCGCCGAGCCGGCCTTCGACGCCCACCTCGCGCGCCACGGTCGTAACCTGGTCGGCGAAAGTGGCCAGTGTGCCCGTCATATTGTTGATTGTTTCCGCCAGAGCTGCGATTTCGCCTTTGGCGTTCACAATCAGCTTCTGCGTGAGATCACCATTCGCGACGGCCGTAACTACCTTCACGATGCCGCGCACTTGTTCCGTCAGGTTGACCGCCATGACGTTGAAACTGTCGGTAAGGTCTTTCCAGGTTCCACCGACGCCGGGCACTTGCGCCTGACCACCCAGCTTGCCGTCGGTGCCGACTTCGCGCGCCA
>Ga0181525_10001719_pt1 | contig 18475 bp, 16 predicted proteins | sample PEATcosm2014_Bin_48_FD_121100 | JGI IMG/M metagenome (GOLD analysis project Ga0181525, IMG submission 121100) | Peatland microbial communities from MTU Mesocosm Facility, Houghton, MI, USA - PEATcosm2014_Bin06_10_metaG | ecosystem: Environmental > Terrestrial > Soil > Wetlands > Peat | place...
GCGCGCACCGAGGGCGTGGGCCCGATCACCTATCGCCGGCTGATGGCGCGGTTTGAGACCGCGTCCGAAGCCCTGACCGCCCTGCCGGAGCTGGCCCGCGCAGGCGGGCGCGCGGCCACCCCCAAAATCCCCTCCCACGCCGAGGTAGAGCGTGAGCTAAACGCCCTCACCCGCATGGGCGGACAATTTATCTTCCTGGGCGGCCAAGCCTACCCGCCCTACCTCGCCGAACTGCCGGACGCCCCCCCGGCCCTGGCCGTCCTCGGCGACATCGCCCTCCTCTCCGCCCGCGCCGTCGGCATTGTCGGCGCGCGCAACGCCTCGGCCAACGGCATGCGCTTCGCCGAAAACCTCGGCGCCGAACTCGCCGAGCACCTCACCGTCGTCTCCGGCCTCGCCCGAGGCATCGACGCCGCCGCCCATACCGGCGCACTGCGCAGCGGCAAGACCATCGCCGTCATCGCCGGTGGGCTGGACACGCCCTACCCTCCGGAAAACGCCAAACTCCAGCAGCTCATCGCCGAATCCGGCGCGGTGGTGGCCGAAGCCCCGCTCGGCACCGCGCCCATCGCCCGGCATTTTCCCAAGCGCAACCGCATCATCGCCGGGCTGGTCCTGGGCCTCGTGGTCATTGAGGCCGCCCAGCGCTCCGGCTCGCTGCTCACCGCGCGCATGGCCAATGAGGCCGGGCGTGAACTCTTCGGCGTCCCCGGCTCGCCGCTCGACCCTCGCTCCAAAGGTGCGAACGACCTCATCCGCCAGGGCGCGTACCTCACCGAATCCGCCGCCGACGTACTGGAGAACCTGCCCACCGGCCCCACCCGCGCCCAAGGCTTCCTGCCCGGCTTCGCGGAGGCGCCGCTGGCCTGGGAAGACCCCGCAGAAGGGATCGCCGAACTCGCCCAGGCACGGCGCGACATCCCCCCCATGATCGGCCCGGAACCGGTTGGTGTTGACGAGATCGCCCGGCGCTGCCAGTTGTCGAGTGCTGCCGTCACGGCAGTGATCCTAGAGCTTGAACTTGGCGGACAAGTGGAAACCCTTGCCGGGAACCGGGTGGTTCGCCATGCAGACCCATGATTGGAACGGTTGTTGACTGATATCGTCGTCGTCGAATCCCCGTCCAAAGCCAAGACGATTAATAAGTATCTCGGTGATTCTTATAAGGTTCTGGCCTCCTTCGGCCATGTCCGAGACCTGCCGGCCAAGGACGGCTCGGTCCGCCCGGACGAGGACTTCGCCATGTCCTGGGAGGCCGACGAACGCGGCCAGAAGCACATGGGCGAGATCGCCCGCGCCCTCAAAGGCGCCAAAACCCTGTATCTCGCGACTGACCCGGATCGTGAGGGTGAAGCCATCTCCTGGCATGTCCGCGCCATGCTGGAGGATAAAAACGCGCTCAAAGGCATTAACGTCCTGCGCGTCACCTTTAACGAGATCACCAAATCCGCCGTTACCACCGCCATGGCGCATCCGCGAGAGCTGGACCACCCGCTGATCGAGGCCTATCTCGCCCGCCGCGCGCTGGACTACCTCGTCGGCTTCACCCTCTCGCCCGTGCTGTGGCGCAAACTCCCCGGCAGCCGCTCCGCGGGACGCGTTCAATCCGTCTCGCTGCGCCTCATCTGCGAGCGCGAAGCCGAGATCGAGGTTTTCAAAGCCCGCGAATACTGGACCGTCGAAGCCGGCATGGTCACGCCCTCCGGCGCACCCTTCCCCGCCCGCCTGACGCATTTCGAGGGCAAAAAGCTCGAACAGTTCGACCTGAACACCGAGGCCAAGGCGCTGGCCGCCAAGCAGGCCGTGCTGCGCGGCAATTTCACCGTCTCGCAGGTCGACAAAAAGCGCACCAAGCGCAACCCGCCGCCGCCCTTCATCACCTCGACGCTGCAACAGGAAGCCAGCCGCAAGCTGGGCTTCTCCTCGCAGCAGACCATGCGCCTCGCCCAGCAGCTTTATGAAGGCGTGGAAATCGGCGGCGACACGGTGGGTCTCATCACCTATATGCGAACCGACGGCGTGCAGCTGGCCAAGGAAGCCGTCACCGCCATTCGCGCCCAGATCAAAGCCGATTTCGGCCCGGAATACGTCCCCGTCGCCCCGCGCGAATACATCTCCAAGGCCAAGAACGCCCAGGAAGCGCACGAAGCCATCCGCCCGACGGATATCAGCTTAAAGCCCGAACGCGTCGCCCGGATGCTCAGCGCCGACCAGGCCAAGCTCTACGAGCTCATCTACAAACGCGCCACCGCCTGCCAGATGCAGGCCGCCGAGCTGGACCAGACCAGCGTGGACATGACCGATGGCGCGGGCCAGACCCTGCGCGCCACCGGCTCCGTGCTGGCCTTTGACGGCTTCCTGAAGCTCTACCGCGAAGACCTCGACGACGTGGCCGAAGACGCCCCGGAAGACGCGCGCATCCTGCCGCCCATCGGCAAGGGCGACCCGCTTAAAACCGCCAAGGTAGACGCCAGCCAGCATTTCACCCAGCCCCCGCCGCGCTACTCCGAGGCCTCGCTGGTGAAGAAAATGGAGGAGCTCGGCATTGGCCGCCCCTCCACCTACGCCTCCATCCTCACCGTGCTGCGCGACCGCAGCTATGTGCGGCTGGAAGCCAAGCGCTTCATCCCCGAGGATCGCGGCCGCCTCGTCACCGCCTTCCTCACCAGCTTCTTCTCGCGCTATGTGGACACCGGCTTCACCGCCGCGCTGGAAGAACAGCTCGATGAAATCGCCGAGGGCACGGCCAACTGGCGTGCCGTGCTGCGCGCCTTCTGGACCGACTTCTCCACCGCCGTCGCCCAAACCAAAGACCTCAAAATCTCCGACGTCATCGACGCGCTGGACGCCGATCTCGGCCCGCATTTCTTCCCGGCGCGCGACGACGGCTCCGACCCCCGCTCCTGCCCCGCCTGCGGCACCGGGCGCATCGGGCTGAAGCTGGGCCGCTACGGCAGCTTCATCGGCTGCTCGAACTATCCCACCTGCCAATACACCCGCAAACTCGCCATCGACGGCGGCGAGAACCCGGATGACACGCTGAAAGACGGCATGCGCCTGCTCGGCAAGAACCCGGAAACCGGCGAGGACATCACCCTGAAGCGCGGCCCCTACGGCCTTTATGTGCAACAGGGTGAGCCCGACCCCGCCGACAAAAAGGCCAAACCCAAACGCTCCTCGCTGACCAAGGGCATGGACCCGGAATCCCTCACGCTGGAAACCGCGCTCGGCCTGCTCTCGCTGCCGCGCCTCATCGGCGTCCACCCGGAATCCGGCCAGAAAATTGAAGCCGGCGTCGGCCGCTTCGGCCCGTATGTGAAAATGGGCGCCATCTTCGCCTCGCTCGACCGCGATGACGATGTGCTGCATGTCGGCCTCAACCGCGCCATGGACCTGATCGGCAAAAAACAGGATTCCATCCGCAGCCTGGGCGACCACCCCAAGGACGGCGCACCTGTGGTGGCCCGCAAAGGCCGCTTCGGTCCTTACGCCCAGTGGGGAAATGTGGTGGCCAACCTGCCGCGCGGCACGGAACTCACCGCCGTCACGCTGGACGAAGCCGTGGCCCTGCTTGCCGAAAAAGGCAAAGTGATTGTGGCCAAAGGCAAAAAAGGCGCCGCCAAAAAGGCCCCGGTAAAGGCCAAGGCAGCGCCCAAAGCCAAGGCCGCACCAAAGCTCAAGGCCGCCCCGGCGGCAAAACCCGCCGCCAAGGCAAAGCCCAAGGCCAAAGTTAAACCAAAAGCCAAAGCCGCGGCAAAGTAACCGCGCTTATACCCGCTTTTCGCCGCTGCCGTCGTCACCGCGATGTTGCGTGGGCGACAAGCCCGTCGCACCCTCGCGCTCGGCGAACGTCTTTTTCGTCATTTTTGCCCCGGCTTCCGTCTCTTCCATCTCTTCCTCAAGCGCAAAACTCAGCCCCTCCGCCACCATCTTCGCGGCCTCGCTGAATCCTGTGTTCAGCTCTTCCGTCACTTCGCGCACCATGGTGAGCAGACGCTCAACTTCTGGAACCCCCGTCTGCGTCTCGCCATGGGCGGCGGCATTCAGCGAGGTCATGCGCTCAATCAGCAGATCATGACCAAACTGCACTTCCGCCCTGGCGGCGCTCAGCATGCCATGCAGCACCCTTTCCTGTGCCCGCATCAGCTGCAATCCCGCCTTTTGCCAATGCACCATAAATGCCGCAGGATTCATCCCACTGCTCAAATCCGCAGCCATATCCTTGTCTAAACGCGCCATGCCAACTTCCTCCAAAAGTGGAGGTGCACGATATGCCAGGCAAAAGCCAAATTCCTATTTAACAATCGGTATCTCCAAACAGTTTAACCAAACTGCAAGCCGCCACTCTCGCACCTCACTATGCGGAATGTTTTTTCTTTGGTATCCTCAAGACAAATTCCAATAACCGGAGAAACGCCATCATGACCGGCATCCCCATCACCCTGGCCAGCGCCGGTCTTCTCGGGCTCATGTTCATCGTCCTGTCCGCCAATGTCGTGCGTCAGCGCGTCGTCTGCCAGGTGGCGTTTGGCGACGGTGCGGGCAAACCTGAAGCAAAACCCTTGCGTTTGGCCATCCGCATGCATGGCAATTTTGCCGAATACGTGCCCCTGGCCCTGTTGCTGCTGGGCGGTATCGAGGCTGCGGGCGCACCGCATGCGCTGGTGCTGGGCTTGGCCGCCACCCTCATCCTGGCGCGCGTGCTGCACCCCATCGGCTTGCCCATGAAGGCGCCCAACCCCGCGCGTTTCCTCGGCACCATCCTCACCTGGACGGTCATTCTGGTGTCCAGCGCCACCGCTTTAGTGCTGGTGCTCTAAGTATCGTTCTTAATTCAAAATTTATTCATAGCCCTACGGCCCAGAATATGCTTGGAGCAGCGCCATGACAGCTGCACCCCTTCACTTGCGTGACGAACGCCTGATGCTTGACCCTTCCGGGGTGGCCTATTGGCCGGCCAAGCGCGTGCTCATCGTCGCCGATCTGCATTTTGAGACCCCCTCCGCCGCGCGCGCGGTCATGCCGGCGTTTTTTGACACCAAAGCCACGCTGGAACGCCTCAACCGCCTGCTGCGGCTCTACCACCCGGCCAAAGTCATCGTCCTCGGCATCCCAGGCGACAGTCAGCGTTTGGCCAAGGACGACAAGAGCAAAATCGAGGCCATGGCCCGCGAGGCCAACTTCATCTGGGTGGGCGCCAGCCCAGACGCCAGCCCTGACCTCCCAGGCGTCTGCACGCCGCTTTACCGTGAGGGCGCCCTCACCTTCCGCCACCAGGCCACCACCCCCCTGGGCCCGCGTGAGATCGAGATTTCAGGCCACCACCGCCCGCGCGCCAGCATTGAGGCGCGGCCCAAGCGCGTCAGCCGCGCCTGCTTCGTCGCCGATGCCAACCGCCTGATGCTGCCCGGCTTCGGCGCCCATCCCGGCGGGGTGGACGTGCGCGACCCCACCATCGCCCGGCTCTTTCCGCGCGGCCTGCGCGTCTTCCTGCTCGGCCAGGACCAGCTTTTCTCCTTCGCGCTGGAACAGCTTGGCCGCATGGCCGAGGTGGCGTGAAACCGGCGCTCCTATGGTTGCGCCAAGACCTGCGGCTTGAAGATAATCCAGCCCTGACCGCCGCCCTCGCCGAGGGCCCGGTCCTGCCGCTCTACATTCTCGACGAATCCTGCGGCGCCGCCAGCCGTTGGTGGCTGCACCACACCCTCACCGCACTCGCCGCCGATTTTGCCGCACGCGGGGCCACGCTCATCCTGCGCCGGGGCGAGCCCGCCACCATCCTCGCAGACCTCGCCGCCCAGACCGGCGCCGCCAGCGTCCACACCGCCCGCAGCTTTGCTCCCGCCCAGCGCCAGGCCGACCGCGCGGTGGACACCGCCTTGCGCCCGCGCGGCGTCGCCTTCCACCGGCATCCTTCCATCAGCCTGTTCCCACCCGAGCGCATCAAAACCAAAACCGGCGGCGCGTACGGCGTGTACACCCCCTTCGCGCGCGCCTGCTTCGAGGCCGGAGTGTCCGAAGATTCTTGCCCCACCCCGGCGCACATCCCAGGCGTCTCCGGCATCTCCGGCGACACGCTGGCGGATTGGCATCTCCTCCCGCAAACCCCGGATTGGGCGCCCGGCCTGCGCGCCACCTGGACTCCGGGCGAAGCGGGCGCGCACGCACGGGCACAAACCTTCCTCGCCGGGCCGGTGCAGCATTACAGCGCCACCCGCGACCTCCCCGCCCTCCCCGGCACCTCCATGCTCTCGCCGCACCTGCATTTTGGTGAAATCTCGCCGCGCCGCCTCTGGCACCAAGCGGCACAGGCGGGCTCCGGCGCGCACATGTTCCTTAAAGAACTCCTCTGGCGTGAATTCTCACTCCACCTGCTCTGGCAACACCCGGACATGCGCCGCACCCCCATCCGCCCGGAATTCGCCGCCTTCCCCTGGCGGGAGGACGCCGCCGCCCTCGCCGCCTGGCAGCGCGGGCAAACCGGCATCCCCATCGTCGACGCCGCCATGCGCCAGCTCTGGCACACCGGCTGGATGCACAACCGCACCCGCATGATCTGCGCCTCTTTCCTGGTGAAACACCTGCTCATCCCCTGGCAGGCGGGCGAGGCCTGGTTCTGGGACACGCTGTGCGACGCCGGCGAAGCCGCCAACGCCGCCTCCTGGCAATGGGTCGCAGGCTGCGGCGCCGACGCCGCCCCGTATTTCCGCATTTTCAACCCCGTGCTCCAGGGCCAGAAATTCGACCCCACCGGCACCTATATCCGCAGCTGGGTGCCGGAACTCGCCCAGCTGCCGGACGCCGCCCTCCACGCGCCCTGGATGGCGGAGCCGGACACCCTCACCCGCGCGGGCGTGCGGCTTGGAAACACCTACCCCGCCCCGATCATCGGCTTAGCCGAAGGCCGGGCACGCGCGCTCAGCGCCTTTGCGCAGATTAAAAACTAGCAACAACACAACCATCCACAAGTTTTTCTACCTTGGGTGGGCGCTTCCCCCTTGTAATCATTGCGTTTACGCCCATGTATGAACGCTTGCTTAACAATATATCACTTCTCCCGAGCCTTTGCCCCCGTGGTCCCATCGCGCCATGATTCCGCGTGGCGTGCCTTTGCGCGTGGTGGGAGACGTTCATGGCGACAGCAAAGCCTTCGCCCGCGCCGCCGAAACTGACCGCTTCATCATCCAACTGGGCGACATGGTCGATGACGGCCCAGACACACCCGGTACGCTTTCCATCATGTTCCGCCTGCTGGAAGAAGGCCGCGGCCTGTTCCTCCTGGGCAACCACGAGTTCAAACTCGCCCGCGCGATTCGCGGCGACAAAGTCAGCGGCCCCACCGTGGCGCGCACCCTCGCCGAGCTGACCCCTCCCCTAAAGGAGCGGATTTTCGCCGAATGTCTCAAAGCCCCGGCCTGGATCAGCACCGAGAACCTGTTCTTTGTCCATGGCGGCTTTCATCCGGCGATGCGCGTCGTCCCCGCGCCGCACTTCCCGGCCTCGCGGCCAGACCCCCTGCTCGCCCGCGCGCTCTACGGCCAGACCACCGGGCGCGTCACCGGCGCCGGCAAGCCCGAGCGCCTGCTCCGCTGGATCGACGACATTCCTGAAAACGTCACGCTCTATTGCGGTCACGACCAGCGCAGCGCCGACGGCCGGCCCTACATCCGCACCAACCGCCAGGGCGGCCGCGCCATCTTCCTCGATACCGGCGCCGGTAAAGGCGGGCATTTATCCTGGATCGATATCGACCCGGTTTAAGGGGTGAAAGGAAGCAGCGCTTTTTAAAAAAAGCGCGCAAAAACTTTTATTAATCTGGGACATGGACTTTGACAGCGCCGCAGCCCATGTCCCAGAGTTACAGAAGTTTTTTGGTTCTTTTTTTCAAAAAAGAACCGCTTCTCTACCTCTACCCAATAAACGGATTACTCTGCCGTTCCGCGCCAATCGTCGAAGCCGGACCATGGCCGCAGATAAACGTCAGATCATCCGGCAGCACCATCAGCTTGGTCGCAATGGCCTTCATCAGCGCCGCCGTGTCGCTATACGGAAAATCCGAGCGCCCGACCGAGTTCTGAAACAGCACATCGCCAAAGATGCCGAAATTATTCTCGTGATCGACAAACACCACATGCCCCGGCGTATGCCCCGGACAGTGCAGCACCTCAAACTCCGCACCGCCCATGGAGACGAGATCGCCCCCCGCCAGCCACGCATCCGGCGCGCAATTGCCCCCGGCGAAGCCATATTTCCGGCAGCTTGCATCCAGATCATCAAGCAGAAACTTATCCGCGATCCCCGGCCCGGTGATGCGCACGTCCAGCGCCTTCGCCAGCTCCGCCGCCCCGCTGGCATGGTCGAGATGCCCGTGCGTGAGGAAAATATCCGTCACCTTCACACCGGTCTGTTTAATCGCATCCAGAATATGCGGCACATCCCCACCCGGATCGACCACCGCGCCGAGCTTGGTCTCGCTATCCCACACCAGCGCGCAATTCTGCTGAAACGGCGTGACCGGAATAATCGTGACTTGCAGCGTCATCGGCTTATTCCCACTCAATCGTGCCGGGCGGCTTGCTGGTAATGTCGTAGGTCACGCGATTAATCCCGCGCACCTCATTCACAATCCTGTTGGACACGCGCGAGAGAAACGCCATGTCGTACGGATACACATCCGCCGTCATGCCATCCGTGCTGGTCACGGCGCGCAGCGCGCACACCTGGTCGTACGTCCGCCCATCGCCCATCACGCCGACGGATTTCACCGGCAGCAGCACGGCAAAGGCCTGCCAGATCGCATCATACAGCCCCGCCGCCCGGATTTCTTCCAGGTAAATGGCATCAGCCTTCTGCAACACCACCACCGCCTCGCGCGTCACCGCGCCGAGAATCCGAATCGCCAGCCCCGGCCCCGGGAACGGATGCCGCCCGACGATATTCTCCGGCAGCCCCAGCTCGCGGCCCAGCACGCGCACTTCGTCCTTGAAAAGTTCCCGCAGCGGCTCAACCAGCTTCATCTTCATGTGCGCCGGCAACCCGCCGACATTATGATGCGACTTGATCGTCACACTCGGCCCGCCCAGCGCACTCACGGACTCAATCACATCCGGATACAGCGTGCCCTGCGCCAGGAAATCCGCACCGCCGATCTTGCCGGCTTCCTCATCAAACACTTCCACAAACAAGCGCCCGATAATCTTGCGTTTCTGCTCGGGGTCGGTCACACCCGCCAGCTCGCCCAAAAACAAATCCGACGCATCGCGATGGATCAGTTTGATTTTGAACTGATCGCCGAACACCCGCACCACTTCTTCCGCTTCGCCCGCGCGCAGCAGCCCGTGATCGACAAAAATACAGGTCAGTTGATCGCCAATCGCCTCATGGATCAGCGCCGCCGCCACCGAGGAATCGACCCCGCCCGAAAGCCCGCAAATCACCTTGCCTGAACCCACCTGGGCGCGGATTTTGGCAATCTCGGCATGGCGGAACCCCGCCATCGTCCAATCTCCGGAAAGCCCGCAAACTTTCAGGGTGAAATTGCGCAGCAACTGCGCGCCATGCGGCGTATGCACCACTTCGGGGTGGAACATCAGCCCGTAAAACCGCCGCGCATCATCCGCGATCATCGCAAACGGCGCCCCCTCGGAAACCGCCACGGTGCGGAACCCCGGCGGCGGCGCGGAAATGCGGTCGCCATGGCTCATCCAAACCTGCTCACGCGCGCCTTTCACCCAGGCGCCCTCCAGCAGCGTGCAATCTTCCACCACATCCACATGCGCGCGGCCAAACTCGCGGATATCGGCGCCGCTGACCTGCCCGCCGAGCTGCGCGCACATCACCATCTGCCCGTAGCAAATGCCCAGCACCGGCACGCCCGCAGTAAACACCAGTTCCGGCGCACGCGGCGAGCCCTCATCGGCCACGCTGGCCGGGCCGCCGGAGAGGATATACCCCTTCGCGCCAAACGCCTGGATCCGCGCCGGATCGGCGTTAAACGGCATAATCTCGCAATACACCCCGCTTTCTCGCACCCTGCGGGCGATCAACTGGGTTACCTGGCTACCGAAATCGAGGATGAGAATCTTTTCGTCGTTCATGGGAGCGTGCTAGCCCATCACGCGTCCACATCCAACAGCGTTTCAATCGGATCCCACGCATAAGCGGTCTGCGGTATGTCCTTGCCCCGGATAAAAACCGTGCCGTTGGCCACGCATTTGCCGCCCAGCCGCCGGTAAAAATACACCGCCGGGTTTTCGCGCAGTACCCAGGCATAGGCCGAGCGGCACCCCTGCCCCGCCAGATGCTTACCCGCAGCGCGCAGCAGCCGCCCGCCCAAGCCCTGATTCTGCCAATCATCCAGCACGTAGAGCGTCTCCACCTCGCCCTCGGCCAGGCTCGGATTCCGGCTCCGCCGCGCCGTGGCAAACCCCAGCACGCCGGGCTCCGTCAGCGGATTGGCATCCACCGCCACAAACACGCCCACCCCCATGCGGATGGCATAATCATACTGGCGCAGCAGTTGCGGCGCGGAAAGCCGGGCCAGGAATTCATCCGGCAGCACCCCGGCATAGGTACTGCGCCAGGTGGCCACATGCGCCGCCGCAATACCGGGAAGGTCCCCTGCATGCGCACGGCGGATTTCGATCACGGATCGCGCGTCATGACGGCGGCAAAAAACCCATCCGTACCGTGCGCGCGCGGCGAGAGCCGCAAATGCGGCCCATGCAGCATCTCGGGCGCCGGAGCGCCGATAGGCTCACGTTTAAAGTTGGGATACCGGGCCAAGAACGCCTCCACCTGGGCTTCGTTCTCATCATTAAGCAAAGAGCAGGTCGCGTAAACCAATTTCCCGCCCGGCTTGGTTAATTTTTGCGCCTGATCCAGAATCATCGCCTGCTTGGCCACCAGCTCCGCCAGATCCGTCTCGCTCAAATTCAACCGCGCATCGGGGTTGCGCCGCCAGGTGCCCGTGCCCGTGCACGGCGCATCCACCAGCACGCGGTCGAACTTCTTCTCCTGCCGCTTGGTCCATTTATCGCCCGGCCCCAGCAGATGCTGCTCGACATTATGCACCCCTGCCCGCCGCAGCCGCTTAATCGCCCCGTCCAGGCGCGGCGCCGAGGTATCACAGGCGACAATATGCCCCTTATTCTCCATGGTCATGGCAATGGCGAGCGTCTTGCCGCCCGCGCCCGCGCAGAAATCCACCACGCGCATCCCCGGCTTGGCATCCACCAGCAACGCAATCAGCTGGCTGCCCTCGTCCTGGATTTCCACCAGCCCGTCCTGAAACACCTTGCCCGCCGTAATCGACTGCCGCCCGGCCAAACGCAGCCCCCAAGGGCTGAACTGCATCGCCCGCGCCTGCAAGCCTTCCCGCGCCAAGGCCGCCATCGCCGCCTCGCGCGTGGTCTTCAGCGCGTTAATCCGCAAATCCAACGGCGCCTGCTCATTCATCGCCGCCATTTCCGCCGCCAGCGCGGGACCAAACTGCGCCTTCAGGCGCGGCAAAATCCAGTCCGGCACCTCATACTTCACCGCATCCGGCATATTCGGATGCTCCAGCGTATGCCCGGCAAACTTCTCCAATATAATCGACTCAGCCTCGCTCAGCGGCGGCGGCCCATATTTCCCGGACAAAAACGCCATGGAAATCTTATGCACCGTCATGCCGGAGAAAATCGCCTGCAGCGACAGCAGCATCCGAGGCGTCGCCTCCGCACCAAAATGCTCCAGCCACCAGCCCAGATGCCGGCGCGCGCGCAGCACACCCCACACCAGGGTACTGACCTCGCGCCGGTCCCCCGCGCCGATAAAGCGCCGGTTGCGGAAAAAATGATTCGCCACGGCATCCGCCGGGCGGCGATCCGCCTCAATCTCCGCCAGCAAATCAATGGCAGCCGCAAGCTGTCCAGCGGGCGTCATCGCGCCACACCGGGAAGGTTAAATATATTCATACCGAGCCTATAGCTGAGAAAGCCAAACTTGTAATCGCCGCCGTCCAGCGGACCAGAATTATCCCTCTTGCCGGTAGTTCGGCGCTTCCCGCGTAATCGCCACATCATGCACATGGCTCTCGCGCAGCCCCGCCCCGGTAATGCGGCGGAACTTCGCCTCGGTCTGCAACGCGGCCACATCCGCGCTGCCGGTATAGCCCATGCCCGCGCGCAACCCGCCGACGAGCTGATGCACCACCGCCGCCATCGGCCCTTTATAACCCACGCGGCCTTCAATACCTTCCGGCACCAGTTTCAGCGTATCCTTAATCTCCTGCTGGAAATACCGGTCCGCCGAGCCCCGCGCCATCGCGCCCAGACTTCCCATACCACGGTAAGACTTGTAGCTACGCCCTTGATATAAAAACACTTCGCCAGGCGCTTCATCGGTCCCGGCCAGCATCGAGCCGACCATCACCGCATCCGCGCCCGCCGCCAGTGCCTTCACCATATCGCCCGAGGCGCGGATCCCGCCATCGGCAATCGCCGGCACGCCGAGCGCCCGGCACGCCGCCGCCGTCTCCAGCACCGCGGAAAACTGCGGCACGCCGACACCGGCCACCACGCGCGTCGTGCAAATGCTCCCCGGCCCGATGCCGATCTTCACCCCATCCGCCCCGGCATCAATCAACGCCCGCGCGCCATCCGGCGTCGCCACGTTCCCGGCAATAATCTGCACGGCGTTGGAAGCCTTCTTAATCCGCGTCACCGCCTGCAGCACGCCGTCCGAATGCCCGTGCGCGGTATCCACCACCACCACGTCCACGCCCGCCTCAACCAGCGCTGCGGCGCGTTCCGCACCGTCATTGCCCACGCCGGTCGCCGCCGCCACGCGCAGGCGGCCCATCTCGTCCTTGTTGGCCAGCGGATGCGCCTGCGCCTTGTCCATATCCTTCACCGTCATCAGCCCGATGCAGCGATATTCCTCATCCACGACCAGCAGCTTCTCCAGCCGGCGCTTATGCAGCAGCGCCCGCGCCTCCTCCGCCGAAACCCCCGCCTTCACCACGGCCAGGTTTTCGCGCGTCATCAGCTCATAAATCTTGGCATTGGGGTCGGTGGCAAAGCGCACGTCGCGGTGCGTCAGGATACCCACCAGCTTGCCGTCGCGCTCCACCACGGGGAAGCCCGAGATATTATGCGCCGCCATCAGCGCGCGGGCATCCGCCAGCGTCTGGTCCGGGAATATGGTCAGCGGGTTGACCACCATGCCGCTCTCGAACTTCTTCACCCGCCGCACCTGGGCGGCCTGCTCGTCGATGGTGAAGTTCTTGTGAATAACCCCCATGCCGCCCTGCTGCGCCATGGCAATCGCCATCGCCGCCTCGGTCACGGTGTCCATTGCTGCGGAAACCAGCGGGATATTCAGCGTAATCGTGCGCGTCAGGCGAGAGGCGGTCGACACCTTCGTCGGCAGCACCTGGCTGTAGGCGGGCACCAGCAGCACGTCGTCAAAGGCGAGAGCCTCTGAGATGCGGGCGTTGAGTTCGAGGAATGCAGAATTTTCGGGAGCCATGGCCGCGCTTTCAATATTGACCTTGGCGGCCCTCATTAAGCGGCGGAACGGCTTCGTGCAACACCATGCAAACGCATGTGTCCTATTCGGGGCGGAATCCCGTCGCCACCACGTACATTTCCTTGGAATCCTTGCGGCTCGCCGGCGGCTTGGCGTGGCGCACGGTGCGGAAACGCAGTTTCAGCATATTCAGCATGTCCCGCTCCGCCCCGCCCTGAAACAACTTGGCGACAAACGCCCCATCCGGCACCAGAATCTCGGTGGCAAAGTGCAGCGCCATCTCGGCCAGCGCCATAATACGGATATGGTCCGTCGCCACATGCCCCGTGGTGTTCGGCGCCATGTCGGAGAGCACGAGGTCCGCCTTGCCGCCCAGCATCTGGGTCAGGCGCACATCCATCCCCTCGGCCATGAAATCGCCTTCGATGAACTCCGCGCCGGACACGGGAATAATCGGCAGCAGATCAATCCCCACCACCCGCGCCGCGCCGCGCTGCAACGCCACCTGGGACCATCCCCCCGGTGCCGCGCCCAAATCCACCACGCGCGCCCCCTTGGCGATGAGATGATACTTATCGTCCAGCTCCATCATCTTAAACGCCGCGCGCGAGCGCAAACCCTGCGCCTGCGCCGCCTGCACATACGGGTCGTTCAACTGCCGCGCGAGCCAGCGCTGCGAGGAAGGGGCGAGTTTACGCGCATTCTTCAGCCGCACCGCATCGCGGCGCGGCGGCACGGATTGTTTGTCGGTCATGCGTGGCCGTACCCGCGCCGTGCCGGTGGTGTCGCTCGCATCAGCCGCATCAACATTCCCTCACGCAATCCTCTATCCGCCACAACCAGCTCCGGCACCTGCCACATCTCGTGGATGGCCGCAAAGATCGCGCAACCCGGCAACACAAAATCCACCCGTTCCCCGCCAATGCACGGATGCCGCCCCAGCCCTTCACGCCCCAGCGCCCGCGCCTCACTCAGCGCAGACTCCACCGCGTCCCGCCCCAGCGAGATACCATCCACCAGCCCGCGCCGATAGCGCTCCAGCTTCAGCGAGACCCCCGCCAGCGTCGTCACCGTGCCGCTGGTGCCCACCATCAGCACGCCGCCCTGGCGGATCTCCTGGCTGATGCGGTGCACCGCCTCAAACGGCTTGAGCATGGCGGTGACATCCGCCACGACTCCGGCAAACCCCGATTCGCTGTAACAGGCATCCCCACAGCGCTCCGAGAGCGTCACCACGCCGATGGGCAGCGAAAGATAGCCGATCACCTCCGGCGCGCAGCCATTGCAGTTCACCCGCACCCAGGCAATTTCGGTTGAGCCGCCGCCAATATCGAACAACACCGCGCGCCGCCCGCCCTGATGGATCAGCGAGGCGCAGCTCTCCACCGCCAACTCGGCCTCCTCGCGCGGATTAATAATCTCCAGCGGCAACCCCGTACGCTCGCGCGCCATCGAGACAAACGCCGCACCATTTTCCGCCTGGCGGCAGGCTTCCGTGGCAATCGCCCGCAGCCGCAGCGGCCCGCTCCCGGTATCCGCCGCCCAGCGCTTAGCCCGCGTCGCACAGATGCTCAACGACGCAATCGCCCGCTCCATCGCCTCGTCCGAGAGCCGGCCGGTCTCATACAGCCCCTCCCCCAGACGCACGACGCGCGAAAAACTATCCAGCACATGGAAGCCATGCGCTGTCGGCGTACCGACCAGCATGCGGCAATTATTGGTGCCCAGATCAATCCCGCCAAACACAGGTTTCCGGCCCCCGCGCTGCAAGGCAGCAGGGCTCTGAATGTGCGGAATGGAGGACTGGCTTGCCATAGGTTCCTTAGTCTCGCGCCTAATGGGTGCGTTGAGCAAGCGCCAAAGCACCCCTCGCCCCCCTTTGGATGTTAAATTTATGACGTTCTGATGATGGCACAGGTTGCGGCCCGCCGCGCGGGGTGCTAACCGGTGCGCGCGCTGTGTACCGTTGGGGGATAGTTTAGCGGTAGAACTCCTGGCTCTGACCCGGGCAGCCTTGGTTCGAATCCAGGTCCCCCAGCCAACCGTCACAGCGTTTTGTAATTCCCCCCGCCCCTGTTATCTCTCCCATGCAATATCCGGGGCAACTTCATGCTAAAAACCTATGCGTGCGACGGCAACCACCTGCAAAGCCTGGACGCGCATCACGAACCCGCCCTGATCCCAGGCGCCGTCTGGTTCGACCTGCAAAACCCCAGCCCGGATGAAATCGCCTTCGTCACGCGCGAGACTGGCCTTTCCCTGCCCGGCCATGCCGACCTTGCCGAAATTGAAGCCTCCTCGCGCCTCTCCGCCGAGGGCTCGGTCCTCACCCTGTCGCTGCCCATCGCCGTGCGCACCGGGGACGGCGTGCAATCGGGCGTCTGCGGCTTCGTCCTGGCGCCGGACCGCCTGGTGACCCTGCGCTTCGCCCCCAGCCTGCTCTTCGAGTCCTTCGCCATCCAGCCGCACAATACCGGCGCGGCGGACGCCCACGCCGCCTTCCTCTTCACCGCCCTGCTCGAAGCCATCGCCGACCGCCAGGCCGACGCGCTGGAGGCCCTGCGCGCCGAGCTGGACGCGCTTTCGCACAAAATCTTCCATCACCGCTTTGGCAGCAAAAGCCGTGACGAGGCCATGCGCCGGCGCGGCACCGAGGCCGAACTGGAATCCTTCCTCGTCATCCTCGGGCGCGGCTACGACACGCTCTCCATCCTGCGCGACAGCCAGCTCGGCACCGCCCGCATCGCCGCCTACACACAAAGCGCCGCCGCGTGGCTCCCCAATGCGGTGGCCGCGCGCCTGCAAACCGTGGAAAAAGATATTTCTTCCCTCAACGAATACAGCACCCATCTAACCGACAAGGTACAATTCTTGCTGGACGCCACCATGGGCCTCATCAACATCGCCCAGAACAGCCTCATCAAGGTGCTGACCATCGTCTCCATCGTCGGCATCCCGCCCACGCTCATCGCCGGCATCTACGGCATGAACTTCCGCAACATGCCGGAGCTTTCCTGGACCTACGGCTACGAGTATGGCTGGGCGGCGATGATCCTCTCCGCCGCACTCCCGCTGCTCTGGTTCCGCAAAAAAGGCTGGCTATGACTTCCTTCTATCAACCCGAAGACCCCAGCGCCGCCGAGGCGATCAAAGCCATTGCCGAAGACCTGGCATTATTCGACGACTGGATGGACCGCTACCAGTTCATCATCGAACTCGGCCGAAAACTCCCGCCCTACCCTGCGCAATGGCAGGACGACGCCCACCGCGTGCGCGGTTGCCAGGCGCAGGTATGGCTCGCCTCGGATAACGGGGATGAAAAGCTGCATTTCGCCGGGACATCGGACGCCGCCATCGTCTCCGGCCTCATCGCCCTGGTGCTGCGCGTCTATTCCGGGCGCACGCGCGCCGAAATCCTGGCCACACCGGGAACATTTTTGCGCGATCTGGGCCTCATCGCCGCCCTCTCCACCAACCGCGGCAACGGCGTCGCGGCGATGGTCGAGCGGATACAGTCCCTGGCCCGTGCCGAGCCGGTAAAGGCCTAAGAGGGAAGGAAGGAAGCAGCGCTTTTTTACAAAAAAACGCGCAAAAAATTCTTATTAATCCGGGACTGGGGCTTTGTCGCGATCACGCCCCATGTCCCATATTCATAGAAGTTTTTCGGTTCTTTTTTTCAAAAAAGAACCGCTTTTCTGGTCTTAAGCGCGTGCGCTCAGCCGGCGATGATTGGCGGTAACCTTGCGGCGATAGAGCTGGATCACCTGATCCGCGCCCAGATTATGCGTGCCGACCATGGCCGCGCGCACCATCACTTCGCTGCCTTCAACCATGGCGGCCAGTTTCTCGGAGACCATCAAATGCGCCTCGTCCTGCACGTCCGGCCCGCCCATGAACATTTTCGTCAGGCGCATGGCAATCACTTCCTGCGCTTCGATGGCCAGCATAAAGCTCTGCGCCATCATTTCCGCCAGATCCAGGTGCGGCAGGCTATAGGTCGAGGATGAACTACTCATAAAACATAAACTTTCAAAGACTCACGACACCTATGAACCAACCTGGCCCAAACCCCTAGGGAAAATATGCCGCAGTGCAGCAATAGTGCAAAATGATGTCCAAATTACGCCAAGCTTACGAATTAGATAGGGCGCGCATGGCTCCAGGCCAAGCCCATATCCGAAAATTTAATAATAAACCGTTGCATTTAAAGCTTATTCCACCGAAAACGGCCTACCCCGCCTCATCGCCAAACTTGCCAGATTTAGGGAAGCCGCTCGGCGGCATATGCCCCGCATGGGCCCGTGTCCCCAGCCATTCCGCCAGTTTCGGCTCCGTTCGGGTTTTTTCACCCAGCCGCCAGGTCAGCCCCTCGGCCAGGGCAAACACCTTCACATCGCCCAGCCCGCCATCCTTGTATTTTTGTAACTGAACCCCCGTACCCTTGGGCATTTCCGGCACTTCGGCCAGCGGGAACACCAGCAGCTTGCGGTTTTGCCCAATAATAGCGACATGATCGCCCCGCACCGGCACACAAGCCACCCATTCCTCACCCGGCCGCAGGGCCAGAATCAACTTGCCCGCCCGCCGTTCAGAGGCCAGCTCCACCCCCGGCAGCACAAACCCGCGCCCCGAGGACGACGCCACCAGATATTTGCCCTCCGCGTCCGGCAGGAACAGCCGCAGCACACCGTCCTCGTTGGTCATGTCGATCAGCAGCCGCAGCGCCTGCCCATCACCCCGCCCGCGCGGCACATCGGCGGCTTTAATGGTGTAAACCCGCCCATTGGTGGCCAGCAGCGCAATCCGGTCCGTCGACTCGCAGCGCAGCAGAAACCCGAGCTTATCGCCCTCTTTAAACTTAATCTCCGCATCCGCCGCCAAATGCCCCTTCTGCGCCCGGATCCAGCCCTTCTCGGACAGAATCACCGTAATCGGCTCACGCTCCACCAGCGCCTCGGCGACA
>Ga0181525_10001722_pt1 | contig 18455 bp, 12 predicted proteins | sample PEATcosm2014_Bin_48_FD_121100 | JGI IMG/M metagenome (GOLD analysis project Ga0181525, IMG submission 121100) | Peatland microbial communities from MTU Mesocosm Facility, Houghton, MI, USA - PEATcosm2014_Bin06_10_metaG | ecosystem: Environmental > Terrestrial > Soil > Wetlands > Peat | place...
AGAATTTGCCGGTACGGAATCTGAGCTGGCAGATTTCCAGAAACGGGCTTAGAGGTAAACAATCCGATCTTCCCGAAGCCAACTTCCAACAGTCGCCGCCCGGTGCCCTGATTTCTTGGTTCGACATCGCAGTGATTTCGATTATTCGATCACACTATTGAGGCCTAAAGCGTTGGCGATACGCGGCGAGACATTTGTCGAGGGTCGCGCCAGACCTTGCTGTGCGCAGAACTGGACCCTTTCCACTCTGATCCTCCGTGGGGACGGGCAGCATTAAAGTGGACGGGCAATTCCGCCGATGCAAGAGGTTGGTGATGGGAAGCGGGTGTCTTTGCTCACACCACTCGTCCGTTACGCACGATTCATAGGAATAGCCATTACAACAACGCGGCACCGGCCTGCGAATAATGAGAGACACGCCAATCCAGCTTCTTCTAATAGAAGACAATTCTCCGGACGTTCGCTTGCTGCGGGAGATGCTCAGTCGACAGGCACCGGGCAAGTTCGCGTTAGTCGAAGTCGGATCGATGAGAGACGCCGAGAGCCACCTCGCGGCGAATGCCGCGGACATTATCCTGCTCGACTTGGGGCTGCCGGACGCGCAGGGACTAGAGGTGGTGCGGCGCGCGCACGCAGCTGCGCCTCGTACCCCTCTGGTGGTGCTGACTGGATGCGACGACGAACTGATGGCCGATGAGGCTTTGCGAGAGGGTGCCCAGGATTTTCTGGTCAAAGGCAAAATCGATACACCAGAGCTGCTCCGAGCCATACGCTATTCCACTCAGCGCGTGAAAGCGGAACTTGAAATGCAGCAGGCCCGAGACGAGGCGGAAACTGCCAGTCGTGTGAAGGGCGAACTCCTCGCCGAGCTGAAGGCTGCTTACGCGGAAACCGAACTGTTCCTGCGCTCCATCCCTTCCATCGTGATCGGAATTGATCCCCAGGGCCACATCACTCGCTGGAACCTGACCGCGACTAACACCTTTGGGCTCGATGACAGCAGCGTTCACGGCCGAGGTATTGAGGACTGCGGAATCCGATGGCTGCGTCCCGAGATGAAAGCGGAAATTACGCGCTGGCTGACAACCGAGTCTTTCTATCGTTGTGACAATCTCCCCTACGAACGGGACAGCAAGATGCGGCTATTGGGTTTGTCTGTTTTACGCATCCCGGCGGAGAGCACCGATCAAACGGGATTCATCATCACCGGGGCCGACATCACAGAACGCATGGGCCTGGAATTGCAGCTTCGGCAGGCGCAAAAACTCGAGGGCATTGGTCAACTGGCCGCCGGCATCGCGCATGAGATCAACACTCCGACACAATTCGTCGGGGATAACATCCGGTTTTTGAAAGATTCCTGGGGCCCGGTCGCGGAATTTCTCGACTTCTGCGGAACGGTGCAATCCGAATGCGCCATCGGCCCGGTTTCACCCGAACATCTTCTACGCTTTTGCGAACTCCACCAGAAGTGCGATCTGGAATACCTGTCGGAACATATTCCGAAGGCCATCGATCTGTGCCTGGAAGGAGTAAAGCGTATCGCCAAGATCGTGAAAGGATTTAAAGAATTTTCCCATCCCGGTTCGGAGGAAAAGCGTGCCATTGACCTTAACCATGCGATAGAAACCACAATTTCAGTGGCGCGACACGAATGGAAATATTGCGCCGACCTAGTTACCGCTCTCGACAACGACCTGCCCCTGGTCCCGTGCCTGGTCGGCGAATTCAACCAGGTAATGCTGAACTTGATCGTCAACGCTGCCCACGCCATCAGCAGCGCAGCCGAAAAGAATGGCACAGGGAAAGGCACCATCACGATCAGCACGCGGCGGGAAGGCGAATGGGTCGAGGTCACAGTAGCCGACACTGGCACTGGCATACCGGTTGAAATACGCTCCCGAGTCTTCGAGCCTTTTTTCACGACGAAAGAAGTGGGCAAAGGCACCGGGCAGGGGTTGGCGCTGGCGCACGCTGCCATTGTCAACCGCCATCAGGGCCAGCTCTGGTTTGAAAGTGAACTGGAGCAAGGAACCACCTTCATCATTCGGCTTCCGCTGGAGATGGGAACTCCCCGGCCATGAATAAGCGAATCCTGTTTGTCGACGATGAGCCCATGATTCTGCAGGGCATCCAGCACAGCCTGCGCGGCATGCGCGCCGAGTGGGAAGTGGAACTCGCCGGCAGCGGGGCCCAAGCCCTGGAGACGATGGCGCAAACCCCGTTCGACGTGGTGATCACGGACATGCGCATGCCGGAGATGGACGGCGCCCAATTGCTGGACTTGGTCAAGGCCAAGTTTCCCCGCACGGTGCGCATTATTCTTTCTGGGCAATCGGACCGCGAGACCGTTTTGCGCTCGGTGGGCCCCAGCCATCAGTATCTTTCCAAGCCCTGTGATCTCGATGAACTCAAACAAAGGCTGATCCGCGCTTTTGCCTTGCGCGACATGCTTAACGATACTCACTTGAAGGATGTCATCGGCCGGCTGAATACCGTCCCCAGCCCTCCCGCAATCTACGTCGCGGTGACCGAGGCCCTTCGATCTCCAGAAACCCCGATCACAAAAATAGCCGACCTCATCGCCCAGGACATGGGCATGTGCGCCAAAGTGCTGCAGTTGGCCAACTCCGCGTTTTTTGGGCTCTCTTCTCAAGTTTCCAACCCGCAGCAGGCCGTCAGCCTGATCGGCGTCGAAAATCTGAAGGCGCTGGTTCTCAGCGTGCAAGTGTTTTCCGATCTCGGAGGCCATCTCACCCAGGACTTGGGCTTCCTGTGGCACCACAGCATGACCACCGCGAGTTTCGCTAAAGCCATTGCGCGCGTAGAGCGGTCGTCTGACGGAGTCATGGATGATGCTTTCACCGCCGGTCTGTTGCACGATGTGGGGCGGCTGGTTCTGGCCTGCGCTTTCGGAGCGGAATATCAGCAGGTTCTGAAGCGGACCGAGGAGCCCGGAGTCCTGCTGGCGCAGTGTGAAGGGGATGCATTTGGTTGCACTCACAATGGAGTGGGCGCATATCTGCTCGGGCTATGGGGGCTGACCGACTCAATCGTCGAAGCCGTTGCCTGGCACCACCAGCCGGCGCAGGCCGAACCCGCATCATTTTCCGCGCTGATCGCCGTACATGCCGCCGATTACTACGATAACCAGTTACACGTTCATCCGCCTTCGGACGAAACTTCGGTGATGGATGAACTTCTTTTGACTCAACTCGGACTCCAACAACAACTAGTACCGTGGGAGAAAGCTTGTCGGGAAGTTGCCTCTCGGAGTGGAACCAATGCCTGAAAAAATTCTTATGGTGGACGACGAAGAGGGCGTGCTGCTGGGATATCAGCGCATGTTCCGCAACGAATTTCAAATCGACACTGCACCCGGCGGAGCGGCGGCCATGACCGCACTGGAAACCACCGGGCCCTATGCCGTTGTGGTCTCTGACATGCGAATGCCGGAAATGGATGGCACCCAGTTATTGAGAAAGGTCAAGGTGCTCGCGCCCGATACCATTCGCATCATGCTGACCGGCGATGACGATGTCCGTAATGCGGTGAGCGCAGTCAATGAAGGGAGCATTTTCCGCTTTCTGACCAAGCCCTGCAACAAAGAAATCTTAGGCAAAGCCTTGACTGCGGGATTGATGCAGTATCGGCTGCTCACGGCGGAGAAGGACTTACTGGAAAACACCCTGCAAGGCAGCATCCAGGTGCTCACCGAAGTGTTGAGCCTGGTCAACCCAACGGCATTCGGCCGGGCGCTGCGGGTCCGCCGCTACATCCATCAGGTGGCTACGCGGATGGCTCTGGCCAGCCCATGGAGATTTGAAGTGGCGGCCATGATGTCGCAGTTGGGATGCGTTACCTTGCACCCGGAAACTATCGAAGCGGTCTATGCCGGCCGGACGCTTCCGCCGGACGAACAAGCGCGATTTGACGCTCACCCCGGCGTGGCTCGCGACTTGCTATCAAAAATTCCCCGGATGGAACCGATCGCCTGGATGATTGCCCACCAAAATGACTCGGTGCCGGTCGCAGGCGACGTCGCGAAGGTGGCCACGGCCGACATGCGTCTGGGAGCCAACATGCTGCGGGCCACCCTGGCTTTTGACGATCTGGTAACTAAGGGTCTCTCCCAGAGCGAGGCCGCAAGCCGCCTGTCGCGGCAGCACGCCGATTTCGATCCCCGAATCTTTCAGGCACTGGTCGAGCTCGATGCCGGGAAAGGCAAGACGGAGGTTCGCTCCTGCGATATTGCGGAGTTGATCCCCTACGACATGGTTCTTGAGGAAGAGCTGCGCACCAAGACCGGCATGTTGCTGGTGGCCAAAGGGCAGGACATTACTCCGACACTCATCCTGAAGCTAAAGAATTTTCTGGAGAAAGGAGCGATCGGCCGCAAAGTCGCGATTTCCGCCAAGAACCGGGCCAAAGCCGCGACTGCGTAACTGCTTCAACGGAAGAATGGCCGAGCCGTGCAGACATGCTTTTTCTCTTACTCTCGTCTCGCGGCGGCTCCCAATTGGGAGCCGTCCCAAAGTGGAATTGGCCGCGTGGGTTTCAGGAGTTTATCGTGTCGGATCGACGGTGCTTTCGGCGCATACTAGCCCTATCGCCAGTAGGCAACTGTCCGTATCTCAACCACAAGCCCAGCGCCCCTACTCGAAGTAGAAACCTCGAAACCTGGGGTGTTCAAACATGGGGCATACTACAAAGTCAGGTGAAATGACGACCGCATCCCAACTGGATCGGAAGGTACAACCCGCTCTCGCTGCCGCCATTCCGACCTTCTTTGTCGTCGGCGCGATGTCTTATCGCGGCACGGTCGTATCCAATCAAAATCGCAAGCGGGTGGGGCGCGTGTCGCCTTGCGGTGGTCTGGGGAGGCTCGATGCCTGATTCCAATACAAGCCTGTTCAGGCATTTACGGTTGTATTGCCAGGTGTCGGCCCTCGCCACCATGGGCGTAGGCCTTCTGGTTCTGTTCGGCTGGGCATTTCACATCGGGACTCTGCTATCCGTTTTCCCCGGACACGTGACCATGAAGGTGAACACGGCGCTCGGTTTGGAATTCGGCGGGATGTCTTTATGGCTGCTGCTTCCCGGCGAGTCCCGTACCCGAAGAGGCAAGATCGCCCGCTTCCTCGCCCTGGTCGTCGTGCTGATCGGTGTTGCCACGCTCATCGAATATTTTTTCAGCTTGAACCTGGGAATCGACCAACTAATATTTAGCGACCCTCTGGGATCGAGCGGAACTTCTTCTCCCGGACGCCTGGCCCCCACCACGGCAACGGCGTTTATCGCAATCGGCCTGGCGCTGATGCTGTTGGACTCGAACGCAAAGCGCATCCGCTGGACGGCGCAGGCCTTGAGCCTGTGGTCCGGGCTGATCGCGATTATGGCCATCAACGGGTACCTCTATCATGCGGTGGTCCTCTCTCGAATTTGGCTGTACACGCAGGTTGCGATGCACACCGCGGTCGGCTTGTTGCTGTTGAGTGGCGGCGTTTTCTTCGCCCGGCCCCGCAGCGGCATTGCCGGCGATCTCACCGGCGAAGGCTCGGGCAGCCTGATGGCTCGCCGGTTACTGCCCGCGGTTTTCCTCGTTCCTATTGTTCTGGGCTGGATTGCGTTGCAGGGAGAGTTTGCCAGGCTGTACGGTGCGGAATTAGGACTGGCGCTGTATGCCACCGCCAGCGTGCTGGTCTTTGCCATCCTGGTTTGGTCGAACGCTCGAAAAATGAACGGAGAATACGACCAGCGCAGCCGGGCGGAAATCGACATCCGCGAGTTAAATACGCGACTGGAAGGCAGGGTCGCCGAACGAACGAAGCATCTGGCCGAGATGGAAGGCCGCTACCGCGGACTGCTGGAAGCCGCCCCGGACGCCATGGTGGTGGTGAACGTGCGCGGAGACATCGTTCTGCTGAACGTGCAGGCGGAGAAACAGTTTGGCTACCACCGCGATGAACTCATCGGGCAGAAGGTCAAGAACATCATTCCCGAGGGCTTCGCGGAACGGATTATCGCCGACGGCACCCGCAGCGCGGCCGAGGCTCTGGCCCAGCAGATCGGCACCGGCATTGAACTCATCGGGCGTCGCAAAGACGGCAGCGAGTTTCCCATCGAGATCATGCTGAGCCCGCTCGAAAGCGCGGAAGGCGTTCTGGTGACGGCGGCGATCCGCGACATCAGCATGCGCCGGACTGCGGAAACGAACCTCGCCCAGATGGAAGGCCGGTACCGCGGCCTGCTCGAAGCGGCTCCCGACGCCATGGTCGTGGTCAACGTGGATGGGGAGATCGTCCTGTTGAATGTGCAGGCGGAGATTCAGTTCGGGTACCGCCACAACGAACTTGTGGGCCAGAAGATAAGGAACATTATCCCGGAAGGCTTCGCCGAACGCCTGGTCGCCGACGGCACGCGCAGCGCAGCCGCCGCGCTGGCGCAGCAAATTGGCACTGGAATCGAACTCTCAGGACGACGGAAGAACGGCACCAAGTTTCCCATCGAGATCATGCTGAGTCCGCTCGAAAGCGCGGAGGGAATTCTGGTGACGGCCGCGATCCGCGACATCAGCGTGCGCCGGGCCGCGGAAACAAACCTCGCCCAGATGGAAGGCCGGTACCGCGGCCTGCTGGAAGCGGCTCCCGACGCCATGGTCGTGGTGAACGTGGCCGGAGAAATCGTTCTGCTGAACGTTCGGGCGGAGAAAGAGTTCGGTTACAAGCGCGACGAACTGATCGGGCAGAAGGTGAAGAACATTATTCCCGTTGGCTTCGCGGAACGGATCATTGCCGACGGCACCCGGAGCGCAGCCGAGGCCCTGGCACAGCAGATCGGCACCGGAATCGAACTCATCGGGCGCCGAAAAGACGGCAGCGAGTTTCCTATCGAGATCATGCTGAGCCCGCTCGAAAGCCCGGAGGGAATTCTGGTAACGGCGGCGATCCGCGACATCAGCGTGCGCCGGACTGCGGAAACAAGCCTCGCCCAGATGGAGGGCCGGTACCGCGGCCTACTCGAAGCCGCCCCCGACGCCATGGTGGTGGTCAACGTGGCCGGAGAGATCGTCCTGCTGAATGTTCGCGCGGAGAAAGAGTTCGGCTACAACCGCAACGAACTCGTGGGGCAGAAGGTAAAGAACATCATTCCCGAGGGCTTCGCGGAACGACTGATCGCCGACGGGGAGCGCAGCGCAGCGGAGGCGCTGGCGCAGCAGATCGGAACCGGGATCGAACTCTCGGGACGACGGAAGAACGGCAGCGAGTTTCCCATCGAAATCATGCTGAGCCCGCTCGAAAGTCCGGATGGAATTCTGGTAACGGCGGCGATCCGCGACATCAGCGTGCGCAAGGCCGCGGAAGCCGATCTTCTCCAGAAGATTGATGAACTCAATGTCTCGAATGAGGAATTGGGCAAGTTTGCCTACATCGCCTCTCACGATTTGCAGGAGCCTCTGCGCATGGTGGCCAGCTATACCCAGCTCCTCTCCCGGCGCTACAAAGGCAAACTGGACGCCGAAGCCGATGAGTTCATTGCCTTCGCCGTCGACGGGGCCAACCGCATGCAGCGCCTGATCCAGGATCTGCTGTCTTATTCGCGGGTGGGGACCAAAGGGCAGGAATTGCTCGATACTTCCAGCGAAGAAGCGTTACAACGGGCGCTGGTGAATCTGCGCGCCGCCGTCGAGGAGAGCGGCGCTGTCGTGACCCACGATCCCCTGCCCACCGTGCTGGCGGATGGAATGCAACTGATTCAGATGTTCCAGAACCTGATCGGCAATGCCATCAAATACCAAAAACCGGGCGTGCCCCGCGTGCACGTCTCGGCCGTCCGGAACGGCGCAAAGCAGTGGACATTTTCCGTGAAAGACAACGGGCTGGGCATTGAGCCCCAGTACTTTGAGAGGATTTTTGGCATGTTCCAGCGTCTGCACAAGCGGGAAGAGTTCGCCGGCACGGGCATCGGGCTAGCCATCTGCAAAAAGATCGCCGAGCGCCACGGCGGCAGCATCTCGGTCCAGTCTGAACCAGGCCAAGGTTCCACTTTTAGCTTTGCCTTGGACGGAGTGAAAGAAAGTCACGCATCTCAACAGGGGTGAACAATATGGCATTAGATGTTCTCTTAATCGAAGACAGTCCCGGCGATGTAAGGCTGACAAAGGAAGCCTTCCACGTCGCCAACGACAGCGTTCGTTTGCACGTGGTCACCGACGGCGTGGACGCCATGGCTTTCCTGAATCATGAGGGAGCCTACGCCGATGCCCCGCGCCCCGATCTTACCTTGCTCGATCTGAACATGCCTAGAATGGATGGCCGCCAGGTGCTGGCTCGCATCAAGAATGATGACAACCTGAAGACCATCCCCACCGTAATCCTGACTACATCTACGGCGGACGAGGACATCGTGGCCAGCTATCGGCTCCATGCCAACTGCTACTTCAGCAAGCCGGTGCAGTTGGAAGACTTCGAGAGCCTGGTAAAGACGATCAATGACTTCTGGCTGACCGTTGCCAAATTGCCGCATGAGACCTTTGATGCGGCAGTCGTGCCTAGGGCCGGGAAGAGTCTTAGCGATTAAGTGCAAATGACGAACGCCATCGGAGGGATAGCGCATGCCGCTGGAGGTTCTAGTGGTCGAAGACAGTAGCGGAGACATACGATTGACGCGGGAAGCGTTCCGCGATGTCAATCCGTTCATCCACCTTGAGGTGGCGCACGACGGCGTGGAGGCCATGGCCTTTCTGCGGCGTCAGGGAGCCTACGCCGGCGCCGCGCGTCCCGATCTTATTTTGCTGGATCTCAACCTCCCGAAAATGGATGGCCGGCAGGTGCTGGCTATGATCAAAGAAGATGAGGCGCTGAAAACCATCCCTACCGTGATCCTGACCTCTTCCGAGGCGGAAGCGGACGTGCTCAGAAGCTATCAACTCCAGGCCAACTGCTACCTCAGCAAACCCATGCATTTCGAGGCTTTCCACGGCCTGGTGAAGAGCATCAACGACTTCTGGCTGACCAAAGTAAAGTTGCCGCAACAGGACGATGGCGATGAACCGGAACCCGGCGCCCATGCGGGGCATGAGCAGGGCCCGAAAAAGTCTCGTGGAACAAAGGGGGAACAATGAACGTGATCGGAGGAGCCGGAATGACCATTGAGGTTCTCTTGGTCGAAGACAACCCGGGCGATGTCCGGTTGACTCAGGAAGCTTTTCGTGACGCCAATCCGTCGGTTCATTTGCACGTGGCCTCGGACGGCGTGGAAGCCATGGCCTTCCTGAAGCGGGAAGGATCTCACACGGCTGATCCTCGCCCGGATCTCATCTTGCTGGATCTGAACCTTCCTAAAATGGACGGCCGCCAGGTTCTGGCTCATATCAAGGCAGACGAGAAAATGAAAACCATCCCTACCGTGATCCTGACCACGTCCGATGCGGAAAGCGATATTGCGAAATGCTATGGGCTGCAGGCGAACTGCTATCTCACGAAACCGGTGCAATTGCCCGCATTCGAGGCCCTGGTGAGGAGCATCAACGATTTCTGGCTGACCAAGGCAAGGTTGCCCCAATCGCAATGAACACGAGCCGAAAATCGTTCAGGAATCTTCTCCCGGTCGAAGGTCGCGCACTTCTCCGCCTCCATCACGCTTCTCCTCCGCCCCTGCAGAGGCATCAGGACACTACTAGAGACAGTGAAGCCGACGCGGCCGAGCTGAGACTGTTTGAGGGCTCCCTCGAAATCGAGCCTAATGTTTTATGTCTTGTGGTTCCCTACTGTCGAGTGCTCCAATTTCTGCTTGTAGCGCTTCAAGGCGCTCATTAAATGCCTGGGCGTCGATAGGTTTGAGCCCTTCGAGAAGAGCGTTGACCGGCTTGGGCAACTGGGCACATGATTTCGCTGCTTCCTCCGGACTCTTATTAAATACCTGAATGTAGGTCAATTGGCAGATTCGCGCTTGTTTTGTCGAGTTGGACCAGGTTTGGGTACACGCATCGAGTGTCGCTTTCGGGTCGGCTTTGGGATTTGCGCCCATCATCGCCTGCCAGTTGGACGCAATGAGATCCTGTTGCATGATTCGCATTAGCATCGCCATCTGCTCATTTGTCGGAGTGTTGCCACTCTGCAGTCTGTCTACCGCGTTGTAAATGAAACTAGGGTGGTTCGTGGCAAGTGTTGCAACGCGAATGCCCGACTCCAGTTGAAGATTGGTCAGCGATAGTACTTTCAAATCGACACCAAATCTGCGCTTGATCCAGTCTCGCACGGGCCCACCGAAAGCGACCATCGGTCTGGCAGTGTGGCCATCGAGAGGTAGCCACAGTTGCAGGAGGCCGGAAATGTAGCCGTCGTAGTAGCTGTAGACGCCCTCAAGGTTTTTTCCGTCGTTCGACGGCGCCGCGATGGGCGCAATGTCAACGATGGTTTGATATCGTGGCGTGTCCGCTGCGGCGACTCCGTTTTCTTGCAAGAGTTCAGCCCATCGCTTGGTGGTGTGGGCAGACAGGTAGTCCTGGTCACGTTCAAGGACGTAGTCTGGAGGAAAGTGGAGCAGTTGTACTGTCTTGTGTTGAGTCATGGCAAGACCGAGCGGCAAGAAGAAACGCCAGTTGTAATGCCATTTCTTGTCCGTGTTGATCTTGACGCTGGCCGCAAAAGCGTTTTGCCCGATGCCCAAAAAGGCTTTGAGCGGCGCTCCGTACTTGCTTGCAGCGTCTCCTGTAATCTGGACCAGGACACGGTCGTCTTGCGTCCGTACCGAGATTGTGGAATTGCTGAACATATCCCGTTGCAAAGATGAAGTGAGATAGAGGCGGACTGTATCTTCCAAGCTCTGTGGCAAGAAGCAGATCTCCTGGCAGTTTGGGGGATAGGAAAACAAACGTCTCACGTCCGCGGTGGCGCCGATATCAACGATTTCACTGTTCGGTAGAATCATCTCTTTGCTCCTTCAACTGGTTCTCCGCCTGGAGGAAACCGATGCGCGACGCGAAAAAACTGTGGACGAGTTTTGATCCAACGGGAATAGATGGCAGTGCGCTTAGCGAGCTATCTACTGGTGATAGATTGGGAGCCAGCCAGGAACGCCCTCAACTATTCGGATCGTATCGTTAATTGGTGGATTTTCCACGCGCTGTTCCAGATCGCTTGGCCACCGGATTTCAAGAGAATCTGCCTTTGTGAGTGAACCTAAGCCGAAATGCTGTTCATAGGGCAGACAGCCAACATTCGAACCGCCATAAATCTCTCGCATCTGACGCGTGCCTCCAGCAAGCAAGCCGATGCGTGCGCCAATAGCGTCTCGGTTGCTTTTCGTCCCAGCTAAGCGCACGTTAAGATAATTGCCAGGAAGTTTCGTAGGCCGATATACGGAGCTTGTCATGAGGTCGCCGGGATATGCCCCTCCGGCCGCTACAATGATCTCCAGGCGTCCGTCTCCGAACAAATCAGCGCAATTCACGCCGTGGCTCTTCCCTACAAGCGGCAGGCCTGACGTGAATGTCCGGTTATGGTATCTTTTGCCATCGTTTTCGAGCACGATCATAGGAACCAAGCGCTCCATTCGCGGACTGCCGTTGCCCAGTATCAAATCTAAATTGCCATCATTGTTGAGGTCGCCAAAGGTTCCGCTCATTGTTCCCCAGCTGGTATCGATTCCGATGTCACGATCAAGCATGGTGAAGGTGCCGTCGCGATTGTTGCGATAGATGCAGGCAACGGGAGCGCCCTCACGGGCCCTGCCATTCTTAATGCTGAAGATTTCATCTTCATGATCGCACCACGCGTACTGCACGATGTCCAGCCAACCGTCGTTGTCATAGTCACATGAGAAGCACATAGATCCCATTCTGAACTGTGTAAAACCAGCTTTCAGACTAACGTCAACGAAAGTTCCATCTCCCCTGTTACAGAACAACTGCGGACGGCCAAGGCCGCTGCTAATGAACAGATCAGGATAGCCGTCGTTATCGTAATCACCCCAGGCTGCGCAGACCGACGGATAAAGGTTATATAGATCAGCAGACTGGGTTGCATCTGTAAACGTGCCATTGCCGTTGTTATGGAATAGCCTGTTCGGAACTCGGTGGTCGAAAACACCCCCGATGTTGTAACAGATATAAAGATCGAGGTAGCCATCGCAATCGTAATCTACCCATGATGCAGAAAAGGCGGGCCCCCAGCTTTGGACGCCGGCTTTCTCTGTCACGTCGGTAAATGTGCCGTCTCCGTTGTTGTGATAAAGCACACTGTCGCCAGGATAAAATCCCTGCCGGGTTACGAACACATCTACGAACCCATCGTTGTCATAGTCTGCAACCGAGACATTAAAGGCGTTTACGCATTGGTCTAGTCCTGAGCTGGTAGACACATCGGTGAAGGTTCCGTCACCATTATTGCGGTATAGGCAGCATCCGCCGTAGGCGGCCGCGATCACGATGTCCAGCAGGCCGTCATTGTTGTAGTCAAAGACAGCCGTGCCTCGTCCCCCGCTTGTTTTGTCCAGCCCAATTTTTGCGGCAATGTCTTCGTATTGAGTGGCCGCCGGCTCCCAACCGGGTTTCATTTCCAGTCGGTATTCGGCCGGGACATTCTCTGGATATCCACCCATGGCTTGGGCAGAATACCAAAGCCATACGCGTGTGCGTTCCCGATCGGGATCGATGAGCAGCGATTTTACACAGCTCTCAACAGCTTGCCGAAACCGTCCCGCACGGTAGTGGGCAAGGCCCAAGTGATGCAGCGCCGCAGCCTGGGTTGGCGGATTCTGGGCTGCAATCTCGAGTTCATGCACCGCTTGATCACAGAGTCCACATTTGATATAAGTGCGCCCCAACTCCAGCCGCGCGTCGAAATCGTCGGGATCCTTTTGCAGGCGCCCGGATTGACGGTCGATCAGTTCCGTGTACTCGAGTTTGAGATATATGCCCGCTTCGGAGAAGGTCTCCATCGCATTATCCAAAAGAATAGGCGCCTGGCGCACTCCCACCGTGGAATAAACTGCCAAAATGCGGAGCAATGATTCTGTCAACAGGCTGCTCACTGATAAGGGCAGCGCAAAAGGTAGAACCAGGCCATCTGGTTTCCACAGATCGATAGATTGGAAACTTCGACGGGCGGCTTCCATTACCTCGCCTGTCAGCTTGAGGAGATGAGTATCTCGCCGATTGGCGAACCACCCGATCCGCACTAGCCGATTCGCGAAGTCCGATATAGCTGTGTCAAGGGTTGCAGGGCCATTTACGGGTGGCCCCTGTTGCCGCGAGGTGGCCTTCGTGCCCGCAAGCGTCGTCCACGTGTTGTGAATCGTCGTTTTTCCAAAATCCACAGCCATCAAGGCGGTTTCAAAGAATCCAGCGAGGACCTCCAGCATAGGGTGATTGGAATTATTCATAGCTGTTTCGGCAGATTGTAGTAGACGGACTGGATTGCGCAGCCAAAGCTAGCAGTGTCGTTGCGGGTCAGAGGCTGCCCAGCCAGGAACTCGCGAATAGCAGCTTCCAGGTAGGCCACGTAGTTTGGATCGTCCGGATATTTGTAGTTATCGATGGCGCCACGATAGAGCAAGATCCGATTGGCATCGATCAAGAATGCTCGCGGAGTCTGTTGGGTGAACCATCGACCGGCAACCGAACGGTCCGGATCGTGAAGGATCGGGAATCTTAGATTTCTCCGTACGGTCGAGTCGCAGATCTGCTGGGCGGTCTCTCCTTTTCGCGACGCGATCGCCAATAATGATAGTTCCGGATGAACCTCATTGAAGGTCGAAAGATATCGATCATAACGGACGCAGTGCGAACAGATGCAGGACCAGAAGATCACCACTGCGCCCTTCTTGCCCTTTAGAAATTCACCCAGGCTTTGTGAGCCGCCGCGGAAATTGCGCAGCGTAAAATCTTCGAGCGCTGCTCCAATTTCCTGCGATTTTTGTATCGAAATCTGCTCTTGCGTATGGTTTTTTGGGCCGTCGGACATGGAACCCGAATTCCGCCGAATCGGCGCGCGAGAGTATTGCCAGCATTTAAAGAGACAAAGTCAACCGGCACCTTTTGCGCAAATGTGCGACCTGAAAGCGCGTTTCGCCCCGCGATAGTCCTCAAGGCAACCGCACCCCCGCAAACATCAGGCCAATCGGCTGTCTATACCTTCAGCCATTGCGGGAGGCTTGATCGTGGGTGAAATGGATTGACTTCTTCAAGGACCGCGTGAGCATTGACGATCTCACTCGTGCCCGTCTCTTTTGATGGCTGCCAGAGTACTGCGGAGCGCATGGCGCGGGTCTTTCATCGGCGCTCACGGTCGATCATTACCACCCGATAGGTTGGCTCGCTTATGAACGAGAAGACATACAGAAGCTGATAGCCCGAAGACTCGGAAGATGCGGCCAATCATGACTGCGGCAAACACAAATGTGCTGTTCCATCTTAGTGCGGAAGTCCGTTTAAGCAGAGGCCTAGATTATGTGTGATGCTTTTCAATCCATTTTTCTGACGCAGTCGGTTGCCGGTCCGCCCCGCAAAAGCCCTCAACCAGTCACTGCGCCGTCGCGGCCCCAGGTCAATAGCGGAAGCTTGAAAACTGGCCGCTTTGTTGTGATGGGTGAAGGCCTGGCCGCTGGCATAGGCAACTTCACTCTTAGCTCTGATGCGCAGCAATGGAGCTTTGCCACGCAGATGGCAAAACAAATGGGCACCAAGTGTCGCCAGCGGCTCATACAGGCGCCCGGTATAGGGAATCTGGTTGGATTTCCTCCGCTTCCGGTGCGTGTGCCCGCCCCATCGCAATCAACCGTCATCGATCAGCTCCCACCCGAAGCTGTTTCTAATTTGGCTGTACCCTCGCTTACGCTCGATGACGCATTAAACCTACAGCCGGTGCAACCGCTCATTCACCGTAATGACGCAAAACAAACCGCAATCAATCTGGTTTGGGGTTTGATTCCCATCTCCAACGGCGAAAAATCGACGCCCACACAGTTGCAGTACGCGCTGCAGCAGTCTCCCACGTTCACAGTGGTGGAGCTTGGGTATCATGAAATGCTGGAGGCCGCAGTTCTGGGAGATCCGGAACGGTTGCCAGAAACTGAGACCTTCATCTCCCAATATCGCGTTCTTCTCGAGAAGTTGAAGGAATCCGGATCACAGATTCTGGTAACCACGATCCCCGATCCCATCGATACGGCACACTTTTCTTCGGTAAGCACGGCGGCACGGTTATTAAAAATTGACCCGGCTTCTCTCGCCAGGCTCTACTCGATTCAGACCACTGACCTCATTACTGTAAACGGGATCAATGAGATCTCCTTCCAATTGTTTTCTAAGTCGATCCAGCCTTTGCCGGCAAATTCGATCCTTGCCGCTGACTCCGCCCGTAAAATCAGCGATCGTGTGCGGGAGATCAATGCAAAGCTCACAGATCTGGTCTCAACGTATGGCACGCTATATGACTTGGCGGGCCTTTTTCACAAGATTGCCACCGAAGGATATGTGGCAGGCACGCGCAAATTGACGTCAGAGTTTCTGGGGGGCTTTTACTTATTAAACGGATACTATCCAGGCGCGACTGGACAGGCAATTATTGCGAATGAAATCCTGGCCGTTCTGAATCGCACCTATGGCAGCAATTTCGCAATGATCGACGTCAGAGCCGTATTGGCTGGTGATTCAACCGCAGCATGCCGGCAGGCGGCAGGACCTGCGTGGTCGGCCAAGGATCTGGAACAGATCCCGGTTCAAAACCCCGCCCCGTCTCCGGATAACTCGCCAGCGACAGCCGCAAAAGACAGCCCGAAGGGAAAGGTACAAAATGATTGGTCACCGCTGGTTCCAGAAGAACCGAAGCTGCCCTTGAGACTCCCGCCAGGACTGGAGCAGGTGCTCCCGTTGAGCAAAACGGCAAGTTATTTTGGGGATGCAATAGGAGCCGTTGATTGTCACGACCCGATAGGCATTCAATGGGGTAGTGGGGGCAATCTGATATTCGGCGGCCTCGCGATGGGCGATAGTCACCTCAGCGGCTCGATCAGAATCAAATTCACTGAACCGGTCGACCATGTCAGCCACTTTGAAATGTCTTTCGAGGGTGGATTTCAAGGTGACGACGCTGTTCTCACCGCGCCGCAGTTTTTCAAAATGCCCCTCAACCAGGGGCGCTTCGACCAGGTGCCGGGCACTGTTTCCTCCGGTAATTTGAATCTCGATACAGGAGAAGTCTCCGATCTGACGGTCTACGCTCGCCCTAGCAACACCGCACTCACGGCTCTGGCGTCCGTGAACCCCACTTTTCCCAAGCAGCCTTTGAGTTTTCCAGGGCAATACGGTTATGCCTGGGCGACCTTTGAGCAAAGAGCAGATGGCAAGCTGGACTTCAGCTTCTATGGTTCAACCTTTGTGCCGCTGGGAAAAGACATCTCATTCCCGCTAAACTTTGTAGGACCCGGCGGACAGTTCGCCACCGTCCCTGGGGCCGGCACCGTGCTGCATCCTCATGTTCAGCTCAGTACGAAGGAGCCAGAAGCCGGAGATAGTGAGGAGATCAGCGTCGACATTCCGTTTAATACCGTGCAGGAATACACTCTGTTCACACACAACAGCGCTTTTGGTGATCTATTCACATTTAATTCTCCTGAGGTGGGTGGAAGGGCTAAAGGGCGTTCCCATCTCTTGGGACGTTTACAGATTCAGTTCGGTCCACGGACTGGAAGTTCGGTCCCCATTGCGGTTTGGTCTCTGCCTCCGGGTGCACTCATGGCTCCTATGCCCGAATCTCCAATTACTCAAGTCTTCCCGGCGCCCCTTTCACAAGGCCCACAAGGGTTTGACGAGAGTTCGAGATACCCCCTGAAAACATATCCAATGACTTCTCTTTCTATCGTTGATGATCCATTTGACATCTCCGTGGGCGCGATCAATTTAGAGACAGGGCGAATGATCAATGACCTCCCGCATCGCGGATTCATTAACCAAACGGTGATCTATGCATTGTTACGCATCGAGCCGCGGACGCCGAAGGGTTCGTTCTATTTCCGTGGTCCGGCATTAATAACAAAGGACAAGCGTGACCAAATGGTCTTCCGGTTCAGAGGAATTACCCACCTGCCCTATCCGGAAGGATACCTTTTCCCGCGGCCTGACCTGGTTACCGGATTCCCTGCCGGTCCAGGCGCGTATCTGGACCCATATCTCTGGTTCCACGCGATCCAGAGCAAGGTAAGTCCTGACGTTGTGATGGAGGGAGAAGTAAAGCATATGCGGGCCACCTCAGGCGACGATTTCTCCTATCGATATCGCATTCCTTCTGATCTCGTAAACCAGGAGGCAATCTTCGAATATGAGAATCACTCCCAGCAAGGTAAGTTTCGGATGCACAGCCTGGCTTGGCTTGACTTCTCCAACTCAGGAGCGACGCCATCCTCAAAAGACCCATACGATACTGTGACTTTTAGCGGATTTGGCATCTGGACAAAAGACGACATCTGGAGCAACGTCACGACTAATACTCTGTTGCAAGCGTCTATTCAGATTACAACTGCGCCGGCAAAGCCCTATACAGGGATTTCGATTGCCTACAATGTTGTTTCTAATGTGCATATCAAACCGGAGAATGAGATCGATGCGCTGCCTTAAGAACAAGGAAGCAATCATTATTGATAGTTGGAGAGGGAATACGACTCTCCGCAACGTTGCCTGAATCCCTCAGTAGATGAGCTTTAGCGAAAACTGAACTTGCCGCGAAGTTCCCGCCGTCTTGCTGATCATGCCAAATCCTGTACCCTCGATGATGTTGGCAGGTAGTCCCATGTTGACGATATTAAACAGATTAAAGAACTCCCCGCGGAATTGCAGGTCCCCTCGCTCCAAGCCGTTTTCCCGGTGGCCAATCGGAGTCGTCTTAATGAGTGCAAAATCGAAATCATGATAGGCCGGGCCGCGAAATGTATTACGGCCGAGCGTTCCAAAGAGCCCGGAGTTTGGTCCGGTTCCGCCCGCGATCCCGATGGGAATAGCAAAGAAACTTGCGTTATTTGCGCCCCGCCCAAAATAATCGTCGCGCGGTCGCGTTGAACTGCCAGCGCTCGAGAGGTCCGGCATTCCGATCTGGTCCGGTCGGTCCGCACCAATCGTCCCCACCCCCGTCTGCTGGATTCCCGAGTACACCGTAAACGGCGAACCGCTCGTTATCGTTGAGATGCTCAGAAACTCCCAGCCCTTCGTCAACCACCGGGTTCGATCCGACTGAAGTCCCAAATGCTCGAAATGCAAATCCTGGGCCGCGCTCAACGTGAAGGCATGCGTCACATCAAAGCTTGACGGCCCTCTTTCCGCTCGCGTATCGAACGGATCTTGCGGACTAAACTGCGTCACGGCGCCGGCAGATCCTGTTCCTCCCAGAATGCCGCTGACATCATCCAGTGATTTGCCCCAGGTATAGCCGGCTTGCAATGACGGACCGCCACGCCCAACA
>Ga0181525_10001726_pt1 | contig 18430 bp, 15 predicted proteins | sample PEATcosm2014_Bin_48_FD_121100 | JGI IMG/M metagenome (GOLD analysis project Ga0181525, IMG submission 121100) | Peatland microbial communities from MTU Mesocosm Facility, Houghton, MI, USA - PEATcosm2014_Bin06_10_metaG | ecosystem: Environmental > Terrestrial > Soil > Wetlands > Peat | place...
CGGATCGTCAAGGATGAGGCGGGTGAAAATTCCCTCGGTGACGATCTCGATGCGGGTTTTGCGCGACACTTTCGAGCCGAAGCGCACCCTTAAACCCACCGTCTCGCCGACGCGTTCGCCGAGTGTCTGCGCCATGCGCTCCGCCGCCGCGCGCGCGGCAAGCCGCCGCGGCTCGAGCACCAGGATGCGGCGGTTCTTGATCCAGTCCGCGCCGGCGAGAATGAGCGGCACGCGGGTGGTCTTGCCGGCCCCGGGCGGCGCCACCAGCACGGCCGCATTGCGCGCGCGCAGCGCCGCGGCGAGCTCCGGCAGGGCTGAGTCGATTGGAAGCGGCGGATAATCCATCAGTCTTTCCGTCATTCCGGGGCGCGCCAAAGGCGCGAGCCCGGAATCCATAGTCACTATCATCTGAAATTGGCTCGCAGAATGAGTTCTGCACAGGCTGTGGTTATGGATTCCGGACAGCCGCTTCGCGGCTTCCGGAATGACGGCAATTTCCTATATTACTCTCCATCATGCCCGCAGCACAAAAAGCCATGCCAAAAGCGCAAAAGCCGCAAGTCGCTGCGAATCCATTGAAGAAAGGCGACCACGTCTTTCTGGTCGACGGCTCCGGCTACATTTTCCGCGCTTATCACGCTTTGCCGCCGATCAACCGCAAATCCGACGGCTTGCAGCTCAATGCCGTGTTCGGCTTCTGCAACATGCTGTGGAAGCTTTTGCGCGACATGAAGCCGGAGGAGAAGCCGACCCATCTCGCGGTGGTGTTCGATCTCTCGGAAAAGACCTTCCGCACCGACATGTATCCCGCCTATAAGGCGCACCGCCCGGATCCGCCGGACGATTTGCGGCCGCAATTCGGGCTGATCCGCGATGCGGTCCTTGCCTTCGATCTGCCGTGCCTGGAACAGGCGGGCTTTGAGGCCGACGATCTGATCGCGACCTATGTCCGCCAAGCTTGCGAGGCGGGCGCCGGCGCCACCATCGTCTCCTCGGACAAGGACCTGATGCAGCTCGTCAACGACAGCGTCATCATGTTCGACACGATGAAGGACAAGAAGATCGGCCGCGCCGAAGTGATCGAGAAATTCGGCGTGCCGCCGGAGAAAGTCATCGAGGTGCAGGCGCTGATCGGGGATTCGACCGACAATGTGCCGGGCGTGCCGGGCATCGGGGTGAAGACCGCGGCGCAGCTCATCGGCGAATACGGCGATCTCGAAACCTTGCTCGAGCGCGCTTCCGAGATCAAGCAAGACAAGCGCCGGCAGTCGCTGCTCGACAATGCCGACAAAGCGCGGCTATCGAAAAAGCTCGTCACGCTCGACGACGATGTGAAGCTCGATGTGCCGATCGGAGACCTTGCCGTACACGAGCCGGATTACAAGAAGCTCATCGCCTTTCTGAAGGCGATGGAATTCAGTTCGCTGACGCGCCGCGTCGCCGAATTTGCGAGCATCGATCCGAGCGCGATCGAAGCTGACGGCGGCGTTGCCAGCGAACGCCCGGCGCCCGGCCCGCAAACACCGGCATCGGGTGCGAGCCCGGAGCTACCCATGGGGCGGCCGGCGCAGCCGGCCGATCTTCTGCGCAAGGGCCCAAGCGCGGCGCCGGCCGCCGCGCCGCTGACGCCAAAGGCGCTGGTGGCGGCGCGGGCCGAAGCGGCGCGCGCTACGAAATTCGATCGCGGCAAATACGAGACCGTACGCAGCCCTGACAAATTGGCGGCCTGGATCGAGCGCGCGCGTGATCTCGGCATCGTCGCGCTCGATATCGCGAGCGACGGTTTCGATCCGATGCAAGCGGAGCTGTGCGGACTGGCGCTGGCGGTGGCGCCGAACGAGGCCTGCTATGTGCCGCTGTCGCACCGCCAAGGCGGCGAGGGCGCCGGCCTGTTCCGCGGCGATAGGGCGCCCGACCAGATCGCGGAACGTGACGCGCTCGACGCGCTCAAGCCGCTCTTTGCCGACCCCGGCGTGATCAAGATCGGCCATGATCTGAAATTCGCCTGGCAAGCGTTCATGCGGCGCGGGGTGGAGATCGTGTCGTACGACGACACCATGCTGATGTCGTATGTGCTCGATGCGGGGCGCAACAGCCACGGCTTGGATTCGCTGGCCGAGCGCGTTTTCAGTCATGCGGCGCTCGACGTCGGCACCCTGACCAAGGCGGGCAAGACCAGGATCGGATTCGACGCCGTCGGCATCGACCGGGCGACCGAATATGCCGCCGAGAAGGCCGACATCGCGCTGCGGCTGTGGCACGTGCTCAAGCCGCGGCTCGCCGCCGAACAGGTGCGCGCGGTGTACGAGACGCTGGAGCGGCCGCTCTTGCGCGTGCTCGCCGACATGGAACGCCGCGGCATCTCGATCGACCGCAACATCCTGTCGCGGCTGTCCGGCGAATTCGCCCAGGAGGCCGCGAGTCTGGAGGCCGAAATCAACGCGATCGCCGGCGAGACGGTCAATCCCGGCAGTCCCAAACAGCTCGGCGACATTCTGTTCGGCAAGCTCGGGCTGCCGGGCGGCACCAAGACCAAGACCGGCCAATGGGCGACCGGCGCGCGGGCGCTCGAGGAATTGGCCGAGCAAGGCCACGAGTTGCCGCAAAAGATCCTCGACTGGCGGCAGGTGTCGAAGCTGAAATCGACCTACACCGACGCGCTGCCGGGCTTCGTCAACCCGACCACGCATCGCGTCCACACCAGCTACGCGCTGGCCTCGACCACGACCGGCCGGTTGTCGTCGTCCGATCCGAATTTGCAGAACATTCCGATCCGCACCGAGAACGGCCGCAAAATCCGCCGCGCCTTTATCGCAGCATCCGGCCACAAGCTCGTCTCCGCCGATTACTCGCAGATCGAGCTGCGGCTTCTCGCCGAAATCGCCGGCATCGAACCGTTGCGCAAGGCGTTTCGCGAAGGCCTCGACATCCACGCCATGACCGCGTCGGAAATGTTCGGCGTGCCGGTGAAAAACATGCCGGCTGAGGTGCGCCGCCGCGCCAAGGCGATCAATTTCGGCATCGTCTACGGTATCTCGGCGTTTGGGCTCGCCAATCAGCTCGGCATCGGCCGGGAGGAGGCTGGCGCCTATATCCGCAAATATTTTGAGCGGTTTCCCGGCATCCGCGACTATATCGAGGAATCGAAGACATACGCCAAGGACAACGGCTACGTGCTCACGCTGTTCGGCCGCAAATGCCATTATCCGGAAATCCGCGCCTCGAACGCGTCGGTGCGATCGTTCAACGAGCGCGCCGCGGTCAACGCGCGCCTGCAAGGCACCGCCGCCGACATCATCCGCCGCGCCATGACCCGCATCGAGGCGGCGCTCGCCAAGCAAAAGCTCTCGGCGCAAATGCTGTTGCAGGTGCACGACGAGCTGGTCTTCGAAGTGCCGGAGGCCGAAGTCGAAAAGACGCTCCCCGTCGTGATCAAGGTGATGGTGGACGCACCACTGCCGGCTTTGTCGCTGTCAGTGCCATTGCAAGTCGAGGCGCATGCCGCCGATAATTGGGACGCGGCTCACTGATGGTGCAACAGCAATGAAAACGCTACTGACGTTTGTCGGCTTTTTACTGCTGGCGATGGGGTTGTTCTGGATGGGGCAGGGCGCCGGCTACATTCAATGGCCTGCCGAGAGCTTCATGATCAGCCAGTTCCAGTGGGTCTATTACGGCGGCGGCACCGCGCTCGTCGGGTTGCTGCTCATCATCGTCGCGCGGCGCTGAAATTCTTTGCGCCCGGAACTCGCGAGCAACCTACGGTGCGCCGCCGCAGGCTCACGCCACGCGGAACACGTTCGACGCGCCGCCTTCCGTCTTGGGCTGGTCGGCGCGCTTGATGCGATTGCGCCCTTCGGCCTTGGCGCGGTAAAGCGCGACGTCGGAATATTCCAGCAGTCCGTCCAGCGTTTGCTCGGCATTCACGTTTACTGACACGCCGCCGCTTACCGTCGCATTGACCTGATGGTTCCGGATGAATCGGCAGTCTTCTGCAAAAGAGTCGCGAATCCGCTCGGCGCGGGCACAGGCCGCTTCGATACTCGATCCCGGCAACACTACGGCAAATTCCTCGCCGCCCATGCGCCCAAATACGTCATTCGGCCGAAGCGCAGCGGTGACTATCTCGCAGAATTTTCGGATTACGGCATCGCCGACCGCATGGCCGTATCGATCATTGACTGCCTTGAACCAATCGAGGTCGAACGTCAGCACCGAAACCGGCGCCCTGTCGCGCCGGCAGCGCTCCAAAACCCGCCCGGCATTCTCCATGAAGGCGGTTCGGTTGGCGATGCCCGTGAGCGAATCGGTGCGTGCCGCCGTCATGCTGGCGGCCTCGCCGCGCTCCTTGACCAACGCAAAAATGAACACGGAACTGCCGAGCGCAAAGACGATGCTTTCGAAATAAATGAGGCCGTACAAGCTCATGATCGACGGCACGCCGTCCTGGCTGGTCGCGCCGCTTAAAGTGCTATACGCGCCGATCAAGTAGAACCCGGCTTGCACGACCGTCAAAACGATAAGCGGCCAGCGCGCCGCCAGCTGCTCCTTGCGGTCGAGCCACAAGGCCGTGGCGGCGGCGAGGAAATATCCGGCTCCGACAACGAGGGAAAGCGCCGCGCCGACGCCGCCCTGGAAGGCGGGCACGACATTGGCGAGGCCCACGACCGCCGGTCCGAGGAACACAAGAACCAGCGGTGCGGTCTTCGAGGCCAGCAGCCGCGCCGCTCTCCACATCAGACCCGACTGGCATATCATCAAGACGCCGCCGATGATCGGCCAAGCCGGCTGACGCAGCGTGACTCCGAACATCATTGAAAGGATGCCCGCGGCGGCAATAACGTTGGCGACCCCCCATAGCGCCAAGGCCGGCGTTTTTCGTTGCTGCGACCAAATAACAAGCAGCACCACGCCGGCACATCCCAGAGCAAAGCTCTGCATGACCATCAGCGTCGGTAAATCGAGATCCATGATTTGAGCATTTCCGACGCAACGTTGGCGCGCCTCGCCGCATGGCAACGCGCACTAAGCCGAAATGGCTCGCCTCGATCCTTCTATTGAGACTATTCGTGAACAATCTGAGCTCAAGTGCCGACAATTGTAATCAAAGTCATCGAGACGCACCCCAGGCTCGAGCGTCGCCATCGCCATTTGCGGTCCCATCGACCGGGATCTCGGAGGGCTGGATCGCGATCGCACCGCCCGATCGACGCATCGTGTCGCTCGAAAAACCTTGAGCGCGCGAATGGACGCGGCAAGTGACAACTGACCTCGGACAGCCGGAATTTATACTTGCGTTTGACGGAAGCCTCATTTGAGGGAATATTTGAAGATGTCTGTATTGACATTATCGGGGTTGGATTGGGGTAAGTCGCCGCGTCCTGCGCGACATTGGCTTTTGTCTCGTACCTTTGATTGTTACGAATTCTGTTTCATTTTTCCGTGCGGGATCGTTCTCGTGTTCAAAATCAACTACGGATAGCCGCCTGATGCAAAAAACAGCGAGCAGCATTGCCGAACTTCTATCCGTTGAGCAAAGATCGATTTCCATAGCTGATGTCGGTGCCGGGTTTTACGGACAAAGGCCCATCTATCAAAGATTGCTCGATGCTTCATTGGCAAAACTTTATGCATTCGACGCAGATCCGCAATTCGCCTCCGCGCTGCGGTCGCTTTATCCAGATGCGAAGATCTTCCAAGATGCGATTGCCGATGGCGCCGACCATACATTGCACGTCTGCCCACTCGGGATGACGTCGCTACTTGAGCCTGACACCGACGCGCTGGCATTTTTCAATATGTTTTCGGAATGGGGCAAGATCAAAGAAACCCTAACCGTGAAGACGCGCAGGCTCGACGATATCGCAGAGTTACCGAATATCGATTTTCTCAAGATGGATATTCAAGGCACCGAGCTCATGGCGCTAAAGGGAGCCAGAATGAAATTATCCCGGTGCGTCGCTGTCCAAGTCGAAGTATCCTTCATTACGCTTTATAAGAACCAGCCGCCGTACGGTGAATTGGATCTGGAACTGCGCGCTCAAGGCTTCATTCCACATTGCTTTGCCGAATTAAAAACATGGTCGATCGCCCCAATTATTCGAGATGGGAATCCTCGACTTCCCTTCAATCAACTGCTTGAGGCGGACATTGTTTATGTTCGTAACATAATCAAGGGTTCGGAGCTTTCAAACGAACAGTTGCGCAAATTGGCTGTCATCTCGCATCTTTGCTACAACTCGCCAGATCTTGCTGCGCGCTGCATCATTGAATTGCAGAAACGAAACGCTGCCCCGCCGGGAGCAACAACAGAGTACCTTTCCGGCATCAGGTGATCTTGGTGCCAGCCACCAATGCGGTGCGAGCTATGAGTCCGCGCTCCGGCTCAAATCTTGTCGATGTGCCCGTTCTCGATCACGTGTTTCCATTTCGCAATCTCGGCCCTGACGTAAGCGACGAAATCGGCGGACGAATCGCCGTCCGGTACGGTGCCGGTTTCGAGCATGCGCGCTTTAACGTCGGGCATGTGGACGATCTCGGAGATCGCCTTTTGCAAGGCGGTCACGATCGGCTGCGGGGTTCCGGCCGGGACGAAAACGCCGGCCATGGTTTCGGATTCCTGGTCCTTGATGCCGAGTTCGTCGAGCGTCGGCACATCGGGCAAGGATTCCAGGCGCTCCTTGGTGGTGAGTGCGAGGCCGCGAACCTTGCCGGCCTTGATCAGCGCCACCATGTTGCTGATTGCGGCGCAACTGATCGGCGTGAAGCCGCCAAGCACCGATTGCGTCATCGGCCCGCCGCCGGCGAAGGGCACGGTGACGAAGCTGAGGCTAAACGCCTGCTTGAGCATGTCGACCGCGAGCGACGGCGTCGTGCCGTTCCCAGGCGTGGCCACGCTGTACTTGCCCGGGTTTGCTTTCATCAGGTCAATCAGCTCTTTCATCGTCTTGGCCGGAAAGTCGGTATTGACCTCCCAGGAGTTCGGCGACGCGCCCGCCTTGGTGACCGGGATGAAATCCTTCTCGACGTCGAACGGCAGCGATTTGTAGAGATTGGGATTCACCACGATGCTCGATGACGCGAACAGGATCGTGTAGCCGTCGCCGGGGGCGCGCGCGGCCTCCGCCATGCCGATGTTGCCGCCGGCGCCGGCGACGTTCTCGATGAAGAACTGCTGGCCGAACCGCTCGGAAAGCTTCTGCACGATCACCCGTCCAGCGATATCGGTGGCGCCGCCGGGCGGGAACGGGATGATGATCTTGACCGAATGATCGGGATAGCCCGCCGCGTGGAGATTGGCCGCCGAGGCGATGGACCAAACGGCGAGCGATACAAAAATGCGAATGCCGTTCCTCACTGCTTTCCTCCCTCGATTATTTGATGTGCCTTGACGGCACTTGTAGCCCTATCGCGTCCGCTGCGCCGTGTCAGTCGCGACCTTGTAGGCGTCGTTGAGCAACGGCTTGGTCTTCGACACGTCGGCGCCGACGCTGGAAAATGTCTTCATCATGTCCGCCTGCTCGTCGGGCGGCAGGTTGATCAGTTCGCCGCCGCTATCGGTCCAGCCTTTGCGCGCCTTTTCGACGATGTCTATGGCCACGGGATAAATCGCCGCCTGCTGCGCGGCGGCGTCGCTATCGATGATCTTTTGCAGGTCCGCGGGCAACGAATCGTACCAGGTCTTGCTGATTTCGACGATCGCGTAGACGGCGGGTTGATTGGTCTCGGTCACGTATTTCGCCGTATCCACAAAGTGCATCGGCGTCCATACCACGATGCCGCCCAGCGCGCCGTCGATCGCGCCCTGCTGCATCGCCGGCACGACGTCGCCGAGCGTCATCGCCACCGGCGTCGCGCCGAGCCGCGCGAATGCTTGAGTTTGAAACGGCGAGGCGAGAACGCGGATCTTCTTGCCCTTGAAGTCCGCCAAGCGGCGGATCGCGTCTTTTGCGATCACCGACTGCGGTGCGTTCATAAACAGCGCGACGCCGTGCAGCCCCTTTTCGGCGCCGAGGCCTAGCATCATTTTGAGCATCGTCGGATCGGCGGCCAGCCGTTCGCCATGCGCCATGGAATCGACCAGGCCGGGCGCCGCCGTCACCTCGAAGCGTTCGTCGACGCCGACGAAAAATTCCGGCGGAATGACCGCGCATTGGATTGCGCCGAACTGGGTGCCTTCGATCTGCCTGGGGATCGAGCCGAGCTGGCTAGCCGGATAGATTTCAGTTTTGATGCGACCGCCGGAATCCTTCTCGACCGCCGCGGCATAATTCTTGGCGAAAAAGTAGCTCGGGTCGTTCAGAGTCGGCAGCGTTATCTTCATTGCGTAAGTCTTGTCCTGCGCCGTCGCTGCGCTGAGCGCGAGCGCTGACGACAAGATAGCAGTGCCGGCGGCCGCGGCCGCCCGCACGACGATGTCTCGTCTAACGAAGTTCATGGTACCCTCCCTCGAGCCGATGGTTGCGCCCATCTTAGCCGACTGCGGGCGTCCCGAATTATTTTTTCGGCGCACCGGCGGACCCCATAATGCAAACATCGAGGCGCCGTGGCAAAGTGCATTTATGTTCGCCCGACTCGCCGTTTTGCTCATTGCCGCGACGTTACTGCCGAGTGCGGCCCAGGCGGCCGACCTCAGCGGGGCCACCCTATCCTGGCCGTGGGCGCTGCCGTTTGCCGGCATCCTGCTGACGATCGCTCTGGGCCCGCTCGCGTTCCGTCATTTTTGGCATGGCCATTACGGCAAGCTTGCCTTTGTCTGGGTGGCGCTGACGCTGGTGCCGCTGGCCGCATTGCGCGGCATCGACGTGGGGCTCGCCGCGTTGGCCCATGCGATTCTGGCCGATTATCTCGGCTTCATCGCCATCCTGTTCGCGCTTTATGTGGTCGCCGGCGGCATTTTGATCGAAGGCACGCTGCGCGGCACGCCGGCCGTGAACGCCGCCATTCTCGGCTTCGGCACGCTGATCGCGAGCGTGGTCGGCACCACCGGCGCGGCAATGATCCTGATCCGGCCGCTGCTTCGCGCCAACCAGCCGCGGCCCCACAACGTCCACGTCGTCGTGTTCTTCATCTTTCTCGTCGGCAATATCGGCGGCGCGCTGTCGCCGCTCGGCGATCCGCCGCTGTTCATCGGCTTTCTCAATGGCGTCGATTTCTCTTGGCCGGTGCAAAACCTCTGGCGGCCGACGACGTTTGCCGCGGGATGCGTGCTCGCGCTGTTCGTGCTGCTGGATGTGTGGCTCTACCGCAAGGAACGCCGCGCTGCGCCGGTCGGCGAAGCCGCAGCGCACGCCGCCGTTCGCGTGCGCGGCATCGTCAATTTGCCGCTGCTCGCGGTCATCGTCGCCGCAGTGGTCATTTCGGCACTATGGGCGCCCGGCATCTCGCTGACGATCTACGGCACGCACCTGCCGCTGCAAGATCTCGCGCGCGACGCGGTTTTGGTTTTGACCGCGCTCGCCTCGTTGTGGCTGACGCCATATGAGCATCGCGAGGCCAACGGCTTTTCCTGGGAGCCGATCCTCGAAGTCGCGCTTCTGTTTGCCGGAATATTCGTCTGCGCCGTTCCAGTCTTGGCGATGCTCGATGCCGGCTACGACGGATCGTTCGCGTGGCTCCTGGCGGTGGTGACGCGGCATGACGGCACGCCGCATCAAATCGCGTATTTCTGGCTCACCGGCCTCCTCTCCGCCATCCTCGACAATGCGCCGACCTATCTCGTGTTCTTCAAGCTTGCCGGCGGCAACGCGGCTGAATTGATGTCGACGCTGGCCTCGACCTTGGCGGCGATCTCGATGGGCGCGGTCTATATGGGCGCGCTCACCTATATCGGTAATGCACCGAATTTCATGATCTACGCCATCGCCACCGAGCGCGGCATCAAGATGCCGAGCTTCTTCGGCTACATGGTCTGGTCGATTGTGGTGCTGGCGCCGGTGTTCGCGGCGGTGACGTGGATTTTTGTAGCGGTGCGTTGAAAGTCGCGCGCCGCCTTACTGCAATTTTGCCAGCGCGGCCCGGGTCATTTCCGGCCAGTTCTTCTTTCCCTCGTCGAGCTTCTGGTCCTCCGCCAGTTTTTCGATGATCGGGAGCGCCTCGGCCAGCGCGGCTTTTGCCTGCTCGGGATTGGCGACGTCGCACGACGTGTATAAAATCTCGTACAGAACGAGCTGGGCTTGCGCATCGTCCGGGTTCTGTTGTGCCAGCTTGCGCGCGATGTCGGTGCTCTCCTTGTAGGCGGCGAAAGCTCCCGGCTTATCGCCTTGATCCTCCAGGATACCCGCAATCAGATTCAGCGAGAATCGAATGTCGGCTTGGAATTGCGCCCTGGCCGGTTCCTTGGCGGCCATCGCACGCGCGATATCGAGGGATTCGCGAATGGCAGCAAGCGCAGCGGCCCTGTCGCCCTGAGCCCGCAGCATTCTGCCGACTTTAATCAAAGTGACCGACTGGTCGCGCCGAAATTCCATGAAGTCGGGGTGCTTGGCTCCGAGCGTGCGCGCGATATCGAGCGACTCACGAAAGTTCGCGAGCGCGCTTGCCGGGTCGTTCTGGGCGAATTTAATGTCGCCGATATCGTTCAGGCTTATCATGACGTCGCGCTGCCAATCGGGATTGTCCGGCTCCGCGGCGGCGAGCTTGCGGGCACTGTCGAGGCTTTCCGTGTAGGTGGTCAATGCGTCGGCAGGGTTTGATTGCTGCTGGAGGAGTTGGCCGATGAATTGCAAGTTCACCAACATTTCGCGCCGCCAGTCCGCATTGCTCGGATCCTTGGCGACGAGCGCTTTCTCGATGGCGAGGCTTTCCCGATAGGTGGCAAGTGCGCCGGCCGGGTCGCCCTGGCCTTGCTGGGCCTCGCCGACAAAGTGCAGGCTGGTCGCCAAGCCGCTTTGCCAGTCCTCGTTGCCCGGGTCCTTAGCTGTGAGAGTGCGCGCTACGTCGACGCTCTCCTGATAGGCGGCGCGCGCGCCGGCAAGGTCGCCCTGGTCGGTGAGCACGTTGCCGACGAAGGTCAGGGACACGAATAAATCGCGCTGCCACTTTGTATTTGCCGGGTCCTTGGCGGCGGCGGCACGCACGAGGTCGACCTGCTGGCGGAATGAGGCGAGCGCTCCGGCAAGATCGTTCTGCGCCCGCTGCACCTGCCCGATTTTATTCAGCCCGATAGCGACTTCGCGCTGCAATGCCGCGCTTGACGGGTCTTTGGCGGCGAGCACTTGGGCGATGCCGAGGCCTTCGCGAAATGCGCTTAGTGCGCCCGCGAGATCGCTTTGCATCATCGCCAGGTCTCCGATGCGATCGAGAGCCGCTGACAGATCCGCCTGCAATTCCGCGTTGCCGGGATATTTGGCGAGCGCGCCGCGGGCGGTGTCGCGGGCTTCCTGGTAAGCGGCAAGCGCGCTGGCGCGATTGCCCGTCGCCCTGAATGCATCGCCGAGCGTGCCGAGACCACCCGTGAAATCGACGCGCAATTGCACGTCGTCCGGCTTGTTGACGAGGAGCGCGCGATAGATCTCGATGGCCTTTTGCGCGTTGGCAAGCGCGAGGTCTGTTGCGCCGGCGCGCAGATAGGTTTGCGAGAACAGGCCGTACATCGCGGCCTGGCTTTGCCGGACCTGGGGATCGCTCTCGGTCTGTGCGGCCAGCTTGTTGACCGCGCGTTCGGCGCGTCCGAGGATGCGCTGCTCGGTCTGGGCGCGCATGCCTTCGACATCTTGAAGTCCCTGGGCGATATCGAGCACGACGGAGTCGAGGGTCGATTTCGCGGCGTCGAAGTTGCGCTGCGCCAGGTCCTTTTCCGTAATCGCGATGCCGCGCTCGCGCCAAGCCCAGACGGCGAGACCGAGCGCGACGACCAAACCCGCGGCGAGACTGCCGGAGAGCATATTGCGGCGGCGCGTCGCCGCGCGCCGGCTCGCAGCGATAAAGGCCTGCGTCGCTTCGGTCGGCGGCGGCGCGCCGGGCGGCCGCGATCCGATCCAGCGTTCGGCGTCCTCCAGCACATGCGAGCGCAGCAAGAGGCCTGAATTGGCCGAACGGCCGGCTTCATTCCAGCGCCGCGCCGCCTCGCCATATTCGGTGTGCTTGCGGACCCAGCCGATGTCGGTTTGCAGCGCGTCGACGAGGCGATCGAGGCTTTGCTTAAACTGCGTCTCGTCGTTGAAGAAGATGAAGTTGAGGCGGGACAGTTCGATCGGCGCCGCCGTCGGATCGATGGTGCGGCAGACGATCGGGGCAAAGCGCTTGGACAGCGAGGTCGCGTAGTCGATTTCCTGCTTGCAGACTTTGGACGACAGCCAGTCCGGGCTGAGCGTGAACACCACGGTATCGGCCTGATTGATCAGCGATTGCAGGCGCCCCCACCAGTCCTCGAAGGCATAGATCTGCTCGCGGTCGATCATCACCTCGAAGCCGCGCGCGATGAGCGCCGGCTCAAGACGGTCGACGAACGCCATGTCGCTGCGGGAATACGAAATGAATATCTTGGCTTTTGCTTCCGGCGCGGAAGCGGCCGCGTTCGATATTTCGGGGCTGGCCATTTTCGACCCGCAATGCTTCGACCGAGTGACGCGTGCGCCGTCCCGACGCGACCGGCGCCTGCGGCGACAAATTAGCAGATATCGCCGGCGTAAATCGAGTTCACTCTTTCTTTGCCATAGCCGCAAATCCGCCGTCCGGGACCCGTTCTTGGGCCGGTTCCGCCACAAGATGGTGAACCTTTTGGGCCATCCTCACGACCGAAAAAGGCGGGGAACTCGCCCGCCTCCGGCACAGTTATCAACCCGGTTCGGTGCCCCAAACGGGGGTGTGCGCAGAGGCTCGCCGTGGTGCGTCGCGATTACGAGAAGCAGTTGGGCTGGTTGGCGGCCGTGTTCGGCGGCGCGTTGCTCGCCGCCGCGATTGCGGCCGGCCCGGCACAGGCCGGCGGGTTGTTCGACTTTTTCTTCAACGACTCGCGGGACCAGCCGCCGCCGGCGCCGCCACCGCCGGCCTATGCCGAACCCTCCGCGCCGGTGATGCCGGCTCCGCTCGGACCCGAGAGCGTGCGCCAGGGCGGCGAAAGCACCGGGCACGCCGTCGCTTATTGCGTGCGGCTGTGCGACGGCCAGCACTTTCCGCTCGAACACGTCACCAACGCGACGCCGGTCGAGACCTGCCGGGCGATGTGCCCGGCCAGCAAGACCAAAGTGTTCTTCGGCAGCGAAATCGGCGCCGCCGTGGCCAAGGACGGCGCGCACTACGCCGATCTCGATACCGCATTCATCTACCGCAAACAGCTCGTCGCCAATTGCACCTGCAACGGCAAGGACGCCTTCGGTCTCGCGCCATTCGATATGGCGAACGATCCGACATTGCGGCCCGGCGACATCGTCTCGACCAAGGACGGAATGCTGGCCTATTACGGTAAGAACGGGACCGCCAATACCTTCACCCCGGTCGATAGCGCCGCCGTTGCGGCCGAGCTCAATCCCGCGTCCGCCGGCGTCAAAGTAAGCCGGCGCGCCGAGCCGGCTCAGGTCGATGACGATCCCGGCACGATCGCGATGCCGCCGCAGGCGCCGCCGCCGGTCAATGTCGGCGCCGATACGCGTGGGCCGGTCAGCCGGTAATTCACGATAAGTATTTCACGACGTCCTCGGCGATCGACAACGACGAGGTCAGCCCCGGCGACTCGATGCCGAACAGGTTGACGAGCCGCGGCAGGCCGTGCTCGGCGGGTCCCGCGATCATGAAATCGGCCTGGCCTTCGCCCGGCCCGGTGAGCTTCGGCCTGATGCCGCAATAATCGGGCACCAGCGAACCATCGGGCAGACCCGGCCAATAGGTGCGGATGCGTGCGTAAAAGCTATCGGCGCGGCGCGGATCGACGGTGTAATTCTCCTCGGTGATCCACTCGACGTCCGGCCCGAACCGCATGCGGCCGGCCAGATCGAGCGTGACATGGACGCCGAGCCCGCCGTCGATCGGGGTCGGATAGATCAGCCGCGAAAAGACCGGCTTGCCGGCAAAGCCGAAATAATTGCCCTTGCCCAAAACCAGCCGCGGCACCAAGCCTGCCGGATAGCCTTCGATACGCCGCGCCAGCGCCTGCGCGCCGAGCCCGGCCGAATTGATGACCGCGTCGAAATCGAAGTTGCCGGGCTCGCGGCCGCCGAATTGCACCTGCCAGTGCGGGGCCTGGTAGCTCATCCGCTCGACCGGCGTTTCGAAGGCGATCATGCCGCCGCGGTCTTCAAGCTCGCCCCACAGCGCGCGCATGTAGCCGTGGCTGTCGATGATGCCGGTTTCCGGCGACCACAACGCGCCGATGCAAGAAAGTTCGGCTTCCATCGCGCGCGCGGCATTGCCGCCGATCATTTCCGCACCTTCGACGCCGTTGATTTGCGATTGGGCCAGGATCGTCTCGACCTTCGCCAATTCCGCCGCATTGGTCGCCACGACGAGCTTGCCGCATTTACGATGCGCAACGCCGTGCGAGGCGCAAAACTCATAAAGCATCCGCCGGCCGCGCACGCAGTGCCGCGCGCGCAACGTCGCGGTGGGATAATAAAGGCCGGCATGAATGACTTCGCTGTTGCGCGACGACACGCCATTGGCGATGCCGCCGGTCATTTCGGCCACGGTAACGTCGTGGCCGGCGCGCGCTGCCGTGCGCGCGATGGCAAGTCCCACGACCCCCGCGCCGATCACCAGAACCTGCATCGCCTCCCTCGCGTCGTTCCGGGGCGCGCAAAGCGCGAGCCCGGAATCCATAATTCCAGCGCAGGGAGTATGGATTCCGGGCTCCGAGCTTCGCTCGGCCCCGGAATGACTATATAAGAAGTGCGAAAAAGGGGGAAAACCATGGCGGACAATGTGGTCCGGGTTTGCGCGCAAGCCGAGATCGCGCCGGAAACGGCGCAAGCTTTCGATGTCGATGACAAGCGGCTTGCGGTGTTCAATATCGGCGGCAAATTCTATGTCACCGACGACGAATGCACCCACGCCTCGGCGAGCCTCGCCGACGGCATGCTGGACGGCGACGTGATCGAATGCGCCGTGCACCTGGGCGCTTTCCATGTCCCGACCGGCGCGGTGAGGGCGCCGCCGTGCACGGTGGCGTTGCGCACGTATAAAGTGGTGCTGCAGGGCAGTGACATCTTTGTCGATCTCGACCGCGACGCCGCCGGCGAGCCGGCGTGATTTGCGGTTTCGCCGGGCGCCGAATTTCTCTATAAGCCCGCAGGAAGAGCCAAAGGAAAAACCATGTACGCAGGACCCGGCGTGAAAACGAGCCCGGATTTCCCGATCCCGGACCAGATGAAGGCCTGGGTGCTCGGCAATCCCAACGAGCTCAAGCTCACCGAGAAGCCGGTTCCGGTGCCCAAGAAGGCCGAAGTCCTGGTCCGCATCGACGCGGTCGCGATCTGCGCCACCGACCTCGAAATCATCGAATACGGTTCGCCGGCGCTGTTCCAGGGCGGCAAGCCGTTCAACAAGAATTTCACTCCGGGCCACGAATATATGGGCACGGTGGTGGCGCTCGGCCCCGGCGTCGACGAATTGCCGATCGGCCAGCGCGTCACCGTCGAGATCCATGCCGGCTGCGGCCAGTGCAAGCGCTGCCGCGAGGGCATGTACACCGCGTGCCACAACTACGGCCTCAATTACGGCGACGTCGACAAGGGCCATCGCGCCAACGGCTTCACCACCGACGGCGGCTTCTGCGAATATCAGGTCAACAACATCAACACCGTCATCCCGATTCCCGAAGCGATGTCGGATGAGGAGGCGACCCTTGTCGTCACCGCCGGAACGGCGATGTATGGCCTGACCGAACTCGGCGGTCTGGTCGCCGGCGAAAGCGTCGTCGTCTCAGGACCCGGTCCGATCGGCCTCCTTGGCGTCGCGGTGGCGAAGGCGATGGGCGCGCAACCCGTCATCCTCACCGGCACGCGCGACAATCGCCTGAAGATCGGGCTCGAACTCGGCGCCGATCACGTCATCAATGTCCGCAACGACAAGGACGTCGTCGCGGCGGTGAAACGGCTCAATGGCGGCAAGGGCGTCGATTACGTGGTCGAATGCTCGGGCGCGCCGAACGCCGTGAACGAGGCGATCCGCATGGTCAATCGCGGCGGCAAAGTGTGTCTCGCCGCGTTCCCGCACGAGGAGACGCCGGTCGACGTCGCCCATATCGTGCGCAACAACATTTATCTGTTCGGCATCCGCGGCGAAGGCAAGAGCGCGACCCATCGCGCCGAAGCTTTCATGTCGCAGAAGCGTTTCGACGCCACCAAGATCCACACCCACACCTTCGCGCTCGACGACCTGCCGACCGCGATCCGCTACGCCAAGGACCGCGTCGACGACGCGATCAAGGTGGTGGTGAAGGCCAAGGGCGTCGCGGCGCACCGCGTGGCGGCGGAATAAACTCGCGTTCCATCCACGTCTTTCTTTGGCGCGCCGGGCAAAGACGTGGATGCCCGCGACAAGTGCGGGCCTGACGACGCGGCTACGCGCTACCCGTGCGCGTCTATCTTGTCCTGGGTCTTGGTCTCGAAATCGCTTGCGGCATGGCGCTCGCGCAGCTGTTCTTGCGGCGGCCCGCTGGCGCGGTTGACCATTCGCCCGCGCTTGACGGCCGGGCGCTCGCCGATTTCTTTCGTCCAGCGCGTCAGGTTCTTATAATCGTGCGTCTGCAGGAATTTGCGCGGGTCGTTATAGGAGGCGCCGTTCAACATGCCGTTGCCGTACCATGGCCAGATCGCCATGTCGGCGATTGTATAGTCGCCGCCGGCGATGAATTGATTGTCCGCGAGCTGCCGGTCGAGCACATCGAGCTGGCGTTTCACCTCCATGGCAAAGCGGTCGATCGCGTATTTGATCTTCACCGGGGCATAGGCATAGAAATGCCCGAAGCCGCCGCCGACATAGGGCGTCGAACCCATCTGCCAAAATAACCAATTGAGCGCCTCGGCGCGCTTGCCGCGATCCTTCGGCAGAAAGGCGCCGAATTTGTCAGCCAGATAGAGCAGGATCGCGCCGGATTCGAACACGCGCCGCGGCGGCTCTTCGCTATAGTCCATGAGCGCCGGGATTTTGGAATTCGGGTTCACCCCGACAAATCCGCTGCCGAACTGGTCGCCCTCACCGATCCGGATCAGCCAAGCGTCATAGTCCGCTCCACTATGACCGGCGGCCAGCAATTCCTCCAATAGGATCGTAACTTTGACGCCATTCGGCGTCGCGAGTGAATAGAGCTGAAGCGGATGCTTGCCGCGCGGCAACTCCTTCTCATGCGTCGCGCCCGCGACGGGGCGGTTGGTGTTGCTATAGCGCCAATTGGGACTGTTCTCCTTCTCCCAGACCCAGACTTCCGGCGGCGTGTATTCAGATGTGTCAGTCATGTTGAGCTCTTCTCTGTCGCTCGATAGATTGGCGGAATGGCTGGAGTGATTACCAATAACGCACCTATCCTACTTGTGTTCATCACCCCAGAAACCCACGCAACCTTTGTCCCACCTTGCGAGCCTCGGCTTTATCGAGCCGTCCGATGCGGCGGTCGATCCGGCTTGGCTCGATGCACGCGATCTTCGCCGGCCGCACCACCGACGGGGCCGGCAATCCAGCGCGGCTGAGATCCGCTATAGCGATGTCGCTCCCCCACGGCTCATTGTCGGCGCTCGTGATCATCGCGACCCAGACGAGACCGTGCGCGGCAAGCTTGCGATTGGAGATGACCAGGGCAGGGCGGCGCTTCTCGGCAAGACGGTCGGGGTAGGGAAACGGCACGACGACAATGTCGTAGGGGTCGAAGCGTCCGGTTTCAGAGCCCGCCATAGGCCTTCTCGTCGGCTGCGCTTGACCATTCGGAGAATGCCGCGAACGGATCGTCAACCTCATTTGCCGGCGCTTTGTCGAGCAGGACGCCATCCTCGGTCACACGGTAGCGCAGCGTATCGCCGGGTTTGAGGGCGAGCCGTTCGCGCACTTCGCGCGGGATCACGGTCTGGCTTTTGACCGAAACTTTCGAGAACGCGACGGGTGTGCGGGTTTGACGGTTCATGGCTGTCATATAGCTTACCGTCTTACGTCTTACAACTCTACGTGTGTCCCCAATATAGGGACAATCTCGACAACGGTCACTGATAACGTTACATGCCGAATTATCTCGCTCGGTGCAGGACGCCTTTCGCGAAGGTATTCCGGAATGCGGAGCGAGGACGGTGCCCGCGGGCGGGAGGATACGGCTCGCCCCCGGGCGGCTCGGGCATCATGTCTGCCGGCACTGGGACCGGCGCGTGAGGTGCTCACTGGACTGGGACAGGTCATGGCGGGTAACGCCCGCTCAGCCGCGTCCCAGGAAGCATGGCCTGAGTTGCGCCTTGGGCGGCGTAAGTCCCCTTGGCGAGAGCCGCGGTGGAACGCCGACAGGCGGGCGGGCACG
>Ga0181525_10001727_pt1 | contig 18429 bp, 18 predicted proteins | sample PEATcosm2014_Bin_48_FD_121100 | JGI IMG/M metagenome (GOLD analysis project Ga0181525, IMG submission 121100) | Peatland microbial communities from MTU Mesocosm Facility, Houghton, MI, USA - PEATcosm2014_Bin06_10_metaG | ecosystem: Environmental > Terrestrial > Soil > Wetlands > Peat | place...
AGACCGACGTGGTGCTCAGCTCCGTGGCGGAGCTGTTCCCAGGGGTCAAGGCCGCTCCCGACCACGATGCCGAGGCCGCGGTGATTAAGGGCGACCCGAAGATGGTGCACGTGCTGCGCCGGGCGGTGCGCGACCTGGAGCGCGTCCCGCCCGCCGACCTGGAGATCACCGTCGACGGCGTGCGGATGACCCTGCCGAGGGACGTCTGCCTGCGCGCCCGCGACCGGGCCCGCGCGCTGCGCAAGCCGCACAACGTGGCCCGCAAGCTTTTCGTCACCGAGCTGCTCGGCGCGCTCGCCCGGGCCGAGGCGGCCGTCCTCGACCGCCCGTTCGACCCCGACGACCTGCCCTACGCACGGGCCAGGCTGTGGGACGAGCCACCGGTCCGGAACGCGCTCGATGCGCTGTGGCCCTTCCTCACCCCGCAGCGGCTGGTCGCCGGACTGCTGGCCGAGGAAGCTGCCCTCCGCCGCGCCGCCCCGGATCTTTCTTATGCCGAACGGGCCGTGGTTCTCCGCCCAGCCGCCCCCGATGCGTGGACGGTGGCGGACGTTCCGCTCCTTGACGAGGCCGCGCAGTTGCTGGGTACGGATGACTCGGCCGAGAAGGCACGCCGCCGGGCCGCGGACCGGGAGCGCCGCGCCGAGGAGCGGTACGCCCGCGAGGTGCTCGAGATCACCGGCCTGGCCGGCCAGAACTTCGTCGACGCGGCAACGCTCGCCGACTGGAACCGCGACCCCGGCCAGTCGCTTACCACGGCCGAGCGGGCCTGGGCCGACCCGTCCTGGGCCTACGGCCACGTGATCGTCGACGAGGCGCAGGAGCTGTCCGCAATGGCCTGGCGCATGGTGATGCGCCGCATCCCGACCCGCTCCATGACCGTGGTCGGCGACATCGCCCAGCGCGGCAACGCGGCCGGCGCCCGCTCCTGGGCGCAGATGCTCGACCCGTACGTCCGCGGCCGCTGGCGCGAGGAACTCCTGACGATCAACTACCGGACCCCGGCCGAGATCATGGCCGTGGCCGCCGACGTCCTGGCCTCGGTTGCCCCCAGCGAGAAACCCCCCGAGTCCGTCCGCGAAGAAGGCACGCCCCCGCGCGCCCTGAACGTGGCCCAACCCCCCGTGTCCCCGTCCGGCGCGCTGGCGGCCGGAGTGGCGACGGTGGTGGCCGCCGACCTGGCCGAGATGGGGGAGCAGGGCAGGCTCGCGGTGATCGCGCCGACGGCGCGGATGCGGGAACTGGCGCAGGCCCTGCCCGCGGCGGTGCCCGGCGACCGGGCCGAAGTGCTGGAGTCACCGGTCGCGCTGCTGACCGTCGGCCAGGCCAAGGGCCTCGAATTCGACCGGGTGGTGCTGGTGGACCCGGCCGGAATCCTGGCCCAGTCCCCGGCAGGCGGCCACGACCTCTACGTCGCGATAACCCGCGCCACCCACCGCCTAACCGTCGTCTACGACGGCGACCTCCCCCTCTCGCTGTCCCGCCTTGCCCCCTGATTCAGAGTCCCAGCTCGCCGAGTTGCGCCGTGCCGATGACCCGGCCGGCCGCGTCATACGCCGTGGCCGTCACCGCCATGCTTTTGCCCTTGGGGACGTTGAAGCTGTCCTTCGGCAGCTTGACGGCCCACAGCCGCAGGTCGCTGCCCCGCCAGCCCGCCGCGAACGTCGAAACGGACAGTAGCCTGCCGTCCGGCACGCGCACGACCACGCGCGCCACCCCTGCGTGCGCATAACCCAGGGCCACCACCCCCGTGGTAGCACCGGTCTGCCCGCTCGTGATGGGCGTGGTCACCAGCCCGTCGAGCACCGGCTGGCCCCCGGCCGGGACCGGGCAGATCGCCGCGTCGTCCTCGAAGAGGGGCGACCAGAAGCCGACCCGCCCGTCGACCAGGTACCCGGTCACAGTCCCGGCCGGGATGCCGGGGACGCCCGCATACCGGTAGACCGTGACCCCGCCGCTGCGCGGCTGCTGGATCCGGGCCGGGTTTTGCGGTGCCGCCGCGCTCACGTCGGCGACCTGGCGGCCCGCCGCGTCGCGGAACACGAGCCTGACGCCGCCGGTCCCGCTGCGGTAACTCACCGCCCAGGTCCGGTAGGGGAGCCCGCGGCCACCGCCGACCGTGCCCGCGTAGGTGTGGCCGTCCGGCAGCACCGCGGTCACCGACTTCACCTGCGCGGCGGCGACCCCCATGACGAACTCCTCGCCCTTGATCTCCCAAGGGCCCGCGTTCTCCGTCGCGGTGACGAGATGGGCCCGGCTCGGCGGCGCTTCGCAGAAGCCCCCTCCCACGCCGACAAGCCCGTCGTAGAGGAACTGGCAGAGCTGCGGCCCAGCGGGAATCTCGTCGACCCAGTAGGCCGGGCTGGGGTCACCGAGCCAGAAGTAGGCCACCGTCTTGGTGGGGGTCGGCGGAATCGACAGCCTGGCGATCGGGGTCGTCGGCGGGTCTTCCTGGAGCAGATTTGACGAAATGACGGAGTTGGACGGTCCGGTCACCCTCGGGCTGCCGGTCGCCGAAGGGCTGGTCCGCGCCGCGCCGACCGGGACCTTCCCGGACCGGCCGGAAACGCCGCCCGCGAGGATCGCGGCCACCACGGCGATGACCACCACGGCGGCCGCGGCCCCGGCCGGGATCACAAACCGGCTGGCCCGCGACCGGCCCCACCGACGGCCGGCCGCGCCCGCCCGGCTCCGGGCACGGATCCGCTGCCAGGCGTCCGGGGACGCGGTGAAGTCCTCCGCCCGCGTGCGCAGCGCCTCCCGCACCCGGTCCTCAACCGTGTTCATGACCCGTCCTCCAGCGCGTGCAGGGATCCGAGGGCGCGGGCGAGCGCGGCAAGCCCGCGGCTGACGTGCGACTTGACGGTTCCCAGCGAGACGCCCATCGCGGCGGCGATCTCGCGCTCGGGCAGGTCGAGCCAGTACCGAAGGACGATGGCCTCCCGGCGGCGGACGGGGAGGGCGGCGAGGGCGGCGATGACCTCGCGGTGGTCCTCGTGCACGATGGCGGCCTGCTCGCTGGAACCCTCGTCGAACGTGGCGGGCGTCCGCAGCCGGACGACGCGCAGGTGCCTGTGCCGGTTCCTGGTCAGGTTGCAGACGATCGCCCGCAGTTAGGCAAGCACCGCCTGCGGATCGTCCGCCGCAGATCCCTGTTCATCAGCCGGGCGAACGCCTCCTGCGCGATGTCCTCGGGGTCGTCGGCGCCGAGCAGGCCCGCCAGCCGCACCATCTCCAGGTAGCGAGCCCGGAACAGCTCCTCGATGCGCGCAGAGCCCAGCGCGCGCGCTTCGGTGTTCGCCATGTTCCTACTACACCCCGGGCCGGTGAAAGGTTGACCGGCAAGGGGCACCACCGCTCGTTCGGAATAATCCGATACGGCGGAACCTGGCGCGGCCGGGCACATATGGCGCCGTCCCGGTGTTAATTAAATGCAATCTCGCTCGGCGCGTGGCACCATCGGGGGACGAGCGAGGAACCGACGTCGGAGGATAATGAGCACGGTCTTTAGTGAGCAGCCAGAACTACCGGACCTCGCGGCAGACGTAGACCCGGGGGAGTTGGACCTCGAGGACCGGCACGCGCTGCGGCGCGTCGCCGGGCTGTCCACCGAACTGCAGGACATCAGCGAGGTCGAGTACCGCGCGCTGCGCCTGGAACGCGTGGTGCTGATCGGGGTCTGGGCCGAGGGCAGCCTGGCCACCGCGGAGAACTCGCTGCGCGAGCTGAGCCGGCTGGCCGAGACGGCGGGATCCGAGGTGCTCGACGGCCTCATGCAGCGGCGCGGCCGGGTCGACGCCGCCACCTACGTGGGCTCGGGCAAGGCGCATGAGCTGGCCGGCATCGTGGCCGCGGTCGGGGCGGACACCGTGATCTGCGACGGCGAGCTCACTCCCAGCCAGTTGCGGCGGTTGGAGAGCCTGGTCAAGGTCAAGGTCGTCGACCGGACCGCGCTCATCCTGGACATCTTCGCCCAGCACGCACGCAGCCGGGAGGGCAAGGCGCAGGTGGAGCTGGCCCAGCTGCAGTACATGCTGCCCAGGCTCCGCGGCTGGGGCGAATCGCTGTCCAGGCAGGCAGGCGGCCGGGTGGCCGGCGGCGGCGGGATCGGCACCCGCGGCCCGGGCGAGACCAAGCTTGAGACCGACCGGCGCAGGCTGCGGACCCGGATCTCCAGGCTGAAGCGTGACATCGCGGCGATGTCGACCGGCCGGGAGGTGCAGCGCGGCCGCCGCAAGCGGCAGGATGTGCCCTCGGTGGTGATCGCCGGCTACACCAACGCCGGCAAGTCCAGTCTGCTCAACGCGCTCACCGGAGCCGGGGTCCTGGTGGAGGACGCGCTGTTCGCCACGCTCGACCCGACGGTCCGCCGCGCGCTGACGCCGTCCGGGCGTACCTACACGCTGACCGACACGGTGGGGTTCGTCAGGCACCTGCCGCATCAGCTGGTCGAGGCGTTCCGGTCCACGCTGGAGGAGGCGGCCGAGGCAGACCTGATCGTGCACGTGGTGGACGGGTCCGACCCGGAGCCACTGGCGCAGATCGCCGCCGTCCGCGCCGTGCTCGCCGAGATCGGCGCGGACCAGGTGCGCGAGCTCATCGTGGTCAACAAGATCGACGAGGCCGATCCAGTCGTCCTGCAGGGCGTGCGGGCGCGCGAGCCGGGCAGCCTGTCCGTCTCCGCGAAGACGGGCGCCGGCCTGCCCGCGCTGCGCGAGGCGATCGAGGCGGCCCTGCCAAGGCTCGGCGCGCAGGTCCGGGTGATCGTGCCGTACCGCCGCGGCGACCTGGTGGCGCGGGCGCACGCCGAGGGCGAGGTGCTGCACGCCGAGCACGTCGCGGAGGGCACGCTGCTCGAGGCGCGGGTCCCGGCCGACCTGGCTGCCCAGCTGACGGCTGCACAGGCCCCACAGGCCACGGCGGCCACTGCGGCCACGGCGGCCGCCGCCCCGGTGCCGTAACTCGGCCGCGCCGGACTCTCGCAAGGTGATAAGGTCTGCATTTCGCCGAAAGGCTTGTCTGTGTCGGTAGCGGTGCAATAACGTATCTGGGTCGATATGTTTGGGTGCCACCCCCGCTAGGCACTGACGTCAGACACGGGTCGCAAGGCGGTTTCGTCTGTCCACGACGGGGTCCGGCGCGGACAACTCATAGCAGGTGACGCTTATGGTGCGTGCGATCACCGGTCCCGGGGGGGCCTGCCGGTGACTGTTCGCCTGCTCACGAACATCGGACGCCTGTGGACCGGCTCCGAGATCCTCAGCAACGCCGCGATCGTGACCAGCGACGACGGGCGCATCGCCTGGGTCGGTCCTGCGGTCGAGCTGCCCGGCCGCATTCCCGGCGTCGTCGACGACATCGTCGACGTGGATCACGTGGAGAACCTCGGCGGCGGCCTGGTCACCCCGGGTCTCATCGACGCCCACACCCACCCGGTCTACGCGGGCAACCGCTGGGCCGAGCTCGCCATGCGCTCCAACGGCTCCACCTCCGCCGAGATCAACGCCGCGGGCGGCGGGGTCAGTTCGACCGTCACGGTCACCAGGGGCACCGACCCGTGGACGCTCTGCAACGGCGTGCGCGAGCGGATGGGCCGCTGGCTGCGGTCCGGCACGACCACGATCGAGGCGAAGACCGGGTATCACCTGACCAGGGACGGCGAGCTAGCCGACGTGCGGATGCTCCGCTCGCTCGAGGACGAGCCGGGCATGCCCCGGCTGCACGTCACGTTCCTCGCCGCGCACGCGGTGCCGCCGGAGTTCTTCGGCCGCCGCACCGACTACATCGACGCGGTGAGCTCGTGGTGCGCGGACGCCGCCGCGGTCGGCGCGGACAGCGTGGACGTGTACTGCGAGGAAAACGGCTTCACCGAGGACGAGGCCCGCTGGATCCTCAACGCGGGCCGCAGGTCTGGCCTCATCCCCAGGATGCACGCCTGCGGTGAGTCGCACACCGGCGCGGCCCGGCTGGCGGCCGAGATGGGCTGCGCGTCCGCCGACATGCTGCACGCCGCCGACGACGACGACGTCGCGGTGCTGGCCAGGGCAGGCGTCGCCGCCGTGGTGTGCCCGGGCACGGCCCTGCAGGTCGGCGCCCGCCCGCCGGTGCGCGCCCTGCTCGACAAGGGCGTTGCCGTCGCGCTCGGCACCGACCACACCCCGGGCCGCAACGGGATCACCTCGATGGCGCTCGTGATCTCCCTTGCCGTGTCCTACCTGGGAATGAGCGTCGAGGAGGCGCTCAGGGCGGCCACCATCGGCGGCGCGCACGCGCTGAAGGCCCCCGACCGCGGCGCGATGGTCCGCGGCCGCCTCGCCGACATGGTGCTCTGGGACGCCGACCACGAGGGCGCCTTCGTCTGGTCCTACGGCCTGTCCCCCCGCCGCGTCTGGCGCGGCGGCGAGCCCGTCACCTAGGCCGGAGAGCCCGCCGAGCCTACGTTGCACGGGATCATGTGTACTTTGGCGTCATTTTTGACACCTTTCGACACATGATCATGGTTTCGCGGCCGATTCGGCACGCGGGCCGTCGCCGTGGCATGCTGCCATCATGCCCGCCCGTCCCCCCGCACCGGCCGCCGTCACGGCCGCTCCCGTCACGCTCGTCGTCGGCGAGGAGGAGTTCCTCGTCGACCGCGCCGTCCGCGAGCTGATCGCAGCGGCCCGCGCCGGCCAGGAAGGCGACGCCGGCGACGTCCACGACCGCGACGGAGCCGGCCTCGCCCCCGGCGAGCTGGACTGGTTGACCTCGCCGTCGCTGTTCGGCGGCGGCAGCGTGGTGGTGATCAGGTCCGCGCAGAACGCGAGCAAGGATGTCACCGCCGAGCTCACCAGGTACCTGAGCCGCCCGGCCGAAGACGCGGTGCTGATCCTGACCCACGCCGGCGGCGCCAAGGGCAAGGACCTGCTAGCGGCGGCCAAGACAACAAAGGCGCAGATACTCGAGCGCCCGAAACTCACCAGGTTCGCCGAACGCCTCGACTTCATCAAGTCCGAGTTCCGCCGCCTCGGCCGGTCGGCGGACGACGCGGCGGCGCGGGCGCTGCTGGACGCGGTCGGCTCGGACCTGCGCGAGCTCGCGGCCGCGTGCGACCAGCTGGCCGCCGATGAGCAGGACCGCGTGGACGAGACGGTGGTAGCGCGGTACTACCGGGGCCGGGCGGAATCGACCGGCTTCTCCGTCGCCGACCGGGCGGTAGAAGGGCACCTTGTACCGGCCCTCGAGCAGCTGCGCTGGGCGCTGGCCACCGGCGTCTCACCGGTGCTGATCTGCAGCGCGCTGGCCCAGGGAGTGCGCCTGCTCGGCCGGGTCTCCAGCGCCCCGCGCGGCGCGAGCAGCATGTCGCTGGCCGCCGAGGTCGGCGCCCCGCCGTGGAAAATCGACGCGGTAAAGCGCCAGCTGCGCGGCTGGCAGGCCCGTGGCATCGCCCGCGCGCTGCACGCGGTCGCCGAAGCTGACGCGCAGGTCAAGGGCGAGGCGAGCAGCGCGGACTACGCACTGGAACGCGCCGTCCGCCGCATCGTCGCCAGCCGTGCCGACGCAGCCGGCTAAGGCGTAACCCAGAATCCAGAACCGGGAACTCAGGCCTGCTGGAGCTCGGCGTACCGCTTCGCGATCGCGGACTTGCGGTTCGCGGCCTGCTTCTTGTGGATGACGCCCTTGCTGGCCGCCTTGTCCAGCTGGCGGCAGGCGACGCGCAGCGCGGTGCCGGCGTCGTCGAGGTTGCCCCCGTCCGCTGCCTCGCGGAACTTGCGCACGGACGTCCGTAGCGACGACTTCACGGACTTGTTCCGCAGCCGTGCCTTCTCGTTCTGCTTGTTGCGCTTGATCTGAGACTTTATGTTCGCCACGCGTGGGAGTCCTTCAAAGGTTGTCTGTGGGGTGAAGCGACGTCGAAGCTTATCCCGTCAGGCGCCCCGTACTCAAAACGAGGGCGAGCGCATCCCAAGACCCATGGGATCATGGAACACCAGCTCGCAAGTAAACCAGAACGGAAGCGCGTGTCACAGCCCAGCTCATCCAGCCCCGTCAGGCAGCGGGACGCAAGCCCGCAACCGGCCAGGACCGACCAGGCGGTGATCAGGAACTTCTGCATCATCGCCCACATCGATCACGGCAAGTCGACCCTTGCGGACCGGATGCTGCAGGTCACCGGTGTGGTGGTGGGGCGCCAGATGCGCGCGCAGTACCTGGACCGGATGGACATCGAGCGCGAGCGCGGCATCACGATCAAGAGCCAGGCGGTCCGGCTGCCCTGGACGAGCGACAACCAAAGCTATGTCCTCAACCTCATCGACACCCCGGGTCACGTCGACTTCAGCTACGAGGTCTCCCGCAGCCTGGCCGCGTGCGAGGGCGCGGTACTGCTCGTCGACGCTGCCCAGGGCATCGAGGCGCAGACGCTCGCCAACCTCTACCTGGCGCTCGGCGCCGACCTCAAGATCATCCCGGTGCTGAACAAGATCGACCTGCCCGCCGCGCAGCCCGACCGCTACGCCGCCGAGCTCGCCGCGATCATCGGCTGCGACCCGTCGGAGGTGCTGAGGGTATCCGCCAAGACCGGCGAGGGCGTCGAGAACCTGCTGCACGAGATCGTCCGCCAGGTCCCCGCCCCGCACGGCGACCCGGACGCCCCGGCCCGCGCGCTGATCTTCGACTCGATCTACGACACCTACCGCGGCGTGGTCACCTACGTGCGGGTCGTCGACGGCCGCCTGACCAGGCGCGAGCGCAGCCTGATGATGTCGACGCGCGCGGTGCACGAGACGCTCGAGGTCGGGGTCATCTCGCCCGAGCCCATCCCCTCGGAAGGCCTGGCCGCGGGCGAGGTCGGCTACCTGATCACCGGGGTCAAGGACGTCCGCCAGGCCCGGGTCGGCGACACCGTGACTAGCGCCGCCCGCCCCGCGACAGAGCCGCTGGCCGGCTACGACCACCCCAAGCCGATGGTCTTCTCCGGCCTGTACCCGGTCGACGGCGACGACTACCCCGACCTCCGCGACGCGCTTGACAAGCTGCGGCTGAACGACGCGGCGCTGCTGTACGAGCCGGAGACGAGCGACGCGCTCGGCTTCGGCTTCCGCTGCGGCTTCCTCGGCCTGCTGCACATGGAGATCGTCCGCGAGCGGCTGGAGCGCGAGTCCGACCTGTCGCTGATCTCCACCGCGCCGAACGCCGTGTACCGCGTGGTCATGGACACCGGCCAGGAGATCACGGTTACCAACCCGAGCGACTTCCCCGGCGGCACCGAGCCGCAGAAGGGCAAGATCGACCGCGTCTACGAGCCCGTGGTCCGCGCGACGGTCATCTCGCCCGCCGACTACATCGGCACGATCATGGAGCTGTGCCAGAGCAGGCGCGGCGCCCTGCTCGGCATGGACTACCTGTCCGCGGACCGGGTGGAGATCCGCTACACGCTGCCGCTCGCCGAGATCATCTTCGACTTCTTCGACCAGCTCAAGTCGCGCACCCGCGGCTACGCCTCGCTGGATTACGAGCCGGCCGGGGAGCAGGAGGCGAACCTGGTCAAGGTCGACATCCTGCTGCAGGGCCAGCCGGTGGACGCGTTCAGCCAGATCGTGCACGCCGACGAGGCGCGCGAGTACGGCCTGTCCATGACCGCGAAGCTGAAGGAGCTGATCCCGCGGCAGCAGTACGAGGTGGCGATCCAGGCCGCCGTCGGCGCCCGGATCATCGCCCGCGAGAACGTCCGCGCGCTGCGCAAGGACGTGCTCGCCAAGTGCTACGGCGGCGACATCACCCGCAAGCGCAAGCTGCTGGAGAAGCAGAAGGAAGGCAAGAAGCGGATGAAGACGATCGGCCGCGTCGACGTGCCGCAGGAGGCGTTCGTCGCGGCGCTCTCCACCCAGCCAAGTGACAGGAAACAGCGGTAACACGCCAGGAATCAAAAGAATTTTTTAGCCGAACGAGCCGTGGCTCACGTCACGGGCCCGGCGGCTCTGGCACGGTGTGGATGACCGTGCGTCCCGGCACGTGCTTGATCGCCGGCTCAAGAACCACCGGCCCGCCCTGGTAGGGCAGGGGCACGGCCGGCGCCTCCTGGAACCCGCCAGTGGGAACGGACGTGGCCTGGCCGTGCGAGAACAGGACCAGGGTCACCAGCGCGGCCAGCGCGAATATCACCAGCGCGGTGCCGACGAGCGCCGCGTTGGACCGCCACCGCCTCGGGTACGAGACGTCCCGGACGTTCGGGTCGTAGCCGCCGTGCCACGGCAAGCCGCCGTAGAGCGACGCGGGCGGGACCGGCAGCGGGCCGGACGGCAGGTCGGCGGTCAGCGCCCACAGCTCGCGGTAGGTGCGGGCCGCGTACGCCCTCCCGACCCGGTCGGTGAGTTCGTCCTGGGTGAGCCGTCCCTCGGCGAAACCCGCGCGGAGCACGCCCACGGAGCGCTCGCGGTCCGCGCTCGCCGCCAGCCATGCCGGGTTCACCGCCGGGACGGTGCCCGCGGGCATGACGGGCGGGTATACCTGACCTGGACCGTATGCCACGTTAGCCTCCCGCGGACGCCTCTACTGAGTGTAGACGTGCAAAGGCCGCCAGGAGTGCCATTAGGCACTCGGGCGTTTCCTACGGGCCGCCGTGGACGGCCAGGCGCAACGCCCAGAAGATGATCGCCAGGTAGCCGAGCACGAGCCCGCCGGTGGCCAGCCCGTCGCCGGTCTGCCCGGTCTGCCTGATCTGCCGCCGCGCGAGGTGGCCGCAGAGCACGGCGGGGATGGCGGTCAGCCCGAAGGTGAAGACCTCGGCCGCGCCAAGCACCATGGCCGCGATCGCCAGCGTGTTGGTGGGCGCGACCGCCCGGTAGCCGCCCACGGTCCCGCTCCGTTCCCCAGCAGGCACCGGCAGCGCGCCCGCGGGCAGGTCGGCAATCAGCGCGTTCAGCTCGCCGTAGGTGCGCGCCGCGTAGGCGCGTCCCATCCGCTCGCTGTACTCGTCCTGGGTGAGGCGGCCCTCGGCGAAGCCCGCCTTCAGCACGTCGACGGTCCGCTCGCGGTCCGCCGTCGCCGCCCGCATAGCGGGCGACATCCTGACCTGGTAGGCCCCATGCTGGTCGGGGTAGTCCGCGGGCGGCGGGACGCTGTCGGACGATGGGACGGGGTAGCCGGCCGGCGGCGGCGGGACCGGATAACCAGCGGGCGGGCCGTACCGCGGATCCTGACTCGGCCATTGCCACTGGTTTCCTGCCATCGGTACCTCCCGCCCGCGCGACCGGAGACCATGCGTCACCGTCTGCGCGGTTCTTTCAGTGTAAACACGCGACGTGGCGATCCCGCTTCCCGCCGCGGGTAGCGTGACTGGCATGCCTGGCACCCTGCCCGACGGCGAGCCGCTCCCCGCCGACGGGATGCTGCCGGAGCGCGCGCTGGCGGGCCTGGGCGGCCGGCCGTTCGGCATCTACGTGCACGTGCCGTTCTGCGCGACCCGCTGCGGCTACTGCGACTTCAACACCTACACGGCCACCGAACTCGGCGGGCCGCAGGCGCCCGTGTCGCTGGCCTCCTACGCCGACCTCGCGATCGCCGAGATCGGCTTCGCCCGCAAGGTCCTGCGCGGTGCCGACGTGCCGGTGAGCACGGTGTTCTTCGGCGGCGGCACGCCGACTCTGCTGCCGCCTGGCGCCCTCGGCGCCATCCTGCGGGCCATCGACGGGGAGTTCGGGCTGCGGCCGGGCGCCGAGGTGACCACGGAGGCCAACCCGGAGAGCGTGGACGAGGCGCGGCTGCACGAACTGCGAGCGCAGGGGATCACCCGGGTGTCGTTCGGGATGCAAAGCGCGGTCTCCGGGGTGCTGGCGGTGCTCGACCGGGTGCACCAGCCTGGTCGTCCCGCCCGCTGCGCCGCCTGGGCGCGAGCGGCCGGATTCGAGCACGTCAGCCTGGACCTGATCTACGGCACGCCGGGGGAGTCCGACGCGGACTGGCGGCGCTCGCTGGACGCCGCCGTCGGCGCGGGCCCTGACCACGTATCGGCGTACGCGCTGACCGTGGAGGCCGGTACCCGGCTGGCGGCCAGGGTCCGGCGCGGCGAGCTTGCCGCGCCCGACGACGACGTGCTGGCCGCCCGTTACCTCGTCGCCGACGACGTGCTTACCGCGGCCGGCCTGCGGTGGTATGAGATCTCGAACTGGGCGGCCGCGCAGGCGTCCAGGTGCGCGCACAACATGATCTACTGGACCGGCGGCGACTGGTGGGGGATCGGGCCAGGGGCACACAGCCACGTCGCGGGGACCCGCTGGTGGAACGTGCGGCACCCGGCCGCCTACGGCGCCAGGATCGGCGCGGGCACCAGCCCGGGCCAGGCCAGGGAGGTCCTCACCGACGCCGAGCGTGACCTGGAGCAGGTCATGCTGGCGATCCGCCTGGCGGACGGCTGCCCGGTCGACGTGCTGGGCCCGGCCGGACGGCGGAACGCCGCATCGCTGGCAGCGCAGGCCCCTGCCAGTCCGGCCGCCTCCGCCGACAGCCTGATCTCTCCGGCCGCCTACGCCCAGGGCCGAATCGTGCTCACCCGCCGTGGCCGCCTGCTCGCCGACACCGTGACGCGTGCGCTCACCGAGTAACTAACGTTACGATCCGCGCGCAGATCCAGCTTGGCACCTCGAACTCCTCGGCGCGATTGGCCGCGATGACCCCGCGGATGAGGTACTTCAGCATGGTCAGCCAGAGCGCGAAGCCGAGCGTCAGCCCGATCACCAGTGCCACGGTGATGCTGTCGAGCAGCAGCAGGCCGCCGAGGATGAGGCAGCTGATCCCGTACACAGCGGCGGTCAGCGAGAGGTTCACGGCCGTCGTCGCGTGAAACCGCATGAACGCCGACTTCCTCCCCCTGAGCAGGTAAATGACGAGCGGGATGATTGGCCCGAGGAAGATCGCCCCCAGGTAGCCGAACGTCGCCGCCGCCGCGTCCACGTCGCGTACCTGCTGCGCCTGCCCGCTCGTCCGCGGGTCGGCCGGCCGCCGCGGCGCGGTCGGGCGCGCCGGCAAGTCGGGCGGTTCACGGCCCGCCGCCGGTCCGGGCGTCGGCTGGAGCCCAGCCGACCCAGTCTGCCTGCTGGTCCGCGGGCCGACCGGTCGGCGCGGCAGGGGCGGGGGCTCGCCCGCGGGTAGCGTCGGCTTGCTGGTCATCGGTCCTCGCGTGTCATCTGCTGATGTCACGCTATTCGGTCCCGGGCTCGGTGACGAAATCAATCAGTTCCTCGACCCGGCCGAGAAGCTCGGGCGTCAGGTCGGCGTAGCTGCGCACCGAACGCAGGATGCGCTGCCACCCGGCCGCGGTATCCGGCGGCCAGCCGAGTTCACGCAGCACACCTTCCTTCCACGGCTGGCCGCGCGGAACGCGCGGCCAGGCGGTGATCCCGACCGCGGCCGGCCGGACCGCCGCCCAGATGTCGACGAACGGATGGCCCACGATCAGCACGTGCGGGGACCGCACGCCGGCCGCGATCCGGCTCTCCTTGGAGCCTTCCACCAGGTGGTCGACCAGCACGCCGAGGCGCCGGCCGGGCGCGGGGGAGAAGTCGGCCACGATCGCCGGCAGGTCATCGACGCCCTCCAGGTACTCGACCACCACGCCGACGTCGCGCAGGTCGTCGCCCCAGATCTTCTCGACAAGCTCGGCGTCGTGCTTACCCTCGACGTAGATCCGGCTCGCCTTGGCCACCTTGGCCGGGGCACGCGGCGCCGCCACCGACCCGGATGCGGTGCGGGAAGGGCCCGCAGGGTCCGGCGCCGGCGCGGGCGGGATCAGCGTCACCGGCTTGCCCTCGATCAGGAACGCCCCCGGTGCCAGCGGGAACACCCGCCGCTGGCCGTGCCGGTCCTCCAGCGTCACGGCGCCCTTCTCGTAGCCGACGACCGCGCCGCAGAACCGCCCCTCGGAATCCTCCACCACCAGGCCCCGTTCGGCCTGCACCTCGGGCACCTCGCGGCGCACACCCGGCCGGCCCGGCCGACCGCCCGCCGCGAGCACGTCCGCGCCATACGGCCTGCTCCTCACCGGCATCAGCGTAGCCAGGCGGAGCCAGGCAAACCTGGCCGGCGCGCCGACGCGTCGCTATCGCGGTGATTGTCCGCCGGGTTACCATCCTGCGGTGAGGCACCCGGAACTTGTCGGACGCAATAGACTTAGCACTCGGGTCCTATGAGTGCCAAGGAGGTGAACGCGTGCTTGACGAGCGAAAGCTGACGGTGCTCCGGGCGATCGTTGAGGACTACGTGTCCACCACCGAGCCGGTGGGATCGAAGTCGCTTGTCGACCGGCATCACTTCGACGTATCCCCGGCAACGATCCGCAACGACATGGCGGTCCTCGAGGAGCAGGGCTTCATCGCGCAGCCGCACACGAGCGCGGGTCGGGTACCGACGGAGAAGGGCTACCGCCTGTTCGTCGACCGGTTGTCCAGCATCAAGCCGCTCTCCGGCGCCGAGCGGCGCGCCATCGAGACCTTCCTGGCAGGCGCGTACAGCCTGGACGACGTGGTGATGCGCACCGTCAGGCTGCTGGTGCAGCTGACCCGCCAGGTGGCCGTGGTGCAGTACCCGTCCCTGACTAGGTCCTCGATCAGGCACATCGAGCTCGTTCCGCTCGCCCCGACCAAGCTGCTGCTTGTGCTGATCACCGACACGGGCCGGGTGGAGCAGTGTACCGTCGACCTGCCGTCCCCCTGGGACGACGCCTCGGTGTCCAACCTGCGCTCCGTCATCAACGCCTGCCTCGGCGGGCACAAGCTCGTCGACGCGGCCTCGATGGTGACCGAACTCGCCGAGCGCATCCCGGCCGAGGAACGGTCGAACGCGAACGCCGTGTTCTCCGTGCTGCTGGCCAGTTTGGTCGAGCGGACCGAGGAGAAGATCGTCTTCGGCGGAACCGCGAACCTCGCCGCGCATGACTTTAGCCAGGGCCTGCGGGACGTGCTTGAGGCCCTGGAGGAGCAGGTGGTGCTGATGCGGCTGCTCGGGGAGACCACCGAGCCCGCGATCCTGACCGTCAGGATCGGCTCGGAGAACCAGGTGGCGGGCCTGCATGCCACGTCGGTGGTGTCGACGGGCTACGGGAGCGTGGCGCAGCCGCTGGCCAAGCTCGGCGTGCTCGGGCCGACCCGGATGGACTATCCGGGCACGATGGGCGCGGTGCGGGCGGTGGCACGTTATGTCGGCCAGATCCTGATGGAGTCCTAAGTGGCGGCGGACTACTACTCTCTGCTCAAGATCCGTCGCGACGCGACGCAGGACGAGGTCAAGCGGGCGTACCGGCGGCTGGCGCGGGAGCTTCACCCGGACGTGAACCCCGACCCGGAGACGCAGGAGCGGTTCAAGGAGATCACCCAGGCCTACGAGGTGCTGTCCGACACGGACAAGCGCCGGATGTACGACATGGGCGTGGACCCGTATGCCGCGGCGGGCGCGGGAGCGGCCGGCCCGTTCGGCCCCGGCTTCTCCCCGCTGAGCGACCTGCTCGACCAGTTCTTCGGGGCGGGTGGCACCGCCGCGCGCGGCCCGCGCAGCCGGGCGCAGCGCGGTCGCAACGCCACGATCAGGATCGAGCTCGACCTGTCGGAGTGCTCGTTCGGCGCCACCCGCGAGCTCACCGTGGACACGGCGGTCGTCTGCCCCACCTGCTCGGGCGAGGGCACCGCGCCAGGTACCCACCCGCAGACCTGTGACATCTGCGGCGGCCGCGGCGAGGTGAGCCAGGTGACCCGCTCCTTCCTCGGCCAGGTGATGATGTCCCGGGTCTGCCCGGGCTGCGGCGGATACGGGACCATGCTTGTCCGGCCGTGCCCCGAGTGCGATGGTGACGGCCGGGTCCGGACCAGGCGCACGATCAAGGTGCGGATCCCGGCCGGCGTCGAGGACGGCACGCACATCCAGCTCGCGGGCGAGGGCGAGGTCGGCCCCGGCGGCGGGCCGCCCGGCGACCTGTTCCTCGAGATCGCGCAGCGCCCGCACCCGATCTTCGAGCGGCAGGGCGACGACCTGCACTGCACGGTGACGATCCCGATGGTGGCCGCGGCGCTCGGCGCGACGCTGTCGGTGGAGAGCCTGGACGGCCCGGCCGACATCGATATCCGCCCCGGCACCCAGTCCGGCATGGCGATACCGCTCTACGGCCAGGGCGTCCGGCACCTGAACGGCAACGGCCGCGGCGACCTGGTCATCCACGTGACCGTGGAGACCCCGAGCAGGCTCGACCCGGAGCAGGAGAAGCTGCTGCGCGACCTGGCCAAGCTGCGGGGCGAAGAGGCGCCGCCCGGCAAGTTCGCGCCGGGGCAGCAGGGGTTCTTCTCCAGGCTGCGCGACGCGTTCAACGGGCGCTGACCCAAGGACGCCGCGGTGCCGCAGCCGCCGGTATTCCTTGCCGAACGCGCCGACCTGGAACGGGACGTGGTCGTGCTGTCCGGATCCGAGGGCCGGCACGCTGCCACCGTTCGCAGGCTGCGCCCGGGCGAGCGCGCCGATGTGGGCGACGGCGCCGGCCTCGTGGCCGAGTGCGTGGTCGCCGCGCACGGCGCGGACGGGCTCGAGCTGACCGTGACGGCCAGGCGGCAGGTGCCGCGCCCGGACCTGGCGATCACCGTCGTCCAGGCCATCCCCAAGGGGGACAGGGGCGAGCTCGCCGTCGAGGAGATGACCGAGGCCGGGGTGGACCGCATCGTGCCATGGGCCGCGGCGCGCTGCGTGCCGGTGTGGCAGGGGGCACGCGGGGAGCGCTCGGTCGCCAAGTGGCGGGCGACCGCGCGCGAGGCCGCCAAGCAGTCCCGCCGCGCCTGGATACCCGAGGTCACCGACCCCGCCTCGGCCGCCGACGTGGCGGCGATGATCGCGAAGGCGGCCTGCGCCGTGGTGCTCGAGCCCGGTGCGGCGCAGAGCCTGGGCCGGCTTGAGCCGCCGCGATCCGGCGACCTGATCGTGGTCGTCGGACCCGAGGGCGGGATTACGGAGCCGGAGGGCGAGGCCTTCCGCCTGGCCGGCGCGACTGCCCGCAGCATGGGACCCACCGTGCTCAGGACGTCAACGGCTGGCGCGGTGGCCGCGGCCGTGCTGCTGAGCCGTACCGCCCGCTGGTTACTTCGCCTTCTTGCAGTCGTGCAGGAGCTTGCACGGCTTCACGGTCCCGTCGCCGGATGCTGACGACGATCCCGCGCTTGGCGTGTCGACCACGGTCCCGCCGTTATCGCTGCCATCCGTGGGTGACGGGCTCACCGATGGGGACGGGCTGGCGTCCGGTGCCGCCGACGGGGTGGGCGAGGGACTGGTCGTCTTGCCGGACTTGCCCGAGGACGTGGCCGTTGCCGCGCTCGACGAGGCGCACGGGGAGGCCGACGGGGTCGCCTTGGCCGTCCGGGTGGCGCTGGCGGTGTTAGAGGCCGGAGGCGAGGTGGTCGTCAAGCTGGGGGTGGGGCTGAGGTCCGGATCCGGGTTCGGGGTGACGGTCTGCGTCGGGGTATCGGATGGGCTCGTCGCAGTGTCCGAGGGCGATCCTGAGGTCGCGGTGTCCGAGGGCGAGACCGGGGTCGTGGTCTGTGTGGCCGGGATAGTCGTGGCGCTGGCCGGCGGGGTCGTCGGCGGAGTCGTGGTCGCTGTGGCCGTCGGGCTGGTCGTCGCCTTCGGATGGTCCGCGGCACCCGAGGAGCCGCACGAGGCTAGCGCGGACGCCTTCCCGCCCGGGCTCGCCGGACCGGCCGCGGACCTGGCGCCGGCCGACTGGCCGTTGCCTTCCGCGGTGCCGCCGCCCTTTGCGTTCTGGCCCGTTATCGTGTTGGCCACGTTCGAGCTGAGCTGGCCGATGGCCGCCCGCACCGGGGGCACCGCAAGCGCCACGCCGAGGGCGAACACGGCAAAGCAGACCGCGAAGGCCGGCCGGAGCACGGCAACCTGCCACTGCCTCGACGACCGCGGCATCCGTCGCGCGTGGCCCCCCTGGTGTGCCCGGTGCCGGAGGAGGTCCGCGAGGAATCCTCCGCGCGCCGCGCCCGGCTCGGGTGCCTGCGCATGGGCCGGACCAGACCCGATCCTGGCCCGGATCCGCTCCAGGCCGTCCGCGTGCGGCTCTACCTGGTCCGCGGCGGCATGCAGCGCCTGGCGCACGAAGTCAGGGAATTCGTGCCCCTGCGCCTGCGGGCCGTTTGGACGGCGGCCGTATCTCACAATTACTCCTGCTCCAGCGCCGAACGCAGCGCGGTCATCCCGCGTGCGGTGTGGCTCTTGACCGCGCCGCGGCTGATCCCCATCGTGTCCGCGATCTCCGCCTCCGACAGATCCGCGTAATACCGCAGCACGATCGCTTCCCGCTGCCGCTCCGGCAGCCCGCGCAGCGCCTTCACCACCGCCGACCGCTCCAGCAGCACCAGCGCCCCATGCTCGGCACTGGGCATATCCGGCGGCGCCTTCAGCAGGTTCTTATCCACC
>Ga0181525_10001728_pt1 | contig 18427 bp, 17 predicted proteins | sample PEATcosm2014_Bin_48_FD_121100 | JGI IMG/M metagenome (GOLD analysis project Ga0181525, IMG submission 121100) | Peatland microbial communities from MTU Mesocosm Facility, Houghton, MI, USA - PEATcosm2014_Bin06_10_metaG | ecosystem: Environmental > Terrestrial > Soil > Wetlands > Peat | place...
CCATCCAGCACCGAAACCCGGTCATGCCCAAACACCCGGAACATCCACCAAAGCCGTGCCGCCGAAAACAGCCCGCGCTGGTCATAAACCACCACCTGAGAGTCCGAACTCACCCCCAGCGCCGCCACCGCCGCCGAAAAATCCTCAGGCGTGGGCAGCATATGCGGCAGCTCACTGCCGCGCGCCGTCACCGCATCAATGTCAAAAAACCGCGCCCCCGGCACATGCCCGGCCAGATACAGCGCCGCCGCATCCTTGCCCTCATGGGGCAAATAATAAGTCGCATCCAGCACCACCAGCCCCGGCCGGCCCAGCGCCTCGCGCAGCCAGGCCGCGGAAACCAGCGGCCCCATTACGCCCGCGCCGCCGCCACCAGCGCGCGCACCCGCTCCGCCGCCGCCGCACCCTTCACCGCGTCACGCCAGGCAATCTCCGACACCCGCTGATGCGCCGCCACGGCATCCTCCGCCCCGGTAATCATGGCAATGCCCGACTGCGCCCCCGGCGAGGCGTCGACAGGGAACGGATTAATCGCCAGCGTCGCCCGCTCGCGCGAGCGCAGCAGCGTAAACGGCCCATTCGGCTCGCCCTGCGCCATCAGCCCGAGCTGCAAGCCAATCGGCTCGCTCTCCATCAAATTCGCCACCGTTTCCATCTCGCGCACCGCCGCCTCGCGCGCCGCAGTCCGCAGCCGCTCGCTCACCGCCACGCCGGGTGCAACACCTTCGGCCAAAAACTTCTGGATCGAACCCACCGTCAAAATCCCAATAATCGAGGGCTTGCGCGTGGCATACGCCCGCTTGCGTGAGAGCAGCACGCTCATCACCTGCTCCGCCGCAGCCCGCGCCACCGCCCGGTCGGCGCCCAGCGTCTCGGCATTTTCCTCAAACATCTGCGCCAGCATGGCGTCATACGCGTCGGACGAGATGAGATAACAAATCGGCCCAAACACTTGCAAAATCTGGTCCGCCGTCTCCTCAATCTGCCGGATGCGCTCCACATAGCCGATCGGCTTGGCATAATACTCCACGCCAATCCCCAGCAGCGTCAGCGGCGAAATTTTCAGCAGCTCCGCCAGCCGGTTCACAGTATCGAGCTTAATCACCTCGCCCTTTTCATAGCGATACAGCGCCGCCCGCGAAACCCCGAGCCGCGCCGAGATTTCCTCCGCTTTAAGCCCAGATTCCATCCGGTACGCCCGCAACTGCTGGCCGATCTCATTAAAGCGCATTGGCTTACAAACCTCTTCGTTTCCACGTTCGTTTTCCGGTAGCGTCCATATCCCATGCACCGATCTCAGAAACCAGCACAGCGCGACCTTGGGTAATATTTAGCATGAGCTGTCGAAAAATACAATAATTTGTCATTGGTAATGAGATTTCTCCTGACGGTCTTGCTGTTGAGCCGACTCATCGTGCATTGAGTTAGGTATGAAGTCTGAACGGATCTTGCTGCTGGCCCTGGCGGGCGCCCTTGGGCTGGGCTGTTTTCTAATCCTCTTGCCGTTTCTGCCGGCCATGCTCTGGGCGGCCATCCTGGTGTACTGCCTGTGGCCGGTTTATGCCGCCTTTTCGCGTTACGTGCGGCGCACGGTGGCGGCGTTCATCCTCACCCTGGTGGTGGCTGGCGTCTTCCTGGTGCCGCTGGTGCATCTGGCGCTCATCGCCGCCAAGGCAGCCCGCCACAGCCGGGGCTGGGTGCAAAGCGTCATCCAGAATGGCCTGCCGCCCGCCCCGGCCTTTTTCCTGAAGATCCCCCTCATCGGCGGTGTCTTAAGCGATTTCTGGAACAATTCCGCCGACGATCTCGGCGGCGTCGCCAGCTCGATGCAGCCTTTCCTGGGCTCCGTGGCGCATGTGGGCATCCGGCTGGTCTTCGCGCTCTCGCACGGCCTGGTCGGCATGGTGGTGGCGCTGTTCATCGCCTATTTCTTCTTCCTCAGCGGCGAGCAGATCGTCGCGCGCGTGCGCCTGCTGATGATCCGCATTATGGATGAAAGCCGCGCCGAGCATCTGCTCACCCTGGTGGCGGGCACGGTGCGCGGGGTCGTCTTCGGCATTCTCGGCACGGCGGCCTTGCAGGGCATTCTCTACGCCATCGGCTTCGAACTCGCCCGCGCGCCCCAGGCGCTGCTCCTGGCAAGCTTCGCCGGGTTAATTTCCATCGTGCCGGCGGGGGCCACGGTCGTCTACATCCCACTCTGCCTCTACCTGCTGGCCGAAGGCCACCCAGTGATTGCGCTGCTGCTGGCGATTTATTGCTTTGTCGTGGTCGGCGGCGCGGACTCCATCGTCCGCCCCTGGCTGATCTCGCGCGGCGCCGCGCTGCCGTACACGCTAACCCTGCTGGGCGTGCTGGGTGGGGCCATTGCGTTCGGGGCGCTGGGCATTTTTCTGGGGCCTGTGCTGCTGGTCCTTGGCCTAACGATGGCGGAAGAATTCGCCGGACAAGCGCGTGGCGCCTGGCATTAAGAGTTTTACCGAATATTAACTATTTTATCCCAAATTAGGGATATGCAACTCCATTCTTCATCAACCGTTAAACGCCGCAAAGCTGAAACCCTGGGCCGGTTGGCTGAGGACGATGTAGCCTCACTTTGGCGGGCCAAAGGGTTTGCGGTGCTGGCGCAGCGTTTGCGCACCGGGGCGGGGGAGATCGATCTCGTCCTGGCGGATGGGGAGACATTAGTTTTTGTCGAGGTCAAAGCCCGCAAATCGCTGGCGGAGGCGGCTTATGCCGTATCCCCGCGCCAGCAGGCCCGGTTGCTGGAGGCCGCCAGCCTGGCACTGGCCTGCCATGAAGACTGGCTGCGTCCCAGCATCCGCTTTGATGTGGCTTTGGTTTGCGGCAGCAGCATCGAACAGATCGAGGATGCCATCCGCTATAACTAACCGGCGAACGCGGTGAGCAGCCTGGCATGGGCGCGGGTGCCGCGATGGAAGCAGGCCAGTTCGAATTTTTCGTTGGGCGAGTGGATACGGTCGTCGTCCAGGCCGAAGCCGGCCAGCAGCGTGTCCAGGCCCAGATGGGTTTTGAAAGCTTCCACCACCGGGATTGAGGCGCCGCAGCCGATGAGGGCGGCGGGTTTGCCGAATTCGGCGGCCAGGGCGGCTTGGGCGGCGCGCAGGAACGGGGCGTCGGGGCTGATGGCGAAGCCGGGGGAGGCGCCGAAATGGCGGAATTCGGCTTTGGCGTCGGGGGGGAGGCGCTCGGTGACGAAGCGCTCGAAGTTTTGCACGATTTGCTGCGGATCTTGGCCGGGGACCAGGCGGAAGGTGAGTTTGGCGGTGGCTTGGGCGGGGATGACGGTTTTGGTGCCCTCGCCCTGGTAGCCGCCGTAGATGCCGTTGATGTCGGCGGTGGGGCGGGCCCAGAGCTGGGCGAGGGCGGGCTGGGATGGTTCGCCGGCGGGGGTGTGCAGGCCGACGGCGCCTAGGAATTCTTCGGGGCTGAAGCCGAGTTGGGACCAGGAGTCGAGCAAGGCCTGGGGGACGGGGGCGACGCCGTCGTAGAAGCCGGGGATTTGGAGGGTGCCGCCCGCGTCGCGCAGGCTGCCCAGGATGCTCGTTAGGGCGTTGATGGGGTTTAGGGCGATGCCGCCGAAGAGGCCGGAGTGGAGGTCGCGGGAGGCGGCTTTTATTGTGACTTCGACGGCGGCCAGGCCGCGCAGCGACATGGTGATGGCGGGGGTCTCGAAGTTCCACATGTTGGTGTCCGCCACCAGGACGAAGTCGGCGGCCAGGGTTTCGCGCTCGTTGGTGAGCAGTTCGGCGAGCGAGGGGCTGCCGCATTCTTCTTCGCCTTCCAGCAGGATGGTGAGGCGGACGGGGAGTTTGCCGGTGACGGCGAGGTGGGCGCGGCAGGCTTCCAGGAAGCTGACGACCTGGCCTTTATCATCCACAGCGCCTCGGGCGACGATTCGTTTGCCTCGGGGGCCGTCGATGAGTTGGGGGTCGAAGGGGTCGGAGTTCCACAGCGGGAGCGGGTCGGCGGGTTGGACGTCGTAATGGCCGTAGAACAGGACGTGGGGGGCTTGCGGGCCGGCGGCGTGGTGGGTGGCGATGACGCCGGGGAGGCCGGTGGTTTCGGACAGGCGGGACGAAAAACCCATTTCGGACAGGGTGTCGCGGGCCCATTCTGCGGCTTTCCGGCAATCCGCCGCGTGGGCGGGCTGGGCGCTGATGCTGGGGATGCGCAGGAGGGTGAAGAGACGCTCCAGGGAGGCGGGGAGCTCGCGGTCGATGGAGTCTAGGATCTGTTTCATGGGGCGTATCTGGGGGCGGGGCGGGGAAAAAATCAATGTGGCTTGATCTGGGGGAAAAACTCGTCGAAGTGAGGCGCATGATGGAACTGAGACTGCATAATACCCGGACCCGCGACAAAGAGGTTTTTAAGCCGATCGACCCGGCGAATGTTCGCGCTTATCTGTGCGGGCCGACGGTGTATGACCGCGCGCATATCGGCAATGCGCGCAATGTGGTGGTGTTTGATATTTTGATCCGGCTGCTGCGGCGGCTGTATCCGCGCGTGACCTATGTGCGCAATATTACCGATATTGATGACAAGATTAACGTGCGGGCCAAGGAACGCGGGCTGCCGATTGAGGCGGTGACGGAAGGGCCGATCCGGTTTTATCATGAGGATATGGGGGCGCTGTATGCGCTGCCGCCGGATATCGAGCCGCGCGCGACGGAGCATTTGCCTGAGATTATTGCGATTATTGAACGGCTGATTGGCAATGGGCATGCGTATGTGGCGGAGGGGCATGTGCTGTTTTCCGTGGCGTCTGACGCGGATTATGGGAAGTTTTCGGGGCGCTCGACGGAGGATTTGATTGCAGGTGCCCGGGTGGATGTGGCGCCTTATAAGCGGGATGCTGGGGATTTTGTGCTGTGGAAGCCGTCTTCCGAGGATTTGCCGGGGTGGCCGAGCCCTTGGGGGCGCGGGCGGCCGGGGTGGCATATTGAGTGCTCGGCGATGTCCTGGAAGCATCTGGGGGAGAATTTTGATATTCATGGCGGCGGGGATGATTTGATTTTTCCGCATCATGAAAACGAGATTGCGCAATCTTGCTGCGCGTTTCCGGGATCGCATTTTGCCAATGTGTGGGTGCATAACCGCATGCTGCTGGTGAATGGCGAGAAGATGAGTAAATCGCTGGGGAACTTTAAAGTGCTGCGCGATGTGCTGGAGGTGGCGCCCGGCGAGGCTGTGCGGTTTTTGCTGATGCGGTCGCATTATCGGTCGACGCTGGATTTTTCGGATGCTGGGTTGGTGGAAGCCAGGCGGGAGCTGGATCGGTTTTATCGGGCGATTGCAGCGCATGGGGTGAAGCCGGGTAAGTTTGTGCCGGATTGTGTGATGGAGCCGTTGCTGGATGATTTGAACACGCCGGGGGCGATTGCCGGGCTGCATGGCTTGGCGGATGCGGCGCTGGCCGGGGATGAAACGGCGGCGGCGGGGCTGTTGGCGGCGGGGCAGGTGCTGGGGTTGTTTAATGTTTCGCCAGAAGTTTGGTTTCAGGGCCAAGGGGATGCGGCGAAGATTGAGGGGTTGATTGCCGAGCGCAAGGCGGCGCGCGGGGCGAAGGATTTTGCCCGGGCCGATGAGATTCGTAAAGCGTTAGAGGCGGACGGGGTTGTTTTGGAGGACGGGCCTGCGGGTACGACGTGGCGTAAGCTATGACCGGGCGGGATGGCGGCGCTGAGCTGGAGCCGATTGAGCCTTCGCCGGTGGTGATTCTGGTGCGGCCGCAATTGGCGGAGAATATTGGCTCGGTGGCGCGGGCGATGGGCAATGGTGGGTTGTTTCACCTGCGCATTGTGGCGCCACGCGATGGGTGGCCGCAGGAGCGGGCCTGGCGGACGGGGTCCGGGGCGCATCGGATATTGGATAATGCTCAGGTTTTTGCGACCGTGGGCGAAGCGGTGGGGGATTTGCATCGGGTTTTTGCGACCTGTCCACGGCCCCGGCATATTATTAAACCCGTGCTGACGGCGCGGGGCGGGGCGGCGGAGGTGGTGGCCATTGGTGCGCGCGGGATGAAGGTGGGCGTGCTGTTTGGGCCGGAGCGGGCGGGGTTGGATAATGATGATATTGCCTGTGCGGATAGTCTGATCCGGTATGATCTGAATCCGGGGTTTATGTCCTTGAATTTGGCGCAGGCGGTGATGGTGTTTGGCTATGAATGGTGGCTGGCGCGCACGCCGGAACTGCCCGCGCGGGCGCTGCGGATGAATGAGACGGTGCCGGCGACGAAGGCGGATTTGGACCATTTTATGGAGCATCTGATTCGGGAGTGCGATGCCAGCGGGTTTTTGAAGAATGAGCAGAAGCGGCCTGGGATGGTGCGGAATTTACGGCACTTTTTTACGCGCGGCGAGATTACCCGGCAGGAGCTGAATACGCTGCATGGGGTGGTGAGTGAGCTGGTGCGCGGACGCAAGGCGGCTAAGGGGTAAGGTGTTGGAATTGTTGGGGGTTTTTGGCGGCTTGGGCGATGCTCCACGTGGAGCATTTTGACTCAGGACGGGGCGGAAGGTGTTGTTTGTAAAGCTAACGCGATGTTAGTGTGGGACGGAAAAGGGGTGGTTGTTACGGAAAAAGAATTACATGTTCGTCCTGTGGTGGGTTGAGGTTTTGTGCGCCGGCGGGGGCTGACGGCTGGTGATGGGATGGCACAAACGGGCCGGGGGCGGAATGGCCGCCGCCTTAGCGATTGGAGCCTCTAATGGCGCGGGAGGCCGGTATGGTCAGGCGGAGACTTAAAATGCCCATGCAGCAACGAATTGGGGCCTTTGCCATGCCGCGCAAATCCTAATATACGCTACACACGCGCTCTAAAACCGTATCGCCTTCGGAAATGCCGGGGCGGTTCATCCCACCAAGAGATATGACTATGCCGAGCTTGTTCAGAGGTTCCTTAAGTGGGATTGGAGTTGTCTGGTGAATACAATCCTTGCTCCGGTCATCGAATACATGGGGAAATCCGTTGCGGTGCAAGCCGATGAAACAGTCCTCAATGCCTTGCTCAGAGCCGGGATTGATGTGCCGTTTTCCTGCAAGGCGGGCAGCTGTCAGACATGCTTGTTGCAGTGCCTGGAAGGCGAGATGCCCGAGCGGTCGCAACGGGGACTCTCAGATACTTTGCGGGCCAAAGCTTACTTCATGCCTTGCAGGTGCAAGCCTGTGGGCGATATGCACGTGTCGCCGATGAAAGCGGAGGATCGGCTTGCCGAGGCGCCCAAGGCCGCGTCCGCCCCCGAGGCGGTTGCAGCAATGGGACCTGCGGCGCCAGAGATCCCCTACCCGGACACGGACCCCGCGCTGTGGATGGAGTTGCAACAAGGGGGTGACAAAGTCCGCAAGGTTTTGGAAGATTTTTATGGTATGGTGTTTGCCGATGACGCGCTCGCGCCCTTCTTTGAACGCATCACCCAAGAGCATGTAACCGACAAGCAATACTCTTTTATGAAGCGATGCCTTCTGGGCGAAAAAGTCTATTTTGGAAATCGCCCGCGCAATGCCCATCATTGGATGGTTATCTCAGATGAGCTGATGGATTACCGGCAGGCACTCATGCTTAAGGCGTTGCTTGCCAATGGGCTCACCCAAAACCAAGTGGATCGATGGGTGCGGGTGGAGGAACATTTCCGTGGTGATATGGTCAAGAAAGAGGCGTGGCCTAAACGTGTAGAAGGCCAGGATGTTATCCCCGAGGGGTTTAGCCTGGAGGTTATGCTGGAAGGCACGGTCTGCGATTACTGCCAAGCTGAAATTGTCGCCGGGACGGCCGTGGTCTATGACCATCGCCGTGGACTGGTCAGTTGTCCCGCCTGCGCGAGTGATGCGCCGCGACTTAAATGAACGCCATCGCCCTGCACGTCAGCGCGCGGTTTCCGGCTGACCCGCCCCGGCCCATGGCCCGGAGTCACAGAAGTTTTTTGGTTCTTTTTTTTTAAAAGAACCGCTTCCTCCAGGATTTTTCAACGTCATGTCAAACGAGGGCTGGGGCGGCGCTGACGGGACAGGAGGAGGGTTTGCCAGGTTAGGACCAGCAAGCTGAACAGAGCTGCCAGCCAGCCATAGCCGGTGTAAGGCGGGGTGAAGTTGAATTTTATTTCGCTGTGTCCGGCGGGGATTTTTAGCTGCTGGAAGAGTGGGATGTTGACGGGCTGGGGGATGCCCGCCGTGCCCAGGACGGTGGCTTGGGTGCCGTTGATCGAGGCGCTCCAGCCCGGCTGGGATAATTCCCGGCGGAGCAAGGTGGCGGGGGCGGTGCAATCGAGGGTTAAGGACTGGCGTTTGGGCTTGGAGATGACGCAGCTGCCGCCTTGGGTGATCTGGAAATAGGGGGCGGGGTTGGGGAGTTCCCAGATGTCCATGACGGTGCCGCTGAAGACTTTTGTGCCGGCGGGTAAAGTTTCGCCGGGAGGGACGAGGAGGTAGCGGACGCCGAGATTGAGGTAGGCGGAGAGATTGTTCTGTAGTGCGGCTTTTGTGCTGGCGGGGCCGAAATTGGCGGCGGAGGGCCAGAAGACAATGTCGCCATATTGGGGGGCGAGGCCGGTGAAGAGGTCATTGTCGATATAGCGCACCCATCTCCGGGGGACTGGGATGAGGTTATGGTCGATGCTGGGGATGTTGAAATAGCTGCCGTAATTGGGCGCCAGGGCGGTGAGCGCGTAGGTGCGCGAGAGGCCGGTGTTGTCGCGCAGGAATTGGAGGGAGGCGGTGTCGAGCTGGCCGGGTTTTACGGCGTTGAACTGGGGGAGGGCGAAGTAAAGGGCGGCCTCGGCCACGAGCAGCAGCGCCAGGGCGGCGCGGCGGGGGGCGCCGCGCAGGCGGAGCCAGAAAATGCCCGCGAGAAGCAGGCCAGCCAAGGCGCAGGCCAGGGAAAGGGCCCAGAACAGGAAAATATAGGGGTGCGGGACAGCCGGCCAGGCCCAGCCTGGGGCGCCGGGGCGGGCGACGAAGCCGCAAATGGCGAGGAGCAGGAGCGTGGCGCCGAAGGGAAGGGGCCAGCGCGGGGGGTGGGTGAGAAAAGCGTCCAGCGCGAAGGCGGCCAGGATGATGAGGGAGAGTTCCCAGGTGGCGGACGCGTAACGGTAGAACTCGATATCGGCCATGAACGGGATGTGCTGGAAGAGATGCACGACCGGCGGCAGGCCGAAGGTCCGGGCGAAGGCGAGTAAAATCCAGGCCAGCAGGAGGAGTTTTAATTTGATCTCGGTGCGGGAGGCAAGTCCGGCGATGGCCAGCAGCGGCAGGAGGAGCCCGGCATAGCCGCCGATGTTTCCCCAGATGACCGGCAAAAGCCGCGAGCCGTGGTTTAAGCCGGGGCCGCCGGTGATGGCGGGGAGAAAGGTGATGCCCAGGGCCTGGAGCGGCAGGGACATGGCGCCGAAATTGTGCAGGAGCTGGGCGTTTGAACACTGCAAAAGGTCGGCGAAGGCGATGAGCAGAGGCGAGGCCAGGAGCAGGCCAAGGCCGCCGCCGGTGATGACCCGCAGGGCAAAAATCAGGCTGCCGCAGCGTAAGGCCGCCCAGAGCAACGCCAGCAGGCCGCAGATGAACGAGGTTTCGGGGAAGCCGGCGAGAATGAGGTAGGCGATGCCAAGGGCGATGACGAGGCGGCTGGCGGGGCCGCTTTGGGGGCGGCGGGCAAGCTCAATGCCCCAAAGCAGCAGGGGGAGGAAAGAGGGGACGCAGAAATAAGCGGCGGTGCCGGGCCAGGCGATGTTGCCGTTCAGCTCGAAGAGGATGGCGCCGGTGAGGCTGGCGAGGCGGGTGAGGCCGAGTTCACGCAGCAGGGCGTAAGTGGAGAGGCCGGCGATGATCTGCATGGTGATCATCAGCCAGAGCATGCCGTTGGGCAACAGCAGCAGGAGGTTGAAAGGGAGGAAGAACGCGCCGGGCTGCATGGTGCCCGCCAGCGGCATGCCGATGCCCGCGTACGGGTTCCACCAGGGGATGATGCCATGCACCCAGTCGCGCGCGGCGAGGGTTCCGAGGGCCTCGCTGACGAAGCCGATATTGGGGTCGAGATACCGGCTGCCGAACCACGGGCCGGGATGCACGCCGGAGGTGAGCCAGGAATAATACCAGACCGGGTCTGTTGAAAGGCCGAGGAGGGATTCGGGCGCGTGGGAGAGGAAGGGCAGGAGGAGAAGGACGGCGAAGGGCAGCCAGGGATGGCGCGGGAGCTTTTGGAGGAGGTCAGCCATCTCTGTTCGCAACGATCCTGCTATGAAGTGGCGCCGCACTAACAGCTAAGATGATGCGATACAAACGAGCGGGGCGCCGCTCAGGCCAGTTCCACCGTGACGGGGACGTGGTCCGACGGCTGGGTTTTGGCGCGTTCGGCTTTGTGGATCGTGGTGGCGGTGAGGCGTTCGGCCAGGCGGGGGGAGAGGAGGGCGTGGTCGATGCGTAGGCCGGAGTTCCGGTCCCAGGCGCCGGCCTGGTAGTCCCAGAAGGTGTAGAGGGTCTCCGCAGGGTGCAGGGCGCGCACGGCGTCGGTGAGGCCGAGCCAGAGCAGGGCGTTGAAGGCGGCGCGGGTTTGCGGGCGGATGAGGGCGTCGTCTGGGCCCAAGGCGCGGGGGGCGAAGTCGGCGTCGGTGGGGGCGACGTTGTAGTCGCCGGCCAGGAGGAAGTCGGTGTCCGACGCCAGGAGGGATTTGGCGTGGGCGTGGAGGGCTTCCATCCAGGCGAGTTTGTAGGCGTAGCCTTCGTCGCCGTTGGAGTTGCCGTTGGGCAGGTAGAGGTTGCCGACGGTGATGTTCCCCAGGCGGACTTCGAGGAAGCGGGCGTGGGTGTCGGAGTCGGGCATGCCGGGGAGCTTGGGGTGGAGGATTTCGACCGGGGCGCGGTGCAGGATGGCGACGCCGTTATAGGATTTTTGGCCGACGATGACGGAGTCGTAGCCCAGGTTTTTGAAGGTGAGGGCGGGGAATTGGTGTTCTTCGCATTTGATTTCCTGCAGGAGGAGCAGGTCGGGCTGCTCGCGCGCCAGGAAATCGGCGACGTGGGATTCGCGGGTGCGGATGGAGTTGACGTTCCAGGTGGTGATTTTAGTCAACGGAGAAGGACGTCCCGCAGCCGCAGGAGGCGGTGGCCTGGGGGTTTTTGACCGCGAAATAGGCGCCCATGAGGGAGTCTTTGTAGTCCAGCTCGGCGTTTTCGAGGAATTCCAGACTGGTGGGGTCGACGAAGACGGTGGCGCCGGAGGCTTGGATGATGAGGTCGTCCGGGGCCTGGGTTTGGGTGAGTTCGAATTTGTATTGCAGGCCGGAGCAGCCGCCGGCCAGGACTTCGACGCGCAATGCCAGGGCGGCGGGGTCGGCGGCGAGGATTTCGGCGATGCGGGCGGCGGCGCTGGGCGTTACGGAGAATGGGGTCATGGAAGGAATATAGGGGGTTCGGGCCTTGGAGGTAAGGGTTGGGATGGGTTAAGGCTGAATGTATGAATAAAGCCCCCTATGCGGTGCATGCGAAGGATTCGCGCGGCCGGTGTTTTGATGAAGTGCGCTCGGATGATCGCAGCCCGTATCAGCGCGACCGCGACCGGGTGGTGCACTGCTCGGCGTTTCGCAAGCTGCAGTATAAGACGCAGGTGTTTGTCACGCGGGAGGGGGATTTTTACCGGACGCGGCTGACGCACTCGTTGGAAGTGGCGCAGATTGCGCGGTCGATCGCGCGGCATTTGCGGCTGGATGAGGATCTGACCGAGGCGTTGGCGCTGGCGCATGATCTGGGGCATCCGCCGTTTGGCCATGCCGGGGAGACCGGGCTGAACGAGGCGCTGGCGGCGTTTGGCGGGTTTGATCACAACGCGCAGAGCCTGCGGGTGGTGACGCTGCTGGAGCATCGCTATGCGGCGTTTGATGGGCTGAACCTGTCCTGGGAGACGCTGGAGGGGCTGGCCAAGCATAATGGGCCGCTCGACCATCCGCCGGAGTATATCGCCGCGTTTAATGCGCGGTTTCCGTTGGATTTGCACCGGCAGCCCTCGGCGGAGGCGCAGGTCGCGGCGTTTGCGGATGATATTGCGTATAATACGCATGATCTGGACGATGGGCTGCGCGCCGGGTTGTTTGAGTTTGAGGATATTTTGCACCTGCCGATGGTGGGCGACGCGCTGCGCGAGGCGATGGCGCTGACCACGGCGAAGAACCGGGTGCGCCATGAGCTGGCGCGGCGGGTGATTAATGCGCTGGTGCATGATGTGATCGCCCAGAGCGAGGCCAGGCTGGCGGTGCTGGGGCCGGCGGATGCGGATGCGATTCGGGACGCGACGGCGGCGGTGATTGTGTTCTCGCCCGAGATGGCGGCGGCGAACAAAGCCATTAAGGCGTTTTTGTTTGAGCGGATGTACCGGCATTGGCGGGTGAACCGGATGACGCATAAGGCCAAGCTGGTGACCAAGGCGCTGGGGACGCTGCTGCTGGAACGGCCTTACCTGCTGCCCGATGACTGGCGGGTGCGCGCGGGCAAGGGCGAGACCGAGCAGGCGGCCAGCGTGGTGCGCGATTATGTGGCGGGGATGACGGATCGATATGCGCTGGAGGAGTATGCCAAGCTGACGGATCCTTCCGTGCCGGCGTAGGAGAAGAACTTCTTTTTTGAAAAAAAGAAGCAAAAAACTTTTATTTGCTGGGGGCTGTGAAGGTGACAACGCCCGCGATGAATAGAAGTTTTTTGGTTCTTTTTTTTAAAAAAGAACTGCTTGATTTGGAGTGATTTGCTTGTCGAATTTGTATGCGACCGTGCGGGGCTGGGTTTTGGAAGAGCTGGTGGCGTTATTGCCCGGTTTGCCGGAGGAGGTGCTGGCGCGCGTGGAGGTGACGCCGACCAAGGATGCCGCGCATGGCGATGTGGCGAGTAAGGCGGCGATGGTTTCGGCGAAGGTGGCGGGGAAGAAGCCTGCGGAGATTGCCGGGGCGTTGGCGGGGCGGCTGGCGGCGCGGGCGGGCGTGGCCAAAGCGGAGCCTGCTGGGCCGGGGTTTTTGAATTTGACGCTGGAGGCGGGGCTGTTGCTGGCGCAGGTGCCGGTGATTTTGGCGGCGCGCGAGGGGTATGGGCAGGGGGCGGATAAGGGGCGGGTGAATGTGGAGTATGTTTCCGCGAACCCGACAGGGCCGCTGCATGTGGGGCATTGCCGGGGGGCTGTGGTGGGCGATGCGCTGGCGAATTTGCTGGGTAAGGCGGGGTATGAGGTTACCAAAGAGTTTTATGTGAATGATGCGGGGGCGCAGGTGATCGCGCTCGGGCGGTCGGTTTATGTGCGGTATCTGGAGGCGCTGGGGCTGTCGCCGGAGGCTTATATTGAGACGGTGAGCGGCGGGATGCAGTATGGCGGGGCGTATCTGCTGCCCGTGGGTCAGGCGCTGGCGGAGAAGTATGGCGATGCGTTTGCCGAGACGCCGGAGGCGCAGTGGCTGGATGTGTTCCGGGATTTTGCCGTGGCGGAGATGCTGAAGCTGATCCGCGAAGACCTCGCGGCGCTGGGGGTGGTGCATGATGTGTTCTCCTCCGAGCGGGCGCTGGTGGAGAGCGGCGGGGTGGCGCGCGGGTTGCAGGGGTTGCGCGATCGCGGGTTGATTTATCGCGGCGTGCTGGAGCCGCCCAAGGGCAAGATGCTGGAGGACTGGGAGCCGAGGGAGCAGGAGCTGTTCCGGGCGACCGAGTTTGGCGACGACGTGGACCGGCCGGTGGGGAAATCGGACGGGAGCTATACGTATTTCGCCAATGACATCGCATATCATGCGGACAAGATGGCGCGTGGGTTTACCGCGATGATCGACGTGTGGGGCGCGGACCATGGCGGGTATGTGAAGCGGATGCAGGCGGCGGTGAAGGCGTTGGCGAGCGATGCTTCGGCACGGCTGGATGTGCTGCTTTGCCAGATTGTGCGCGTGGTGAAGGACGGCCAGCCGGTGCGGATGAGCAAGCGGGCGGGGACGTTTGTGGAGCTGCGGGACCTGATTGATGAAGTTGGGCCGGATGCGGTGCGGTTTATCATGCTGATGCGCAAATCCGATGCGCAGATGGATTTTGATCTGGATGCGGCGGTGGCGCAGACGCGGGAGAATCCGGTGTTTTATGTGCAGTATGCGCATGCGCGGTGCCGGAGTGTGTTGCGGGCGGCGGGCGATGTGGATGCGGCGGCGGAGCTGGGGTCCTTGCAGGCTCCTGAGGAATTGGCTTTGATCCGGCGGTTGATGGGGTGGCCGCGCATGGTGGAGCAGGCGGCGGAGGCACGCGAGCCGCATCGGGTGGCGTTTTATTTGTATGAGTTGGCTGGGGATTTCCATGCGCTTTGGAATGCCGGGCGGGAGGATGCGGCGCTGAGGTTCTTGCAGGATCAGAAACCTGTGGAGACGGCGGCGCGGGTGGCGCTGGTGGCGGCGGCGGCGACGGTGTTGCGGTCGGGGTTGGCGGTGCTGGGAGTCACGCCGGTTGAGGAGATGAGATAGGTTTGGACGGGCGCGAAGACAAATTCGATTATCAGGCGCATCGGCCGGAGCAGCCGATGGCGCCGGCCATCCGCAATATTGTGCTGGGGGCGGGTGGGCTCGCGGTGCTGGTGATTGGCGTGGCGCTGCTGTGGAGCGGCGTGCATGGGGTGAGCTTTGGGCCGCCGCCGGTGATTAATCCGCCGCCGGGGCCGCTGCGGGTGGCGCCGGTTAATCCGGGCGGGCTGGTGGTGCCGGAGGCGGATGAGACGATTATGTCCGGCGATGATGCGGGGGCGGCGGCGCAGTTGGCGCCCGCCACGCAGGCGCCGGCGATTGGGCAGCTGGATGAAGATGCGGGGATGACGCCGCCTGCGCCGCCTGCGGCTGCGCCGGTGGTGGCTCCGGCGGCTGCGGCGGCGCCTGCCGCGGCGGTGCAGGGGAGCGGGCCGCAAGAGGTGCAGTTGGCGGCGACGGGGGATGCGGCGGGGGCGCAGAGTGAGTGGGCTGCGTTGCAGAAGAAGATGCCGGGGCTGCTGGGGGCGATGAAGCCCGTGATTGTGCCTGCGGTGGTGAATGGGCAGAGCGTTTGGCGGGTGCGCGTGGGCGGGTTTGCCGATGCGGCGGCCGGGCAGGCGTTTTGTGCGCAGGTGGTGGCGGCGGGCGGCGCGTGCCGGGTGGTGACGCCGTGAAGCCGGTGATTTTGGGGGTTTCGGGGCTGAGCCTGCGGCGCGAGGAGCGGGCGCTGCTGCGGGCGCATGAGCCGCGCGGGGTGATTTTGTTTGGGCGGAATATTTCTGATCCCCAGCAATTGGCCGCGCTGGTGGCGGAGCTGCGCGATGCGCTGCCGGTGGGGGCGGTGCTGATGGTGGACCAGGAAGGCGGGCGGGTGGCGCGGTTAAGGGCGCCGCATTGGCCGGAGCTGCCTGCGGCGGGGACGCTGCGCAATGAAGACGAGGCCTATGCGCATGGGCTGGCGCTGGGGGGCATTGTGAAGGCGGCGGGGTTTGATGTGGCGGCGGCGCCGGTGCTGGATTTGCGCGTGAAGGGGGCGAGCCATGTGATCGGCGACCGGGCGATTTCCGGGCCGCCGGAGCGGGTGGCGGCGCTGGGGCTGCGGATTGCCGAGGGGATTATGGATGCGGGCGTGATCCCGGTGATGAAGCATGTGCCGGGGCATGGGCGGGCGCTGGTGGATAGTCATTTCGCGCTGCCGAAGGTGGCCGAGCTGGGGGAGGATTATGTGCCGTTTGCGCTGTGCCGGCATTTGCCCTGGGCGATGACGGCGCATGTGATTTACGAGGATGTGGACGCGCAGGCGGCGGCGACGGTGTCGGCGAAGGTGATTTCCCAGGTGATTCGGGGGAAGATTGGGTTTACCGGGGTTTTGGTGAGCGATGATCTGGCGATGCATGCGCTCACCGGCACGCCGGGCGAGCGGGCGAAGGCGGCGTTGGCGGCGGGGTGCGATATTGCGCTGTACTGCACCGGCGATTTGACGGACAACCGGGCTTTGCTGGAGGCGGTGGCGCATGAGTGTTGATACGCTGGAGATTGTGCTGGCGCTGGTGATTTCGGTGGTGCTGCACGAGCTGGGGCATGGCGCGGCGGCGTGGGCGCTGGGGGATGGGACGGCGCAGCGGGCCGGGCGGCTGACGCTCAATCCGGTGAGCCATATTGATCGGGTGGGGAGTATTCTGGTGCCCCTGATGCTGGCGCTGGGGCAGCTGGCGACGATCGGGCGGGTGGATTTTTTGTATGGCTGGGCCAAGCCGGTGCCGGTTAATCCGATGGAGCTGCGCTGGAAGGGACAGGCGCATCCCAGGCAGCTGATGGCGGTGGTGGCAGCGGCCGGGCCGGGGACGAATTTTGCGCTGGCGCTGCTGGGCGGGCTGGCGCTGTATTTGAATGTGGTGCCGGCGTTTTTTATCTATTTTATTGAGATCAATCTGCTGCTGGGGATTTTTAACCTGTTGCCGGTGCCGCCGATGGATGGCGGGCGGATTGCCGTGGGCCTGCTGCCGCTGCCGGTGGCGCGGGTGTGGGCGCGGAGCGAAAAATTTGGGATTGTCGCGGTGCTGCTGGTTTTGTTCGTGCTGCCCGCACTGCTGGGGCAGATGGGCATTACGTTTGATCCGTTTCAGGCGGCGATGGGGCGGGTGCTGCCCTGGGCGGAAGGGATTGTGTTGCAGCTGACGGGGCATGGCAGTGGAAACTGAGTCGCTGGTTTTACAGCTCGACGGGTTTGAGGGGCCGCTGGATCTGCTGCTGGAACTGGCGCGGGCGCAGAAGGTGGATCTGGCGAAGATTTCGATCCTGGCGCTGGTGGAGCAGTTTTTGGCGGTGATCGAGGGGGCGCGGCGGGTGCGGCTGGAGCTGGCGGCGGATTGGCTGGTGATGGCGGCCTGGCTGACCTGGCTGAAGTCGCGGTTGCTGGTGCCAGCCCTGGGCGAGCCCGAGGATGCGGAGACGGCAGCGGAGATTTTGGCGGCGCGGCTGATTGATTTGCAGGCGGTGCGGGCGGCGGCGGCTTGGATGAGCAAGCGGCCGCAGCTCGGGTGGGATGAGTTTACGCGCGGGATTCCCGAAGAGTTTACCGAGATGGATCGCAGCCGGTTGCGGGTCGAGATGAGCGGGCTGTTGACCGCTTATCTGGCGGCGCGGCGGCGGGCGGGGGGGAAGTTGCAGTACCGGCCTAAGCCGATGGTGTATTTCTCGGTGCAGAATGCGCTGGAGCGGTTGGCGCGGCTGGTGGGGTCGCTGCCGGATTGGTCGAGCCTGGAGGCGTTTTTGCCCGAAGGGTTGGAGGGGTTGCCCCGGCGGGCGGCGATCTCGGCGACGCTGATCGCGGGGCTGGAGATGGCCAAGGACGGGCGGGTTAATTTGCGGCAGGATCAGCATTTCGGGCCGATTTTGCTGCGCAATGCCGGGAAGATCGAGGAACTTGATGAGCGAGCATGACGAGGCGATGATCCATGCAATTCGGCTGGTGGAGGCGGTGATTTTTGCCTCGACGCAGCCGGTGACGGCGCGCGTGCTGGCGAATTTGCTGCCCGAGGAGACGGATGTGGATGCCGTGCTGGCGGAAGTTGGCGCGCAATATGCCGGGCGCGGCGTGGGCTTGGTGGAAGTGGGCGGGGGGTGGCAGTTTCGCACCGCGCCGGATATCGCGCCCGCGTTGCGCAAGGTGGTGGAGCTGCCGAGGCGGCTGCCGCGCGTGGCAATGGAGACGCTGGCGATCGTGGCGTATCATCAGCCGGTGACGCGCACCGAGATTGAGGAAATACGCGGCGCGGCGCTGTCGCAGACGACGCTGGATCTGCTGCTGGAGAATGGGCTGGTGACGCCCAAGGGACGCCGCGAGTCGCCGGGGCGGCCGACGCTGTGGGGGACGACGCCGGCGTTTCTGGCGCAGTTTGGGCTGAATGATCTGCGCGATTTGCCTAAGCGCGAGGAGCTGCTGGTGGATGCGTCCGCGCCTGGACAGCCCGCGCCGCCGCCTGCGGAGGAGACGCAAGAGGGATGACGCTGAAGATTACCCGCGAAACCCTGATGGACGGGACGGTGAAGGCGCATCAGTCGAAATACGCGGCGCATCATCACGGTGGGGATATGCCCTGGCGGACGCAGGCGGAGATGGATGCGCTGCTGGAGCATTGCCTGGCGGGGCATGATCCGGCGCGGGATTTGTGGGTGTTTGGCTATGGCTCGCTGATCTGGAACCCGGCGTTTGAGTTTGTCGAGAAGCGGGCGGCGCTGCTGCATGGGTGGCATCGGCGGTTTTGCCTGAAAATGTATGTGGGGCGCGGGACGCCGGAGACGCCGGGGGTGATGCTGGCGCTGGACCATGGCGGGGCGTGCAAGGGCGTGGCGTTCAGGATTGCCGCCGGGCAGGTGCGTCAGGAGCTGGGGCTGCTGTGGCAGCGCGAGATGTATGGCGGGGCGTATCATGCGCGCTGGGTGGAGCTGCA
>Ga0181525_10001730_pt1 | contig 18412 bp, 20 predicted proteins | sample PEATcosm2014_Bin_48_FD_121100 | JGI IMG/M metagenome (GOLD analysis project Ga0181525, IMG submission 121100) | Peatland microbial communities from MTU Mesocosm Facility, Houghton, MI, USA - PEATcosm2014_Bin06_10_metaG | ecosystem: Environmental > Terrestrial > Soil > Wetlands > Peat | place...
AACTCTCAACGGCATGAAGTGGAACGATTTCCGCAAGGCCCAGTGCGGCGCCGACGCAACCGCCGCGCCGGCACCCGCTACGGCTTCCGCGCCGGCTCCAAAGCCCGCGCCCGCGCCCGCGCCTGCACCTGCACCTGCACCTGCACCGGTCGCGGCCGGGAACGCCGTGTTCCCCAGCGCCGTCAATTCCAAATATTCCAAGGATTCCGAAGGCAAGGCGCGTCGGGAAACCTGCCTCGATCAGTATCATGCCAACAAGGCCAATAATGGCAACGGCGGACTGAAATGGATTCAAAAGGGCGGCGGCTACTACAGCGAATGCAATAAGCGCCTCAAGGGGAGCGCCTGACGATTTGGCCCGATAAAAAAAGGATAGTCCAATGAGAATTGCCGTTACTGCGGCATTGTTACTCGCGATCGGCGCGGGAAGCGCCGTCGCGCAAAATCCGCCCGCTGCGACGACCCCTGCTCCAGCGGCTCAGCCCGCGGCGCCAACGGCAATGACCCCGGACGCCAAGAAGGCGCTTTCCAAATCCTGCACCGATCAGGCCAATGCCAAGGGTTTGCACGGCAAGGAACGAAAGAAATTCAGGTCCGAATGCAAGCACAACGGCGGTAAATCGCCGTAGCCGATAAAAGTCGCGAGGTGATTAAAGAGCCGGCCCGTCGTGCCGGCTCTTTTTAATTTGGAGTGGCCGAGTTGCTAGCCCCGCGCGACAACCTCCAGCGCTGGTTGGGTCATTATCGGCCGATCACGTGGTCGAGTGAATAAAGTCCGCCGCCGTGAACGAATACGAAGAACACGGCGATCGTCCACATCAGGGTATATTCGAGGCCAAGCTGATTCCAAAAATACTTGCCGACGTGCCATCGCTCGACATTGGCGACCATGAGAAAAATCAGAACCACGGCGGCGACCGGCCGTGTGAACAACCCGAGCGCAAGCAGCGGACCGCCGACCAGTTGGGTGATAGAAATCGCAAACGCCCAGAATGTCCCCGGCCGATAGCCGCCCTCGTCGAGTTGCTTGGCCAACGCTGTCAGGTTTTGGGCGCGCACGCCGGTATTGGGGAAGAAGCCGAAGGTGTTGCGCAGCCCGTGCGGCACCAGCGCGAGCCCGACCGCGACGCGTAAGAGTGCATCGGCGAACGGCGCGAGCGTTTGGAACAGGGCTGCCAATTGAGGGTTCAATGCGCCATCAGCACCGGCAGCTTCGCATGAGCCAGCACATGCCGTGTCGTTCCGCCGAAGATCATCTGGCGCAGGCGGCTTTGTGTATAGGCGCCTTTGACGATGAGGTCGCAGCCGAGTTCATCGGCCTTGGCGAGGATGGTTTCGCCGGCGTTGCGCTTGCCGGCGGGCTTTATCGCGATCGCCTCGGCGGCAATGCCATTCAATTTCAGCGAATGCGCCATTTGCTCGCCGCTCGGCCCGGCGACGGTCGCACCTTCGACCGTGCAGATAGTGATGCGGTCAGCAAGCCGCAGCAACGGCATGGCGAACGCCGTGGTGCGCGCCTGCTCGGTGCTGCAATTCCAAGCTACCAAGACATTACTGCCGAGCGACTGCGGCGCGACCGGGGGCGCGATGAGCACGGGACGGCCGCTTTCGAACAAGGCGGATTCGAGCGTGATCATGGACGGGCTTTGCCATTCGTCGCCCGGACGCGCCAAAACGATGGCGTCGAAGACGCGGCCGTAACTGCCGACGAAGTCGTGCCCGCTCGGCGCGTCCGCGAGCCATGTGCATGACAATGATGTCGGCGCCTCGCCCGCAGGTGTCGGCACCCGATGGCTGGTCATGAACGCACGAAACAGTTCTTCCGCTTGGCGCGCCATTTCGGCGTCGTTCTCCTTCACCGCCACCATCGTGAGCCCGCTGTCGGGGTCCATGGCGACAAGGTCGGCAACGGCAGGACGCAGCGGAAAGCCCTCGATGCGGCCGTCGAATTTCTGCGCCAGCAGCAGTGCCGTCGCCATGGCCGATGCCATGGCGGAACCGGGCTCGGTCGGAACGAGAATTGTCTTCATGTGCGCCCCATTTGAGCGGCAGAGCCTCCCCGTGGACCCCCGCCCCTTGCCGGGTTTTAGCCCGCGATCATACTGCCGCGCCGCTGCTTTCGCCGCAATAAAGAACAGGCATAATTGCCGGATAAGCGTGCGGTGCCGCCTTGACCGGCGCGCCCGGTTCGATGCAGGCGGGATCACCATGAAGTTGCACTGGTCGCCACGATCGCCGTTTGTCCGCAAGGTCATGATCGTCGCCCACGAGCACGGGCTGGTCGACCGTATTGTCTGCGTGCGCACCGTGGCCGCCATGACGAAACCGAACACGGAGCTTATGGTCGACAATCCGCTATCGAAAATTCCAACGCTGGTGCTCGGCGATGGCACCGTGGTCTACGACTCGCCCGTCATCTGCGAATATCTCGACGCGATCGGCGAGGGAATAAAACTGTTCCCGGCCGAGGCCGGCGCCCGTCTTACCGCGCTGCGCCGCCAGGCGCTCGGTGACGGGTTTTTGGATCTCCTCGTGCTCGCGCGCAACGAGCGCCAGCGCGCGCCTCCTTCCGAGCAGCACCGGGCAAGCGCCGCCGCGCGCACGGCGGCGGTATTGAAAAGTTTGGAGCGCGAGGCGCCGGCTCTCAACTCCACGCCGTTCAGTATTGGCCACATCGCGATCGGCTGCGCGCTGTCCTATCTCGATTTTCGTTATGCCGGCGAGGATTGGCGCAACGATCATCCGGGCATCGCGGCCTGGCACTCGGCGTTTGCGGCGCGGCCGTCGGTGCGCGCGACGGCGCCGGTCGATGACGAGTGACGCCGCAATTCTGCGATTGCGCGGCGCGACGACGCTATCCTATGGTGCGCGCGCCCTTCACAACGCGCGTCGCCATGGACCTCGCCGATAAATTCGCTATCGCGGAACTGATCCAGGCCTGGGGCGTCTATCGCGACCAAGGCAAATGGCGGGAATTGCGCGCGACCTTCACGCCCGACGGACATATTTCGGTGTCGTGGTTTCGCGGTTCATTCGAACATTTCGTCGACCGGTGCCAAGCGAATTTTGCCGCCGGCAATACCTGGTCGCGTCATCATCTGTTTGCGCCGATCATAAAGCTGGATCAAGATCGCGCCGTGGCGGAGACCGCCGTGATCATCCGGGTTCGGCAGTCGTTTAAGGGCGTCCCGGTCGATCTCACTTCCTGTTCGCGCTTTCTCGACCGTATAGAACGGCACGGTGGCGGTTGGCTCATCGCCGAGCGTGCCGCGATCTATGAGCGCGATCGGCTCGATGCGGTTGAACCGTCCGCGGCCTATGACGCTTTGTTCGAGGCCGGCGGCGCCGCGCGGTTTCCGGAGCAATACCGCTATATGGCCTTTCGCATCGCGCATTCCGAAGGGCGCACGCTGGCGCCGGTGATTTATCGCGACGGCGGACCGGAAACCGCCGAACTTTATAGGCGTTTTTCCAACTGGCTTGCCGGCAAGGCACCTTGACGGCGATACCGGCGCCGGGCTAGCCGCGAAGGCCTGGAGAGCTTGATGGCGGTTTACACCGATGTCGCGACCGAAGACCTCGCCCGCTTTCTTGCCGGTTACGACATCGGTGAGCTGCTTGCCTATAAGGGTATCGCCGAGGGCGTCGAGAATTCGAACTTCCTGGTCCATACCGGCCGCGGCAATTTCATCCTAACGCTGTATGAGCGCCGCGTTGCCGAAGGCGACTTGCCGTTTTTCCTTGCCTTAATGGAGCACCTGGCCGGCCGCGGCATCACCTGTCCGCAACCGGTGAAGAACAAGGCCGGCAAGACGCTGGGCAAACTGGCGGGAAAGCCGGCGGCAATCGTTACCTTTCTCGACGGCTTGTGGATTCGCCGGCCGAGCGCCGCGCATTGCGGAGCGCTCGGCCAGGCACTGGCGCAATTGCATCTGGCCGGCGGCGATTTTGGCATGCGGCGCGACAACGCGCTCTCGGTCGCAGGCTGGCGGCAGCTCTACGAGCGCTGCCGGGAGCGGGCGCATAAGGTGGAGCGCAATCTGGAAGCGCTGGTCGGCGCCGAGCTTGACGCCCTTGAAGGCGAATGGCCGCGCGGCCTGCCGCAAGGCGTCATCCACGCCGATCTGTTTCCCGACAATGTGTTTTTTCTGGGCGACCGGCTTTCCGGATTGATCGACTTCTATTTCGCTTGCACCGATACGCTGGCTTACGATGTCGCCATTTGCCTTAATGCGTGGTGCTTTGAGCCCGATCATTCCTACAACGTCACCAAAGGCCGCGCTCTGCTGGCGCATTATGCCAAGGCGCGGCCGCTGTCGCACCAGGAGTGGGAAAAGTTGCCGCTATTAGCCCGTGGCGCCGCGCTGCGCTTTTTGCTGACACGGCTGGTCGATTGGCTCGATGTCCCGCCCGGCGCGCTGGTGCGGCCCAAGGACCCGCGCGAATATGCCCGCAAGCTGCGTTTTCACCAGAAGGTCAAGAGCGCGCGCGATTACGGAGCGATCGAGCCGTGAGCATTGAGCCGACGCAAGCGGTTCTGCCGCACGTCGTCATCCACACCGACGGCGGCTGCTCGCCCAATCCAGGTCCGGGCGGCTGGAGCGCCATACTCGCCTTCGGTGACCATGAGAAGGAACTCAAGGGCGGCGAGTTCAATACCACCAACAACCGCATGGAGCTGATGGCCGCGATCGCCGCGCTCGAGACGCTGAAACGCCCGTGCCGCGTCGATCTTCACACCGACAGCCAATATCTGCGCAATGGCATCATGACCTGGATCGGCAAATGGAAACGCAATGGCTGGCGCACGGCCGATAAGAAGCCGGTCAAGAACGTCGATTTATGGACGCGACTCGATGCCGCGCTCGGCAAGCATCAAATCCGCTGGCACTGGGTGCGCGGCCATTCCGGCCACGCCCTCAACGAGCGTGCCGACGCGCTGGTGGGCGAGGCGATCGCGGAAGTTCGCGCGGCCGGGCGGGTGGCAAAGCAGTGATTAGTCTATTTCCTCTCCCGCTCGCGAGAGAGGAAATTAATCATCACATCGACTTCAGCAAATTATCCGCGCCCGAAATGTCGGCCTTGCCGGGAGAGTCCTCGATGTTGAGCGTTTTCACCACTCCGTCGTCGACCAGCATGGCGTAGCGTTGCGAGCGCAGGCCGAGGCCGCGTTCGGTCAGGTCGATCGTCAGGCCCAGGGCCTTCGCCCAATTGCCGCTGCCGTCGGCAAGAAACTCGATCGGGTCACCGCCGGAGGCTTTCTTCCAGGCGTCCATGACGAACACGTCGTTTACGCCGGTGACGGCAATGGTGTCGATCCCCTTGGCCTTGATCGTGGCCGCGTTTTTCACGAAGCTTGGCAGATGGTTCTTGTGGCAGGTCGGTGTGAAGGCACCCGGCACCGCAAACAGCACCACTTTCTTACCTTTAAACAATTCGTCAGTGGTGACAGGCTTCGGCCCGTCGGCCGACATCACTGTGAAGGAGCTATTGGGCACGTGATCGCCGACCTTGATAGCCATGATTTTGATCCTTTGGTCTGGTTTGTGGAACGGACGTTCCCTGCGCCCAAAATAGCGTGCGGGGCGAATTAGTCGAGATGGGCTGGAACCTCGATGGCGTCGCCGCCGGAAACGGCGGTGAAGGTGAGCGTCGCTCCTTTTGCCTGCGTGTCGGGCGGCAATCCGTCGAGTTCGAAGCTGTAGCGCCGCGTGGCCGCGTCGCCGCCGGCCGGTTCGGGCAACGGCAGCGACCATTCGGGCGTCGGCCCTTCGACGAAGAGACTAAGCGGCGCGCCCGCGGGCGCGGCGACTTCGACCACGACGCGGTCATGCGGCTCGCCTTGCTGGCGATGCACGGAAAGAATGGCGAGACCCGCGCCTGGACCGAGCGCGACACGCCGTGGCACGCGAATCTCGGCCTTTTCGATGGTGGCCTCCTCGGCGCCATCGCCGGCGAGCGCGAGCTTGAGCTTGGCCTCGACCGGCACGCACAAGTTTCCGCAAATGGCATAACCGAGTTTCAATTGCACCGATGAATGCTTGGTCGCGTCCTCGGGCGCGATCCGCAGTGGCAATATGACGTGATCCTTATAGCCGATCGAACTGCCGCCGGCGCCGTCGGGGAACCGCTCCGGCGCCGGCCACAACACTGTCACCGCTTTCACGTTCTCGGACCCGGCAAAATCGAGCGTCGGCGGAACCCCGGAATCGCCGGGGTCGCGCCAATAGGTCTTCCAGCCCGGGTCAAGGCGGATCTCCACCCCCGCGCGCAGTAACGGCGGGTCCGCAGTCTTGATCAACGAACCGGCGATGAGGCGCGAGGCGGTGTGGCCCTGCGCATCCCAGTCGGAGGCGTCCTGCGCTTGCGCCGCTGGGATGCCGAAACAGCCGATCAGCGCCAACGCCACAATCGTTAACTGACGAGGTTCGAGCATGGCCGCTGTTTAGGATGAAGCGCGGGAAAGTACCACTGACATCATTGTGACCGCGCGGAAACTGAAGTGGAGCGTCCCGCCAACTTTGCCGCTGCGACGTAACAGCCGAGGGGATATCGTGAACTTTTTGCGCTTGAGTTCATTTGCAAATACGGATCGATCGGCTAACCTTTGCACCATGAAATTGCCGCGCGGGACATCGGGAAAAGGTCGGCGCCGAGGCTATCTCGACGGCCAGATGCTGATTGCCATGCCGGCGATGCTGGACGAGCGCTTTTCGCGTTCGGTGATCTACGTTTGCGCGCATTCCTCCGAGGGTGCCATGGGCATCGTTGTCAACCATCCGGCGCCGAACATCAACTTTTCCGATCTTCTGGTAAAGCTCGACGTGATTCCCGCCGCCGACGTGATCCAATTGCCCCGCGCCGCCGGCGTAGTGAAGGTCATGCGTGGCGGTCCGGTCGAGACCGAGCGTGGTTTCGTGCTGCACTCCGCCAATTTCTTTATCGAGAACAATACGCTGCCGATCGATGACGGCATTTGCCTGACGGCGACGATCGACATCCTCAAGGCGATCGCGCGCGGCGACGGACCGGCGAGCGCCATTCTCGCGCTCGGTTATGCCGGCTGGGCACCCGGCCAACTCGAAAATGAAATCCAAGGCAATGGCTGGCTGCATTGTTCGGCCGACCCGGAACTGGTTTTCGGTACCGATATCGGCGCCAAATACCAAAAGGCGCTCAAAAAGATCGGCATCGACCTCGGCATGCTGTCGAGCGAGGCCGGACACGCGTGACCAGTGTCGGCGATCAGGAGCCGAAAACCTTCGTCTTAATTCCCGTTTCCTGATTCCTGACCCCCGATTCCGGCTCGAGCAGCGCCCGCGCCCGCTCCGCGCTCATCGGTTCCCCAAACACATAGCCCTGCGCATATTCGCAACCGAGCTGAAACAGTTCGACGGCGTCCGAATCGGTCTCGGCACCTTCGGCGACGACGTCCATGCCGAGGTCGTGCGCGAGCGTGATGATGGAGCGTAGAATCACCGGTCGGGTGCCCTTGGCCGTGGTGCGCACGAATGACTGATCGATCTTGATCGTGTCGAAAGGAAAACGCTGCAAATAGGACAACGAGGAATAGCCGGTGCCGAAATCGTCGAGCGCCAGACCGGCGCCGAGCTCGCGAATGCGGTGCAACATCTGTGCGGCGTGTTCCGGGTTTTCCATCACCACCGATTCGGTGAGTTCGAGCTTGAGCGATCCGCGCGCGAGCGGCGCGCGCGCCAGCACGGTGCGCAGGTCCTGTATGAGATCGTGACGCAGCAATTGGCGCGACGAGATGTTGACGCTGGCGAAAAGCGGTGCGCGTTGGCGTACCGTCCGCTGCCAGGTGCTGAGCTGTCGCGCGGTGCGATCGAGCACGAACAAGCCGAGTTCGACAATCAACCCGGTTTCCTCGGCGATAGTGATGAACTCTACCGGCGACATCCGGCCCAATTTCGGATGATTCCACCGTGCCAGCGCCTCGAAGCCGGCGACGGACCGATCCTCGAGTCGAATGATCGGCTGATACAGGATCGTAATTTCATCGCGCTCGAGCGCCCGCCGGAGGTCGGATTCGATCGACAGCCGATCGGTTTTGCGGGCGCGCATGGCGGGCTTGAATACGTCAATGCGGTCGCCGCCGCCGCGCTTGGCGTGATACATGGCAAGCTCGGCGTCCTTAAGCACTTCCTCGCCGCGTCGCGGCTCGGTGTCGCCGAGCGTCATTCCGATCGAACCGGTGAGGAAAATTTCGCGATCCTTGAAGGTGATCGGGGCGCGCAGCGTGCGGCGAATGGTTTCGGTGAGCGCGGTGATGCGAGCGGACTCGCGTTCCGACAGCAGCAGGAGACCGAATTGGTCGCCGGATAAACGCGCCAGCGTATCCTGCGGCTTGATGAGCCGGCCGAGACGCCGCGCCAGCGTCAGCAAGATCGAATCGCCGACCGCCATTCCGACCGAGTCGTTGACTTGCTTAAAGCGATCGAGATCGATCACCATGACGGTCGGCCGCATTGCAGCGTCGGTCTTGGCGAATCCGAGCACGGCTTCAAGGCGATCGAGAAATAATTCGCGGTTGGGCAGGCCGGTGAGATTGTCGTGCACCGCGTCGTGCAATAGCCGCTCCTCGGCGGTCTTGAACTCGGTAACGTCGGTCAGCGTGCCGACGAGACGAATGACCTCGCCGTCGGAACCGACGACGGGCCGCGCCCGCAACGCGAACCACAGATAATGCCCGTCGGCCGTGCGCATGCGAAAATCTTGCGAGACGCGGCCGCGTCGCTGTTCGATCACGCCGTCGAGCGTGGCGCGGAAGCGGTCGCGATCGAGCTGATGCAGAACGTCGAGCCATTTTGCCGCCGGGCCGTCGAGCGATCCAGTTTTGAGCCCCAGTGCCGTTTCGGTTTCGGGACTGGTGTAGAGCTTGTCGGCCGCGACGTCCCAGTCCCAGATCATGTCGCCGGCGCCGGTGAGAGCGAGCGCGCGGCGCTCGACGTCGGACACGATGCCGCTGGCGAGGCCGCCGGCAAAGGCGTGCTGCATCACCGTAAAGCCGATCAGCATGACGATAAGGACAAGGCCGCCGAGCAAAGCCGGCCCGACAATATCGTTGGTGACGAAGCCCAGTACCGTCAGAGCGGCGCCGATAACCCACACGACCAGCAGAAGCCAGGTTGGAATAAGCATCACCGCGCGGTCGTAATCGTGGGTCGATAGATAGACGACCAGCCCGAAGCCGAGCACGGCGACGAGGAATAACGACAGCCGCGCGATGCCCGAGGCAACGGCCGGCGAGAACAGGGCCACCGCGACCAGGGCGCCGAGGAAGGCGAGCCAGCCAACCGTGATGTGGGCATAGCGCACGTGCCAACGGTTCAGATTGAGGTAGGCGAATAGGAATACCAACAGCGTCGCCGCCAGGATCGCTTCGCCCGAGGCGCGCCAGATCCGCTCGGCGCCCGACGACATCTCGAAAACTTTCGGCCAAAAGCCGAAGTCGATGCCGATATAGATCAGCACCGCCCAGCCCAAGGCCGCCGCGGCCGGGAACATGACGCTGCCTTTGACGACGAACAGGATGGTCAAAAACAGTGCCAGTAAGCCGGCGATGCCGATGACGATGCCCTGGTAAAGCGTGAGCGAGTTGACCTTGTCCTTGTAGGCGTCGGGCTCCCACAGATAGAGTTGCGGCAAATTGTCGGTGCGCAGTTCGGCGACGAATGTGATCACCGTGCCGGGGTCGAGCGTGATGCGATAAACATCCGCGCTGGGGTTGTCCTGGCGCTCGGGCGGATCGCCGGAAGACGGGGTTATCGAGACGATGCGCGAACGTCCGAGATCGGGCCAGATCAGGCCGGAGCCGACCATCCGATAATGCGGCGCGACGATCAGGCGGTCGATCTGTTCGTCGCCGTTGTTGGCCAGCGCAAATACCGCCCAGTTCGATCCGGCTTCGCGCGCCCGCACCTCTATGCGGCGAATAATGCCGTCTGGACCGGGCGCGGTCGAAACCTGAATGCGGTCGCCCTCGGTATGCTGGAAGTCGATGGCGTCGGTGAGGTCGATGGCTGCGGCGTCGGTCCGGACATTGACGGCTTCGACGGCATAGGCGGCGGAACCCGTAAAGAGGGCCGCGAACGCCAGCACGACGATCGCGCAAGCCGTCGCCAAATTTGCGGCCGCCCGCTCCGCTTGCGCTGAATCCGGCCAAGGCCCGTGCCACATAGGCCGATCCTAGTAAAGCCTGCCGCGCCCGAGGGCAAGGATATTCCCGTTTACTTTCAAAGGGTCACGACAAATGTTGCCGACGTGGTTGCTGCCTGATGGGCGGGTCCCGCCGCCGTCACTGAGCGTTTTCGGGGCCTGTTAATTTGGTCCGATGAGGCCGGATCAACGGTGTGACAGCCGCAGGCAGCGCCGTTAAGGTTTGCCGCCCAGGAGCTTTCGAGATGCCTGCCCCCGATGACGACGAGAAACCGAAAAAGCGGGTCGCGCATGAGATCGGGCAGGATTTGACGCTGCTTTCGACCGCTGAGCTGGCCGAGCGGGTCGTCTTGCTCAAAGAGGAGATCGGCCGGATCGAGGCCGATATGGCGCGCAAGCATGCGGTCAAATCGGCAGCCGCAACACTTTTTAAAAAATGAAACATTTTCAGGAGGTTGCGGTCTAATTGGCCACATTGTTTCATGTTGAATCTGAACGAGGCCGGCCAACTTTCTGTGATTCCTTAATCTTTTGTTAAGCTTTCCCGTTCATTACAACGCTTGTCCAACTTCTGGACGTTGAGTGGCTCCTGTCCACTCTGTTTGACGCCTCCCTGTTATCACCTTGAGCCGCCGGCAACGGCGGCTCTTTTTTATTAACGCCCGCCGCGTCTGTCGCCGCGCGGTCTGGAAACTATGTCGGCAGCTTCATCGGCGGGGCGCTGGACAGCGCCGGCGCGCCGCGCGATGCTGGCGCGGGTGTGAGGCGTACATGTCAGAAAAGCGTATGGTGGAAGCCGGCGCGGTCTCCTTTAGCGAACGGCTGGCGAGTTCGCAGGTGTTCGCGACGCTGTTTCGCGACGGCATGGCACTGGTCGAGGAGACGGCGAGCTATCTTGACGGGTCGGGCCGGCAGGAATCGAAAAAGCTCGAGCGCAGCGCCGGTCTGGTCTATGCCACCGAAAGCATGCGGCTGACGACCCGGCTGATGCAGTTGGCGTCGTGGCTTCTGCTGCATCGGGCGGTTAAGGAAGGCGAAATGACGCTCGCCCAGGCCAGCAAGGAAAAGAGCAAAGTCAGGCTCGCCGCCTGCGAGCCGGGCGATGCCAAAGCGATCGCCGTTCTGCCGGCAAAACTTCAGGAACTGATCGCGCGCTCGACCAAGCTGCAGATCGAAGTGCGGCGGCTTGACGCCACGATGCACGCGGCGCCGTCACCCAAAATGGCCGCCGATAATCCGGTTGAGCGCCAAATGGGACTGTTGAAAGCCGCGTTCGAGACCGACGCGCACTAAGGCGCGGCAGATAGCGTGGCCGGACGCCTTGACGCCGGCTACTTCTTCAAAAAGCCTTCGAATTTCTTCTGAAAGCGCGACAAACGTCCGCCGCGGTCGAGCAGATGCTGCTGGCCGCCGGTCCAGGCCGGATGCGATTTCGGGTCGATATCGAGGTGCAGCGTGTCGCCGGACTTGCCCCAGGTCGTGCGCGTGGTGAATTCCGTGCCGTCGGTCATGACCACTTTGATCTGATGGTAATCGGGATGAGTGTCGGGTTTCATGGCTTATGCTTACTTATGTAGCGGCCTTTGCCGCGTCCGAGGTTCGGGAAATTTGGCCGTTCTATACCGCGGCAGCCACGGCGAGACAAGCCGCCGCACGTTGCCAGTGGACCGCTCAAGAGGCATTGTCCGGCCGCCGCGGCGGTGCGGCGGCGCAAAAACCTATCGCGGCACAGGATTCTACCATGAATTTGCGTGTCCAAAACGAGGCGGCGAAGGCGATTCCAACTTTGGCGCCGCTTGCCGCCACTGCTGAGCCGACGGCAGTGCCGGAACCGCCGGCCGCGGCGGAAAAGCGCAGGCTTAAGCTTCGCCCGCTCGCTTCGCTGTTGCCCTATGTCAGACGCTACCGCGGCCGCGCCGTGGCCGCGCTCGGCGCCCTGGTCTTGGCGGCTTTGACCACGCTGGTCGTGCCGGTCGCGGTGCGCCGCATGATCGATTTCGGTTTTACCGCGCGCGGTCTCGCACTGATCGACAGCTACTTTTTGGTCATGATCGGGGTCGCGGCGGTGCTCGCGCTCGCCAGCGCGGCGCGGTATTACCTTGTCACCACGCTCGGCGAGCGCATCGTCGCCGATTTGCGCGGCGACGTCTTCGCGCATCTGACCTCGCTGTCGCCCGCTTTCTTCGACGAGGCCAGGACCGGCGAGGTGACCTCGCGGCTCACCGCCGACACCACCCAGATCAAGGCCAGCGTCGGCTCGTCGGTTTCGGTCGCGTTGCGCAATCTGGTGCTGTTCTTCGGCGCCTCCGCCATGATGGTGGTGACAAGCCCGCGGCTGTCTTGCTTCGTGCTGGCCGCGATCCCGATCATCGTTCTGCCGCTCTATGCCTTTGGCCGCGCGGTGCGGCGCCGCTCCCGTTTTGCCCAGGATACGCTCGCCGACGCGTCAGCCTATGCCGGCGAATTGATCGGCGCGGTGCGCATCCTGCAGGCCTTCACCAACGAACGGCTTGGCATCGCGCGGTTTCGCGGCGCGGTCGAGCGCGCCTTCGAGGCGGCGCGCGACTCGATCCGGGCCCGTTCGCTGCTCACCGGCTTTGCCATCTTTCTGGTGTCCTCGAGCGTCGTCATCGTGCTGTGGGTCGGCGCGAAGGAAGTGCTGTCGGCGCAAATCACGCCCGGCCGTCTCAGTCAATTCATCCTCTATGCCGTCTTCGCTTCCGGCGCGCTCGGCTCGTTGTCGGAAACTGGCGGCGAAATCGCCCAGGCCTCGGGCGCGGCCGAGCGGCTGTTCGAACTGCTCGCGATCAGACCCGCCATTGAACGGCCGGCGCATCCGCTCGTGCTGCCGGTTCCGGCCCGCGGCGAGGCCGCCTTCGAAGACGTGCGCTTTTGTTACCCGACGCGTCCCAACGTGCCCGCTTTGAACGGGGTGTCGTTTCGCGTGCGGCAAGGCGAAAAGCTCGCCATCGTCGGCCCGTCCGGCGCCGGCAAGAGCACGATTTTTCATTTGCTGCTGCGGTTCTACGATCCGTCGTCCGGCCGCGTCACGCTCGACGGCGTGCGGCTTTCCGATCTCGATCCCGCCGCCTTGCGCGCGCGCATCGCCTTGGTGCCGCAGGACAGCGTCATGTTCGCAACCTCGCTGCGCGATAATATTCGCTTCGGCCGTCCCGATGCGACCGACGCCGATGTTGCCCGTGCCGCCGAGCACGCGCATGCCGCTTCGTTCATCGCGGCGCTGCCGCACGGCTTCGACACGCCGGCCGGCGAGCGCGGCGTGGCGCTGTCCGGCGGGCAGCGCCAGCGCATCGCCATTGCGCGCGCTATTCTGCGCGACGCGCCGCTGTTGTTGCTCGACGAGGCGACCTCGTCGCTCGACGCCGAGAGCGAAACCCAGGTCGCCGCGGCGCTCGCCGATCTGATGCGGGAGCGCACCACCATCGTTATCGCGCATCGCCTGGCGACGGTATTGTCCTGCGACCGCATTCTGGTGCTCGACCAAGGCCGCATCGTCGAAGAAGGCACGCACCAGACGCTGGTCGCCGAAGGCGGTCTCTATGCGCGATTGGCCAAGCTGCAATTTCAAGGCGCGTGAGGCCGTCACAGCCGCCAGTTCATGCGGTGGACCGGCTTGCCGGAAAAGGGATTTTTGCCGGCGCCGCTGATGACAAATCCGCATTTGCGGTAGAAAGCGATCGCGCGCGGATTGTCGGTGTTGACGTCGAGATCAAGGCCCGCGGGTGAGCGGCGCTTGGCCTCGGCGACGAGCGCCCCGCCGACGCCCGATCGCCAGCGTTCCGGCGCGACCACGATCTGGTCGAGATAAAACGTGCGCGGCTCGACGGTGACAAAGCCGACGATCGCGCCGGCGGTTTCGGCGATGACGACTTCGGCGTTCGGCAAAATTTCATCGCGCCAGCGTTGCCGCCACCATTCGAGCCGTGCGGCGAAATCGATGTCGGGATAGGCCGCTTGCCAGCTTCGCAGCCACAGCGCGATGGCGGCATCCTCGTCGCGCGGGTTATAGGGCCGCAGCAAAAATTCCGCGCTCACGGCAAAAGCGACTCTTTGCCGGCCTCCTTGAGCAGCTTCAGGAGCGCGCGGTGCATGGTGTCGTTGCCGGCGATGATTTGACGCTTGGCGAAAATCGCCTCGCCGCCGTCGAGGTCGGTGACAAAACCGCCGGCTTCGCGCACCAGAATCATGCCGGCGGCGACGTCCCACGGCGACAGATCGCGCTCCCAATAGGCATCGAGCCGCCCGCAGGCGATCCAGGCCAGATCGAGGGCGGCGGCGCCGTAACGGCGCAGCCCGGCGAAATGCTGCTGCGCGGCGGCGATTTCCCGGCGCGCCAGCGCCAGATCGCCGCGGCCGTAATGCGGCAGACCGCAGGCGACGACGGCGTCGGCAAGGTGTTCGCGCGCGGCGACGCGGATACGTTTGTCGTTGAGATAAGCGCCCTTGCCGCGTTCGGCGATGAAGATGTCGTCATTGGCCGGGTTGTAGATCAGACCGGCGACGATGACGCCCTCGCGCTCGAGCGCGATCGACACCGCGAAATGCGGTATGCCGTGCAAAAAATTGGTGGTGCCGTCGAGCGGATCGACGATCCAGCGGTGACTCTTGTCGCTGCCTTCGTGCGCGCCGCCTTCCTCGCCGAGAAAGCCGTAATGCGGCCGCGCCTTGGCCAGTTCCTCGCGCACCGTCTCCTCGGCGCGGCGGTCGGCGGCGGTGACGAAATTGCGCGGTCCTTTCAGCGAAACCTGCAAATGCTCGATCTCGCCGAGATCGCGCTTGAGCCCGCGGCCGGCGCGCTGCGCCGCCTTGATCATGACATTGAGAACGGCGGAGTGGAGCATGGTGACCTTGCAGTTGGAGGTGTCAGGTGAGGCCTCAAGCCGGCGGCGTCAAGCTGCGTCTTCATCCTGCCCCGCGAAAGCGGGGAAGTGGACCGCCCCGCGTAGCGGGGTGGTGGAAGGGGCGCGGGCCGCATCAATTCTCCGGCGACGATAACGAAGCACCGAGACAGACGCCCCCTCAACCACGCTGTGCGTGGTGGCTTCAGCTCAATCCAGGCTACGCAGGACCCCCGCTCACTGCTTCGCCCGCGGCCCCGTCGACGGGCGCAACGGGCTTTGCTGCTGCTGTTGCGCGGTTTTGAGGGCATCGAGCCATTTTTGCGCCGCTTGTTCGCCCTTGGCGCGGGCGTCGGCGTCGAGTCTGGCCATGAAATCGTCGAGCGTGATGTCGGTTTCGCCGCCGGCGCGCGAAATCAGGTGCCACTTCACCGCCTCGACCGGATCGGCCGGCGCGCCGCGGCCGTCGGCGAGGATGCGCGCATAACGGTCTTGGGCGATCGCGCTGCCGTGCAACGCCGCTTTGCGAAACAGCGCCGCGGCGGCCGCCGGGTTGCGGTCGATGCCGTCGCCGTTGTAGAGCGCGATGGCATATTCGACTTGCGCGTCGATGTTGTCGGCAAGCGCCGCGAGGCCCCATAGCCGCACCGCCTCATGCATGTCCTTCGGCACGCCGCGGCCTTCCTTGTAGAAAGTGCCGAGCGCGTATTGCGCGTCCGGGCTGCCGGCCGCCGCCGCGGTGCGCAGCAATTCGGCGGCGCGGGCGAAATCCTGCGGAAACAATTGGCCTTCGATATAGAGCAGCGCCAGATCGTAGGCGGCATTGGCGCTGCCGAGTTTTGCGGCGGCGGCGAGCCATTTGGCGCTGGCTTCGCGGTCGCGCGGCCCGGCGCGGCCGTTGAGCGCAAACATCCCGAGCGCGAACATCGCCTCGCGGTCGCCGCGCGCGGCGGCGAGCTTGTACCACTCCGCCGCCTTGCCGTCGTCTTGCGCGACGCCGAGACCGTTGGCGTAAAGTTCGGCCAACAGCGTCATCGATTTGACGTCGCCGTTTTCGTCGATGCGCCGGGTCGCGAGCCCGAAGGCGGTGAGAAAGTCGCCGCGCTGAAACGCGGCAAAGGGGGCATCGGGGGCGACGGAGCCCGGCGCGCTGTTGCCCGGCGAAGGCGTGTTTTGCGCCGGCGCTTCGTGCGGCTTGGGCTTCGGCTTCGGTTTTGCGGCCGGCGGGTGCGGCTCGGCGGGCTGCGCCGGCGCCGGTTGCGGTCCGAGTGCGGCCAGGGCCGCCGCGAGCGCCAGCGCGGCCAAAAAACTTTTTGTCCAGGCCGGCCAAAGCCTCATCGCGGGACCGGCGCGGCGAGATTTTGCGCCGCCGCCGCGACCGCCGCGGCCGCGCCTTGCGGCTCGTTCCATAGCCACGCGCCCAGCGCCACAAAATCGGCGCCGGTCCGCGCCACGGCCGTGACTTCGTCGGTGTCGCCGGCGTAGCCGACACAGGGCAATTGCAACAGCTCCGCCGACCACTCCAGACGCTCCAGCGTTTCCTGCAATGGCGGCCGGCGATCCTCCTCCCCCGGATAAGGCTCCCCAAACATCACGTAATCGGCGCCAGCTTCGGCCGCGAGCATGGCATCATGACGGCTGCGCAAGCCGCCGGCGCCGGCGATGCGATCGGGCTTGAGCGTGGCAAGCGCCGCGGTCAGGGCCTCGATGCCGCGCAGATGCGCGCCATCGGCGCCGGCGCGCGCCGCGAGTTCGGCATGGCCGTCGAGCAGCAGCGCGACATCGCGCCGCTGCACGATGGCAGCGATGGCGCGGACGCGGTCGAGCAAGATGCGCTCGTCAGCTTCGGCGAGCCTTAACAGCACCGCGGCAATGTCAGCCATTGCCAAGGCCGCCTCGATTTCGGCCGCGAATGCCGCGGTGTCGTCGAGCGGCGGCGTGATGAGATAAAGCCGCTGCCGTGTGGGAGTCACGCCGCCTTCCGCTCGAGATCGGCTTGCCACTGGCCGGCCGTGGCGAGGCTGTTCATCATGGCGCGGTGGCTGAAGGCGCGTTGCGCCGCGGCGACGTTCTCGGCGCGGCCCGACCACGTCTTCTGCGGCGCGTGCTGCAAGGCGCGGCCGTAAGAGAAGGTCACCCGCCAGGGCAGTGGGCTCATTTTGTTGATGGCGTCCAGATGCGCGGTCGCATCCTCGTCGGATTGCCCGCCGGACAAAAAAGCGATGCCGGGAACCGCCGCCGGCACGCAGGCCTTCAGCACGCGCAGCGTCTTCTCCGCGACTTCCTCGACGGAAACTTGCTTTGGCGATTTTTTGCCGGGCACCACCATGTTCGGTTTGAGCACCATGCCCTCCAGCGCGACACGGTTGTAGAACAATTCCTGGAAGGTTTCCTTGAGCACCCAGGTGGTGACTTCGCTGCAGCGGTCGATGTCGTGCGCGCCGTCCATCAGCACCTCCGGCTCGACGATCGGAACGATGCCTTCGTCCTGGCACAGCGCGGCGTAGCGCGCCAGCGCATGCGCGTTGGCCCGAATACAGCTGTAGCTCGGCAGGCCCGGTTGTTGGTCGATATCGATTACGGCGCGCCATTTGGCGAATTTGGCGCCGAGCGCGCGATAGTCGACGAGTCGTTCGCGCAAGCCGTCGAGCCCCTCGGTCACCACTTCGCCCGGGCAGGCGGGCAGGGGCTTGGTGCCCTTGTCGACCTTGATGCCCGGCAGCGCGCCCGATTTTTCGATCAGTTTCACCAGCGGCGTGCCGTCCTTGGCGTTCTGCCGGATGGTCTCGTCGTAGAGAATGACGCCGGATATATATTTCGCCATACCATCGGCGGAGCGGAACAGCATTTCGCGATAATCGCGCCTGGTGTCGGCCGTCGATTCCACGCCCAGCGCATCGAAGCGCTTTTTGATGGTGCCGCCGGATTCGTCGGCGGCGAGGATGCCGCGGCCGGGTGCGACCATCGCTTCCGCGACCTTGTTTAGTTCGGTGAGATTCATCGTGCTCTCCCAAAAATTCGGCGCCCTCGATCCGGCGGCCAAAGCGTTTTCTATTCTACCACCTTAGCCGTGCTTTGCAGCGGCGGCGCGCGACCATGTCAACACCTCGACGCCGGGCAGCTTTTTGCCCTCTAGCCATTCCAGAAACGCACCGCCGGCGGTCGAAACATAGGTCAGCCGGCCGGTCACGCCGGCGACATTGAGCGCCGCCATGGTGTCGCCGCCACCGGCAATACTGACAAGCTTGCTTGCGGCCGTGAGTTCCGCGGCGGCTTCGGCCACCGCGACCGTCCCGGTGTCGAACGGTTCCATTTCGAAGGCGCCGAACGGCCCGTTCCAGACCAGCGTTTTCGAGCGGGCCAGGACCGAAATC